>Ga0210046_1001475_pt1 | contig 18276 bp, 21 predicted proteins | sample CryGeyCG2114_250_FD_185461 | JGI IMG/M metagenome (GOLD analysis project Ga0210046, IMG submission 185461) | Groundwater microbial communities from aquifer - Crystal Geyser CG18_big_fil_WC_8/21/14_2.50 (SPAdes) (version 2) | ecosystem: Environmental > Aquatic > Deep subsurface > Groundwater ... | reverse complement strand
AAAGAAGATGAAACTGATTCTATCAATGTAAATTATGGTCGTGATTTTAAATGTGATTATGAGGATGATATTGCATTAGCACAACCCGGACATTTAAGCGAATCAGGAAAAGAACTTATATTAAAACGCGGAATTGAGGTGGGGAACATCTTTCAACTAGGATATCATTATTCAAAAAAGATGAAAGATGCTACATTCACCAATTTTGACGGACAATTAAAACCATACTACATGGGTTGTTATGGAATTGGCATTGGCCGAACCATGGCAGCAATCGTTGAAGTTCATAATGATAAAAATGGAATTATCTGGCCACAAAACATTGCTCCATATCAAGTCCATTTAATTGGGCTTGATTTACAAAATGATGCAATCCAAAAACAAGCAGTAAAAATTTATCATAATTTACTTGAAAAAGGTATTGAAGTTTTGTTTGACGACCGGATTGATATTCGTGCCGGTCAAAAATTCGCCGAAGCGGATTTGATCGGTATCCCCTGGAGACTGCTTGTTTCTACAAAAACAGGTGAAAATGTTGAACTAAAAAAACGTTCTGAAACAAAAACGGAAGTTATAAGTATTGAAGAAACTATTAAACTTATTAATCAGTAAATTCAAATGTCAAAATTCAAAGATTCAAATCAAATTTAAATAAAAATAGGCAGAATTACGATTTATCCGTTACTAAATTATTTTGAAATTTGAATTTTGTTATTGATTTGTTATTTGACATTTGTAATTTGAATTTAACTTATGAAGATTATAGTTACCCATCTTACTCCAGATCTTGATGCAATCACAGCCTGTTGGCTTGTAAAAAACTTTATGCCTGGTTGGAAAAATGCGGAAATTATCACAATTCCAGCCGGAACAACATATCAGAATAAAATAGTAGACTCATATCGAGAAATAATTCATGTAGACACGGGTCTGGGAAAATATGATCATCACCAAACAAACTCCAATACTTGTGCTGCACGTCTTGTGTTTGTATCTTTGGAAAAAAACTATGGTTTATCAAGTAAAAATATTCCTGTTTTAACTCGACTCACAACATATGTTAATGAAATCGATCATTTTCAAGATGCTTTCTATCCTGATGCAAAAGCTGATCGTTATGAATTTACACTCGCTCCATTAATTGAAGGTTTACATAAAACTATTAAAAATGATCAATTAGTTATTGAAATTGCTTTTAAATTACTCGATAGTGTTTTGATCGTTCTCAAAAATAAAATTGCTGCTGAATCCGAAATAAAGTCAGGTTATATATTTAATTCAAGATACGGAAAATCCATTGTGATGGAAACAGGAAACGGTGATACACTCAAATTGGCACAAAAATCCGGTTTTTCATTTACAGCCATAAAAGATCCTCGTAAAGGTAATATTCGAATAAAAACGCTTCCACTCGCCAAATACGACCTTATGCCGCTATACGAAAATATAATAAAAATTGATAAAAAAGCAACCTGGTATCTTCATGTTTCACGCCACATGCTACTAAACGGATCTTCAAGAAACCCAAATTTTATTCCATCTTCGTTAACCAGCGCGCAACTGATTGCAATCATTAAGAAAGTGTAATAGAATAACAGTAGAAAATTTCAAAGATCAAAATCCAAATTTCAAATCAAATTTAAAACGCAAAGTTCCAAATACTAAAATGTTTTAGACATTTCTTATTAGGATATTTTATAGTTTAGGATTTAATTTTTTAGATTTTATTTGTGATTTGAAATTTTTAATTTGAATTTTATTTATTAAGGAGGTGTTTTATTTATGGTGGTTGCAAACCGCAAACAAAACGAATCAAAAGACAGTTTTTTTCGCAAATTCGGACGAGCAATAATGGAAGAGAATCTTGTGGACGAAGTTCGAAAAAGACAGTATTACAAAAAACCATCTCTTAAGAAAAAAGAGGAGGAAAAAGAAAGGATGATAACTCGAAGTCGAAGACGACGTCAAGCAACACGAAGCTATTTTCGAAAGCCTTTTCGTAAAACAATATGATTAACATCATTTCACCATCACGTTATAAAGTTAATCGCAAACAAATACGTAGTTTTGTTACGGATATTCTTGATTTAAATAAAATCATTTTACAAGAGCCACTTAATATTGTTTTTATCGGTCGCACAAAAATGCGTTCTATTACTGCGCAATATAAGAATGAAAAGGTTGCTCTACCAATTTTATCGTTTAAATATAACGACCCAATACATCCTTTATTTGGTGAGCTAATTATTTGCTATCCGCAAGTAATTTTATTAGCAGCTGAACGAAATAAAACCGTTTATCAAACATTGAAACAATTATTAGACCATGGGATAAAGAACCTGATAAATAACTAACTAAATTCAAATAACAAAATCCAAATGACAAATCAAATCCAAAATTTAAATTACAAAAATATTATGGTTCATTTGTTATTTGTTCTTTGAGTTTGATTTGATATTTGAGTTTTGAAATTGGAATTTAATTTAAAATGTTTTACCTAAAATACCGTCCCCATACCATCGCTGAAATTGATAATGTCAAAGCACGTGAAACAATTGCGCGGTTTCTTAATTCTAATTCGCTACCGCATGCGTTTTTGTTTATTGGACAAAAAGGTACAGGAAAAACTTCAACTGCTCGAATACTTGCCAAGTCAATTAACTGCGAAAAAACACGTTACTTTAATAAAAAATTTACAAATATTGAACCATGCAACCAATGTCCAAACTGTAAAAGTATTGATAATGACTCATCACCCGATGTTGTTGAGATGGACGCTGCATCCAACCGGGGAATTGATGAAATCAAAAATCTGATTCAAAATACAGCTTTTACACCAATGCATAGCCATTTCCGCGTATTTATTATTGATGAAGCGCACCAAATTACTCATGATGGTTTTAATGTGCTTTTAAAAACTTTAGAAGAACCTCCGACTTCCGTCGTTTTTATTCTTGCTACAACCAATCCGGAAAAAGTTCCACCAACAATTCTTTCCCGCTGTGTTCCAGTCAATTTTGGACTTGCATCTTCTGTTGATATAAAAAACATGTTAGAACGAATAATAAAAAGTGAAAAATTATCTGTTTCAAGTGAAGTACTTGATCTGATTTCATCACATAGTGATAATTCATTTCGTGATGCAGCAAAGTTACTTCAAGAATTAATATCACAAAATAAACTTGATTTAGAAAAAGCACAAGATTATATTGGTATTCGCGGTAATAATATTCTACTGACATTACTAGATTCTAAAACAATCGAAGATTCCCTTCGATGGGTACAGGAGTTTACAAAATCAGGAGGAAATATAAAAAGTTTGATTTCTGATTTACTCAGTCAACTTCATAAACTCTTAATGATAAAAAATAAAATTCTGGATGAAAAAACTAAAATTACTCTATCACAACAACAGATTTTAAGACTAATGAAGCTTTTTAATGAAGCATATTCTAATCTTCTTGCCACGCCAAATGAATCAATTCCCCTTGAGATTGCTATTATGGAGTATTACAATGTTAAATAAATTATAAGTATTATAAATTTTATAATTATTATATTAACCAAGCTATGAATAATCCTCTAAGCGGACTCGGTGATTTACAAAAATTACAAGCGCAAGCACAAAAAATGCAAGCGGCATTACAACAAGAAGAAGTGGTGGTGGAAAAAAATGGGGTTCACGTTGTTTTACGTGGTGATCAACAAGTTGTAGAAGTAGCGGTTGATGGAATAATTGAAAACCGTATTGCTGAAGCAATTAATGAAGCCGTTAAAAAAACACAAGAGCTCGCAGCAAAAAAATTGATTGAAATTTCCCAACAAGGTTGATATAACAATTATAATTGTTATAACGATTATATTAACGTATGTCTTTTAAACTATTTTCCGGAACCGCTCATCCGCAACTTGCAAAACAAGTTTCTGATTCACTTCATGTTCCTTTGGCTAAAGCTGAAGTTGTACGTTTCGGCAACTCCGAAGTCAAAGTGACGATTCAAGAAGATGTTAAAAATCAAGCCTGCTTTGTAATTCAAGCAACAAGCAATCCAACTGATACTAACCTAATGGAACTTCTATTTTTTTGCGATGCATTAAAACGAGAGGAGGCAAAAAAAATAATTGCCATAATCCCATATTTTGGTTATGCCAAACAAAACATTCAACATCGAAAAGGGGAGTGTGTTTCGGTAAATGTTGTTATTCGCTTTCTTGAAAGTATTGGATTTAATAAAGTTTATGCAATTGATATTCACGATGAGGCGACTGGTGGAGTATTTGATATTCCTTTTAGAAATCTTTCCGCGTTTCCACTTCTCGCGGAAGAAATTAAAAGATATTTTATCAATAAAAAAATAATTGATGTAATATCGCCAGATAAAATTGCCTTAGTCTCACCAGATCAAGGTGCAGTTGAAAAGGTAAGAAAATTTGGAAATATTTTTTTTAATAAAATAAATCTTGTAGGAGCGAACCGTGGTTCGCCCATATTATTTCCCATTATCGTCATTGAAAAAAAACGTGATCAAAACATTGCTCATAAGGCGAGTCCACTTGGTATATATGGAGATGTCAAAGGTAAAATTGTTTTGATTGTCGATGATATGGTTGTTTCCGGAAGTACAATGATTCCGGCAATTGATCTGTGTTTAAATCGTGGAGCAAAAGCAGTGTATACTTGTGCTGTCCATCATGATTTCACCAGCTCAGCTCCGGAGAAACTCCAAAATTCCAAACTAGAAAAATTCTTCACTACCAATACCATCGCGCTTAAAAAAGAACAGATATTTCCAAAACTAATCGAATTTTCAATTTCTTCTTTAATATCTGGTGAATTAAAGTGAAATCATTTTTGTCTGTATTTAATCCCTTAACATCTATCCCCTTAACCCCTTATTTAAAAATTACTTCTATTCTCCAGCGACTTTTTTAAAGTCATGTAATCGGCGTATTCAAGACTTGCGCCCATTGGCAGTCCATAACCAAGTCGTGTTATTTTTAATCCGTTACGCTTGCCCTCCGATTTATCCCTCGAAGCTTCAGCGAAGTGGGAAGCTTTAGCGAAGGAGGGTGAATTCGTTAATTCTTTAATCCGATTTCGAATATACATTGCAGTTGCTTCACCTTCCATGTCCGGATTCATTGCAAGAATAATTTCATTTAGTTTTACTGTTGACTTATATTCAACTGACTTATCATTTACACCACTAAACTTTTTAACGCTCTTGCCCTCCGTAGCTTTAGCGTAGGAGGGTGAACTCTTTAACGCTTGAACTGGTTTGAGTAACGTCTCAACTCTTTTAACTAATTTATCAATAAAAATATCTTCAGGTCCCACGTTATTTAAAGGATCAATCCTACCATGAAGAACATGATAAACACCATTATAGATATTTCCTGTTTCAAGAGATAAAATATCCAAAACACTTTCAACCACAGTAATTACTCCATGATCCCGCTGTGGGTCACTGCAAATTGAACAAACTCCTTCTTCAGTTAAATTTAAACAAATACTGCACTTTAGGGTTTTTGTTTTAAGTTGCGCTACAGCTTCTGAAAACTCCTTCAAATCAGCATCAGGCAGACGTAGTAAATAAAAAGCTAAGCGATTAGCCGTTTTTTCACCAATCCCAGGCAATCTTTCCAAAAAATAAGCAACCTTTTTTAGACTATTTGGAAGGGAAGCCATAAGTAAATAAATTCAAATTACAAAATCCAAATGACAAATCAAATTCAAATTTCAAATAATAATAAATAAAGAAAAATTAATTTCTTAATCGTAAATAAAAAACCTACATACTTAAAAATTTGTATCTTTATTATTTGAGCTTGATTTGAATCTTTGAAATTTGTTATTTGAATTTTTTGTTCCAATTACATTCCCTTAACTTCTATCCCCTTAACCCCTTATTCTTATACTTCAATCATTTCCACCATTAATAAAGGTCTTCTACCGGTCTCCTCATAAAAAAACTGCTCCATTTGCGTTGCAACTTTCTTTTTTAATCCACTTAGATCGGCAATACTCTCTCCTTTTGCGTTAAATGATTTTTCCACACTTTTAACCGCACTTTCGAGCAACACTGATTCGGTTTTTTCAAACACAAAACCACGGGTTATCACCTTAGGACGATTTGCCAAACGACCTTGTTTATCAATCGTAATCACCGCCACCACCATTCCTTCTTCAGCTAATGTTAAACGATCACGTAAAACTACATTACCCACATCTCCAACACCATATGCGTCAACATAAACTTGTTTTGTATCGACCACTTCGCCCAATCGCACTTCAGTTCCTTCAAAAATTACAGTTTCACCCTCTTTTAATGTTAAAATATTTTTACTTTCATATCCCAAGTCCATTGCTAACTTTTGGTATTGACGTTGATGACGAATAGTTCCTCCAATTGGAATCATATAGCGAGGATTTGTAAACCTCATCAAAAATTTTAAGTCTTCCTGACTGCCATGTCCTGATGCATGCAGTTGATCGTTAATGTCGGAATAAACCACATCTGCACCTTTCATTGCCAATTCTTCGATCAATCCATAAACCTCGTTTTCATTACCCGGAATTGGATCTGAGGAAAAAATCACCTTATCTCCATATTTTATTTTTATATTTTTATTCATGTCACTTGCCAGTTTTGAAAGTGCTGACATATATTGTCCCTGTGATCCTGCCACAATTAAACAGATGCGGTTGGGTGGTGACTTCATCACTTCATTATCTCGACCAATTAGATTTTGTGGAATTCTTAAATATCCAATATCTTTTGCCAAATCTGTGTTTTCTTTCATGGATCGACCCAAAAAAACAATTTTACGATTAAACTTGATTGCTGCTTCAACACATTGATTAATTCGGGAAATATTTGAAGAAAACGTTGTCATAATAAACTTACCCTTACAAGTTCGCATTTCATCTTCAAAAGTTTTACCAACAATTGCTTCAGACAAAGTTAAACCTTCTCTTTCCGCACCTAAACTATCAGACAGTAAACACAAAACACCATCATGTCCAGCTTTAGTAATAGCATAAAAATCCGGTCCTTTGCCATAAGGAGGGGTAAGGTCAAATTTGTAATCCGGTCCATGATAAAAATTACCAACTGGAGTGTTAATCAGAATATGCATTGCATCGGGAATTGAGTGGGTAATATTAATAAACTGAGTGCGAAATCCACCAAATTGATACTGCTTTCCATATTCAACAATTTGAACATTTGGCGTTTTATTAAACTCTTTAAATTTATTTTGGATAAAAGCTCCGGTTAATTTACTGGTATAAAGTGGTGGTTTTCCTAACGCGTCGTAATGATAGGGAAGAGCGGTAATATGATCTTCATGACCGTGTGACAGAAGAATTGCACGGATTTTATCGGTTTTATCTTTTAAGTAGTCAATATCCGGAATGACAAAATCCACTCCCATTTCCCGTGCTTCTGGAAATCCAATTCCACAATCAACAATTAAAATGTCTTGCAGTTTATATTCTTCCGGGTTTATTCTTGTATTTTTAACGTTAACTTTTAACTTTTCCCTGCCCTCCGAAGCTTTAGCGAAGGAGGGAGTCTTAACTTTTAACTTATACAGTTCATACACATACATATTTTTAGTAACACCAACAATACCACCGAGAGGAATAAATCGGACAATGTAGTTGTTCATATTTAGAAAAATATATTTAAAATAATAGTTATAATCATTATAACAGTTATAACGATTATATTACCAATGTTTACTCTTACAAAAAAAGCGGTTAAAAATAAATTACTTGAGGTAATGGATCCGGAACTTAATATTTCTATTGTTGATTTGGGTCTTATTTACGGAATAAAAATCAATGCTAATAATAAAGTTGTCATTACAATGACACTCACCACCATTGGTTGTCCTTTATTTTCCTTGATTGAAGATGAAATTCGTATTAAACTAAAAGAGCTTGGTGTTAAGGATTTGAAAATCAATTTAATCTTTGATCCACCCTGGTCAATGGACAAAATGACGGCAAAAGGAAAAGTGATACTGGGAATTTGAAAAGATTGACCAAATTTTCTTAATTGATCAAATTTCTAAATGAATCCTAATTCCCAATTGGAATTTGGTCATTGCAAATTGATTAGGTTAATTAGATTAATTAGAAATTAGTAATTATTTATATGCCTAAAGGTTCATTTTGGTCTGACACATTCGAACAATTGGCAGAACTGGGAAAATCTACTGCAAAACAATCTGTCCAGGCAGTCAAACAAACTTTTGATCCATTAAAAATGATGGAAAAGACAGTTAATCCAAATGCAAAAAATGACAAAGGGATTGAACAGCTGGAAAAAGGTAAAGGTGAAAAACAGAGTCATACTCCATTAGACTTTAATAAGCTTGAAAATCAATATCAAAATCAAGATAAAATGAAAGCTGATGCGCTCCGAAACCGACTGTTTCAACTGGTTAAATCTGAAGACAAAAAAATTCTTCAGGAAAAAAAACAAGAAGAACTACAGAAAAAAAGGCAAGAAGAATACGAAAAACAAGAAAAAAAACGTCGTCAACAACAACAAGCAATGCAACAACCTGCAGATATACCACATGGAAAAGAAAGAAAATCCATTTTTTCTCACAAAAAAGTTGCACAACGTGAAAAAACCGAAGTCAAACCTGCGAGTGGAAAACAATAATTATCGTTGTTAACTCCCATTTGTCAAAGTATTTATCTTTTTTGATTTTAGTGGCTTTGCGTTCTTTGAAGTTATCACGCTTTAACCAGTTTGCTTTTCGATTTCTAGTTTTGCTCTTTTAGCTGCAGAACCACCTCTGCGAGCTACTTCTTTATTTTTTTCCAATCCCTTTGGTTTTTGTTTCTTTGATATTTCCATAGTTGCAGTTTCAACAAGCATATTCAAAACCAACTCTAAATTAGTCATATTGTCACAGAGGTTTTCTTTTTTAAGTCCTTTATACTTTTTATAATCTTTGACGTTTCTGTTTGCCCAAGTCATAGTAATCTCATTTATTAATATTGTGTATTTTATTCCTTCTTTCATTTCCCTCTCTTGCCACTCATCGGTTAACTCTTTTCGCACCTCAATACTTTTTAATCGTTGATTTATCCATTCTCTTGAATAACCTTTTTGCAAGTATGTTTTCATGGCTCTATCAAAAGCGAGTTCAGGATCTTCTGTTTCTTCTATTCGTTCATATCCAACTTTTGCAAACCACAATTTAAATGGTTCTGCTTTTGGAGAAGGAATTGATTGAATAAGTCTTAAAATGCTTTCGATGTCTGCCACATCTGTAAGATAGTTTTTCCCGTCAGAAGACTTCAATTTCAGTTGTCCCACTTTTTGGGACAACTCACTTCCTTCCTGATTCAACTTCGTTTTTAAAGCATTCCAATATTCCCTTGGTCTTGGACTTTTAGTCAAAATTTCAATAACATCAATAATTGAGAAATACCAAAGTTCTTTTTCTTCATCCTAAATACGACGAACCTGCTTTTGATTAAATAAAATTATTGAATTTGACTTTTTCATAGTCAAAGTAATAATATCAAAATTTTTAATCTTTATTATCAAACACCATCAATAATGCAGAATAGTTATTTCCACCTTGCGGGTTATAGGTTAAAAATTGCAGATGATTGTAACCTATTCCTTTCATATACCCAGCAAGTTTATCTGGAAGAAAATATGAAGCAGGATAGTCATGTTTTAAATTCTGCGCAACTTTAGCTTCCATAGAAATTCTCATCTGCATAATACTGTTCGTAAATTCATCGATATTCACTACTTCAACTTGTTTTTTCCTCAATCGTTCTATTGACTCTGTTTCTCTTTGTGTTAAATCTGCGTTTTCTATTGCAAATTTAATTTCCCATGGGCTAACTGTCAAACATAGCCTTATGGATATTGTTTCTGACTTTATTTTTGCTATTTGTAAAAAAAGCCTTTTAACGGCTTCTGGAGTTAAATAATCAAGAACGCCATGTATGGAAATTAATCGGGTGTTTTTTATAAAATCCTCTTGAGGTAAAAAATTCGCTAAATCAATTCCTGAATGGTATTCCATTTCAACCTGCGGAAATCTTGCTCGTATATCAGTAAATTCTTTAGGAGGTGGCGCAATATCAAAACAATGAATTACAGGTAAATTGGATTGTAAATCTTGTTCTTCAAATGCGTATAAAATTTCTCTCGTGGCTGGTCCTGCCCCTAAAATTAATGCATATTTGCCCTTACCTTTTAATAACGCCCTCCATCCCGTGTCATATAAAGGCGCACGTTGTAATAAAATATTTTTAGGAATCTGTAAAACGGTACCACTTCCCAAATCAAGCGTATTTTCTATTACTTTTTTATATATCATATGTTGTCATGCTGGGACCGTTATTGAACAATCGCCTTTTTGTCGGGGATGCCAGACTTGAACTGGCGGCCTCAGCGTTCCGAACGCTGCGTTCTAGCCATCTGAACTAATCCCCGTGATGTTACGAAAACTCTTGGACAATAAGTTTAACAATTCGATTACCAACTCCCGATTTTAGGAATTTCTCTCTATGTTGTGCGTCTTGTTTGCAAAAATAGGTTTCGTAATAAAGTAATCTAAAGGGTCCATTATTTTTTGTCCACTTAGTGCTTCCTTGATTATGTTCATCTAAACGAACTTTTATTTATTTACTTGTAAATCCAACATATGTTTTGTTATTTCTATTGCTTTTTAGAACATAAACGTTAAACATAATTGTTTTAGCCTCGCCCAAAGGGCGATCGACCTTTGGTCGAATCTGAACTACACTCCGTTAATTTTAATTCTATCTTGTTATTAAATCGCTTTAAAAGCCAACTAATTTTATCATATTTATCAAAAATTAAATTTCCACTCGTTTTAAATATTCAATTCATTCAAAATTATAAATATCTTGTTATTATCAACTAAAGATGATATAATTCAGACAATAAGCGAAATTAATCCACTAACTTATAGTCAATCTCAATTACGAAATTTACCTAAAGAACAATGGGGGGGGAATTTTACAGAAAATATTCAATGGCTACCTTTTGATTATTATTGGGAAAGAACGCCTTTTCTTGAACAACTTAATAGGACTCAGTTGATTGCACATCTAACACAAGTTTCTTTACACTGCAAAGCTGTTCTTCGTCGTATGCAGGAACAAAATCCAAATAAAAAACAACCTTGGATGGATCGATTAGCTCGTCCCAAGGTTCGAGAACGAATTGAGGGTCACAAAAGAGCTAAAAACAGATAAAATATTCATTAAAACGATTCATTATCCAATTAAATTTTGAGTTTAATTTAATATAATTTATCTCTTCATATATTTACTTTAGTTAATTAATTAACTAAAGTCCTGTAAGTTTTCTGTTTTGTTTTTTTCTTTCATGTTCCCAATGTAATTTGTGATGACCAATCTTAATTCCTGGTTGAATAAATAAATCTGCCATCAAATCATCAAAAAAATTCAATACTTTTTCTTTTTTTATCATTGATTTCATCAATTCGACCAACTTATTTTCTTTTTGACAATTTAACAAGGCGAACTTTGCAACTGTTGCAGTTGAAACTTTTAACACATCTGCAATGACAATCTGATCGATTCCCTTGACTAACAAATAAATAATCGTAATTCGCTTCGCCATCATAATTTTCTCTGATGGACTAAAAATTTCGTTCGCTAAATCTAAAAATTCTCCTGAATTTGATGACCGACTGATCACTTCTAAAAATAACCGGAAAATTTTATCTAACACCTCTTTTGATAGTCTCTTTTTTGAAATATAAATCATATTATTTCAGTTAATTAATTAACTGAAATATCATATTCCTAATTAATATTTATTGTCAACGGACTATATGCATCATTTTTACTAGTTTGGATTAATAAAATAAGATATTTTATTATTTATACATGCGTCACACAAAGTTTTGAAAAAATCTTTACGTGAACAGAACTTTATTAAACTCAATTCAAACCGTAAATATTATATAATTCCCTTAAACATCACCTAATAACTAATCACCATTAACTAATAATTATTTATGAAACTATACAATACTTTAACTCGTCGTTTAGAAGAATTTCAACCAATTAACTCACCTCATGTCAGTTTTTATCACTGCGGACCAACTGTCTATTGGACACAACACATCGGAAACATGCGAGGAATGACCATGGCTGATTTAATTCGACGTTCTTTAACCTATGTTGGTTATAACGTCAATTTTGTTAGAAATTACACTGATGTTGGACATTTAACGTCTGATGCTGATGAAGGTGAAGACAAAATGGAAAAAGCTTCCCGTCGGGAAAAATTATCACCTGACAAAATTGCCCAAAAATATATTGATATTTTTGAAAAAGATATTACGCTACTAAATAATCTACCTGCCAATCACAACCCCCGTGCCAGTCAATATGTGACTGAAATGATTGAAATGATAAAAATATTAATTAATAAAAAACATGCATACATTACATCACAAGCAATTTATTTTAATGTTTCCACTTTTTCATACTACAACGCTTTAAATAAACAAAAAATCGACCTTAATATAAAAGGTATGGGGAAAGGAAAAGCTGACGATCATGAAAAAAAACATCCTGCAGATTTTGTACTTTGGTTTTTCAAAGTCGGTGAATATAAAAACGCATTACAAACTTGGCAATCACCTTGGGGTAAAGGATTCCCAGGATGGCATATGGAATGTAGTGCAATGTCAAAAAAACTTCTAGGAGAAACAATTGATATTCATATGGGAGGAATAGAACATATTCCGGTTCATCACACAAACGAAATCGCTCAAAGCGAAAGTGCTAATGAAAAAAAATTTGTAAACTGTTGGCTACATAACGAACATCTGACCATTAGTGGTGATAAAATGGCAAAATCTCAAGGAACTGGATACTCTTTATCAGAGTTAATTGAAAAAGGCTTTGATCCACTTGATCTCCGCTATTTTTTTCTCACAGCACACTATCGGTCAAGACAAAACTTTACTTGGGAAGCCTTAAAAAACGCAAAACAATCCAGAGAACAATTGATATCAATTCTACAAACTATTTATCAAGACCATCTTCCAGATAAAATAGACTACTCAAATAAAGCACTTGGATATAAAAAGACTTTCATCGAAGCAATATCTAATGATATTCAAATTCCCCAAGCATTGGCAGTTTTGTGGAATACGGTTAAAAATAAAAATATCTCTCCATTAGAAAAATACGGACTACTCTTGGAGTTCGACCAGGTCTTTGGATTAAGTTTAGATTTACTTCCAACTCAACACAGGATACCAAATGAAATTAGGTTATTGGCGGAACAAAGACAAGAAGCTAAAGATAAAAAAGATTATGTAACTGCAGATAACATCCGAAAACAAATAGAAAATAAGGGGTATTTAATTGAAGATCAGAAAAGGTTATATCACATAAAGCAAAAAAATTAATTAATTATCATATTTGCTTCAATAAATTAATTAATTGAAGCATTAAGTAACAATTATTATGTTATATAGTCCACATTTTCTAAAACAATTATTTCATAACACTCGACGAACTGTTGCTAAGCATTGGCTCAATATGATACCGGCAACTCAAATTGCTTTAACCGGTAGTTTTGGCAAGACCACAACTACCAACATTATTTATAAATTGCTTTGTGAAATATACCCATTGAATAAAATTTCTGTCACTGACATAAATCTTGATACCACTTTTAATGTCCCAATCACTGCTTTAAAAATCAAACCTTGGACAAAGGTTGCGCTATTTGAACTGGGAGTAGATCATGTTGGTGAAATGAGCAAACATCTGGAAATTGTCCATCCTCAAATCGCCATCATCACCGGCATCACACCTGTTCATACGGATAAAGAACATTTTGGCTCACTTGAAAACTTGATTAAAGAAAAGCGTAAACTACTTGAAGCGCTACCAGAAAACGGATACGCCATCTTAAACTATGACGATGAAATTGTCCGCTCTATGGCAAAACACACAAAAGCTAAAATCCTTTGGTATGGATCAGACCCAAAAAAATGTGATCTCTGGACAACCAACGTTAAAATTACTTTATCCGATGCCAGTTTTAATCTTCACTCAAAACCAAATATATTTTTCCCCTCCCTAACTCCTAACTTCCCTTCGACTTCGCTCAAGGCAAGCTATCTCCTAACTACTAAATTAATCGGTCTTCACCACACTCATACCATCATGGCAAGCGTTTTAACTATGATTGCACTTAGTAAAATTACTCAACAATCAATATCGTTTGATAGTTTAATAAAAGTTATTAAAACAATTGCACCACTTCAGGGTCGGATGAATCTTGAAAAAGGACCGATGGGAACAATTGTTTTAAACGATTCTCTGCGTGCCAATCCTGCATCCACAGCATCTGGTTTAAAAACCTTATCAGGATTTAACATTGGTAATCATCGTAAATTTGCCGTGTTAGCAGAAATGGGGGAGTTGCAAAAACCGCAAATAGAACATGAAAAAATTGGTGAATTAATTGCAAAATTGAAAATTGATTATTTAGTTTCAATTGGTCCTTGGCAAAAATATACTGCCAACCTCGCCATTAAAAATAACATGCAAAAAGATAAAGTTTTTTGGGTGAAAGATGTTCAAACTGCTGCGCAAATCCTAAGGCCACTTATCAAACCAGGCGATTTAATCTATCTTAAAGGCTCACTACTTCGTCATGTCAACCGAATTTTATTGTTACTTGATGGTAAAGAAGTAGGTTGTCGAGCTGTTCTTTGTCCGTTTTACCATCCATGTGAAAAATGCCAATATTTGAAAAAAGGATTTAATCAATAGGTAATATTTAAATTGTTTGTTTATTATTCGCATATTCGTTGATTAGCATTTTATTGTTTTATTCGTATCACATCTTTTTATATATCCGAATCACCGGATGATCAAAAACACTCCATGTTTCTTCTGCTGCTTCATCAGGAATTTTATAAATAGTCTTACTAAATAAATCTATTTTCGGATAGGATTCAAACTCCTTAACCAGTTTAAAGCCCAATTTACCCGAGAATAAATCATCATAATATTGATTTAATATTGGATACTTTTGTTCCAACTTTTTACATTTTTCATTTAACTTTTGATTTTTGCTCGCCTCGCTGAAGCTCCGACGAAGCGAGATTTTTGACTTTTGATTTTGTATACATGTGTGGTTCGCCCATATTCTTCTTGACGGTACAAAAATATAATCTGCTTCTTCAATTGCTTTTTGTAAATCATATTGCAATGCTAAACTTTCATCCAAATTATAAAAATCAAACGACAATACTTTATAATTTTTATAACGATTATAACTATAATACGAAGCAAGGGGAATATCCACAACGTTTGCAGTTTCAGAAAGAATTTTACTACCTACTGGAATATTTTGATAAATCCATTCGGATGCTTGAAAGCGAACGTCGGGATTTTGATAAATCGAAAGATAAGCCAAACCTGGCAAAATTGAAACTATAATAATTATAATTTTTATAATCTTTATAACTTTTATTTCTAATAAGAACAGCACAACAAACAACAAAAGAATAGGCATCACTGGTGCCATAAATCTTGTCCATTTGGCAAATACAAACGCATTAGGAATAAAATATATTAATAATGCAAAACGAAGGAGATTATAACCACGATTTTTCCAAGACAAAATAAATAGTCCGCCTAAACCTAAAAGAAATATTGGCCAACCCAAAGCATAAGGGAAAATTTTCATGCTTTGAAAAATAACGGGAACAGTATCTATAAACTGTCGGGTGTAAAAAGCAACATATCGGCCCAAAGCAACATCTGACTCATAACCCATAGAACGTAAAAAATTAGGTAAATCAAGCAAATTATATGGTGAAAAAATAACCGCAACAATAAAACCGCCAAACACAAATTTTATTAGTCCAGTTAATTTATTCGTCTTTAAAGTGTTAGAAAATACAATTGCAACCATTGGAACTAGAATAAACCAAATAGAAGAAACTTTTGTGGCTAAAGCCAAACCGGTTACAATAGAATTTAGAATTATGAATTTCCCACTTCGTCCTTCGGACTTCGAGGGACAAGTAGAATTCAGAATTTTATTTTTAAATAGCTGTAGTGAGAAATAGATTAATAAACTGTAAAACAACATTAACAATGATTCGGTTGTGCCAAAATGGGTAAACTGTATTGAATAAGGAACTAGAAAAAAGAATAATGAATAAAGAATAAAGAATCCCTCGTTTTTTTTATTTTTTATTTGATTGTTTTTATTTTTCTTTTTAATATTTTCTATTAGTAATGAGACTATCCTAACCAATACCCATACATTAACTACTGATGCTAATGCTGAAATTACTCTCAATGACATCGTTGCCTCATTAAAACTAATTGTGTTTATGTTATTGCTCATTAACTTCCACACCCATATCCCAATATACGCTAAATATAACGGAAACTGCCCATAAGCAAAAAAGTGCGGATTAAAACAACTTTGAACTTCGCAGTTCAAGTTTTGAACTGCGACCGCCATATTTCTTTCATCCGGATGCATAATATAGGGAAGTCCCCAGCCCAAATTCACAAACCGAGTATAGATAAGTAATAAGACAACTGCTACAAAAATTATTGTCATTGCGAATCCCGATTTTCCATCGGGATGAAGCAATCCCGTTATTATAGAATTATTTTTATTAGTAACGAGATTGCCACGCTCCACCCGCTGAGCGGGTTTCACTCGCAATGACATATTTTGCTTTTCCGCTTGATTTTTCTCCATTAGAATATTATTATATAGGGAAGAATTAAGAATAATTCTTAATTTTAAATTTTTAATTTTAAATTATGTTATATGGCGCAATACGAAATGACATTTCTTCTTAAGCAAGAATCAGACCAAGAAGCAATCAAAAAAATCACTGATTCTTTAAAAACAAAAGTAATTGAAGAAAAAAAGTGGGGAAAAAGAACCTTGACATATCCTATTAAGAAACAAATAGAACTATTTTATTATAGCTGGAAAATTGAATCTTCTGAAAAAAATTTGCAGGAACTTCGCAAAAAACTTGATTTTAATGAAGTGATTGTTCGTTATTTAATTATTAAGTTAGACGAGCCTAAAACTAAGTAACAGTTTGAATTTATTTATTTGTTCATTTTATTATTTATTTATTAACCTATGGCCAGTCGTTCAATTAACCGCGTAATTCTTCTTGGAAACTTAACACGTGATCCAGAATTAAAATATACACCAGCAGGAACCGCTGTTTGTACGTTTGGCATTGCAACAAATCGCGCTTGGACAACAGGAGATGGTCAGACAAAAGAAGATGTCCAATATCATAGGATTGTGGCATGGCAAAAATTAGCTGAGCTTTGTGGAAAACTGTTGTCAAAAGGACGAAAAGTTTATTTGGAAGGGCGTTTAGTTTATCACACCTTCACTGGAAAAGACGGTATTCAAAGAACGGTCTCTGAGATTGTTCTTGATGATTTTATCGTTTTTAGCGATGGAAGAAGAATGGTGTCCGGAGATGAGATAAAGCTTAGCAAAACCACTCAACCTATTAATTCTGACCAATCCTCATCTAATGAATTAATAAAGGAAAACAAGGCAGATGAGAAAGAAACAAGTGAACCAAAAAAAGAAAACAAAGCAAGTGAAGATGTTAATCCCGATGACATACCATTTTAATTAAAATTTATTTACTTTATAAACTTTAAACTTTATAACTTTATAAACTAATTTATGTCTAGATGTTTTTTTTGCAAATTTAATACAAATCCAACCATTCATGAAATTGAAAACTTGGATAAATTTATATCACCTCGAAAAAAAATCTTGCATCGAGAAAAAACTAATGTTTGCGCTAAACATCAACGCAGTCTAACAAAAGTCATCAAACACGCACGTTTTCTAGCGCTCATTCCTTTCGTCTCCTATCAAGGTGTAAAGTAATATTCTTTACTTTATAATCGACATAATGATTATAATAGTTATAACCGTTATATTAAACCAACTTAAATTATGAAAATAACTTTTGCTATCCCAGGTGATGGAGATTTAAATATTAAAACAGGACAAACGATAAAATTTGGCGATCCTCTTTTTCAAAAATCCGTAACTGTAAATAAAATCGTTAATCTTGCAAAAGAGCTTCGTATAAAACCAGATAAAATTTTCTTTTCTTTAAAAAAAATGGTTGGAGATATTATTAATAAAGGGGACTTAATTGCAGAAAATAAATCTA
>Ga0210046_1001468_pt1 | contig 18335 bp, 15 predicted proteins | sample CryGeyCG2114_250_FD_185461 | JGI IMG/M metagenome (GOLD analysis project Ga0210046, IMG submission 185461) | Groundwater microbial communities from aquifer - Crystal Geyser CG18_big_fil_WC_8/21/14_2.50 (SPAdes) (version 2) | ecosystem: Environmental > Aquatic > Deep subsurface > Groundwater ... | reverse complement strand
AATTATTCAAGTCGCTTAATAAAGATTATAAAGACGGCGAACAAAAACGGGATTTTGTTTATGTAAAAGACGCTGTTGATATGACGCTTTTCTTTTTAAATAACGAAGACAAAAACGGATTATATAATGTTGGCGCTGGCATTGCGCGAACCTGGAATGATCTTGTCTCCGCAATTTTTAATGCAATGGGAAAGCCTGTTAACATTGAATATGTTGATATGCCGCCATACCTGGCTGCTAAATATCAATATTTTACTGAAGCCAATTTGGAAAAAATTAAAAAAGCCGGTTATCCCAATCCGCTTTTATCGCTGGAAGAAGGAGTAACCGACTATGTTAAAAATTATCTGATAACAGAGAGGTATTTGGAAAGTTAATTAGTTGTAAGGAACGACATCGTCGTCGTCGAAATCTTCGTCTTCTTCTTTTTCGTCAAAGTCGAAGTCTTCTTCATAAAATTCTTCTTCTTCGTCAACTTCGTCGTCGTCAACCGGTTCTTTATTTTCTTCAGTATCATCGTCGACAAAATCTTCGTCGTTCTCGAAATCATCATCTTCATCGTCGGCGTGATAATGGTCGTCATCATCGTCTGCGGCGCCCAGAAATAGCCGCCGGGATGTATAATTTGTTTTTTCTAATTCATAGTTAGAATTCATTTGCTGTAATATTAATTCGTCGGCGTTTTCAAAACCGGTCATTAAATTTCTCCTTGGTTTAATATTATAAACATAATCGAATCTTCTCGTAAGAAATATTAATAAAATTATTAAAAGAGCCAAATTAAAAATTAAGTTTTTATAATTCTGCATGGAGAGGAATAACCCTAACCCATAGAAAATAAAGCAGAAATTATTTGCACCGAAAGCTAAATTACATATGTTATATTGTCAATGGAAGATTTAAGGAATTAAAATATTTATGCAGCCAGCAACATTATGTTACGTAACAGATAACTTAACCGGGCGCACATTAATGCTTCATCGGGTGAAAAAAGAAAATGATGTGCACGAAGGTAAGTGGAACGGACTCGGAGGAAAATTTGATAGGGGCGAAAGCCCGGAAGAATGCGCCATCCGGGAAGTCAAAGAAGAATCGGGTTTAACAATTTCCAGACCGAAAATGAAAGGATTTATTACATTCCCCTTGTTTGATGGAAAGAAGGACTGGCTCGTATTTGTTTTTACCGCCGACAAATTTACCGGAGAGCTTATTGATTCGCCCGAGGGAAATTTGGAGTGGGTGCCCAATGAAAGTTTGCCGGAACTCAATTTGTGGGATGGGGACAAAATATTCTTAGAGTGGTTTAAACAGGATAAATTTTTCAGCGCAAAGTTTATTTATGAAAACAAAGTTTTTAAAAGTTATTCGGTAAGTTTTTATTAGCAAACAAATATGAAAACTTTTTCCGAAAGAGCGATAAACTTTTTTTGGCTTTGGGGTGAACCGGGAAAACGTCCAAAGATCGTGTCTGTAATGAATCCCGATGATGACACCGTGGAAAGCAAAGCATTTGTTCTTTTTTCATAAATGTTTTTAGCTGTGATATAAACATGTTTTTATTTTCGGAATTAATCCGGGTCATTTCGACAGCAACTTAACCGGGGTTGCTTTTACCGACCCGGTATCTTTTGAGAATAAATTAAAGATTAAAAAGCCGGAATTGTCGGGTGAGTTTGTATGCCGGTTTATTGGTCTATTCGGCGGGGTAGAAAAATTTTACTCGCGGTTTTTTATAGGCGCCGTTTATTCGTTTGGATTAATAAAGAACGGAAAAAATTTCAACTATTACGATAACAAATTTGTTTACGCTGCACTTAAAACAAAAATATTAGAATCATTATGCAAGCAGATAAACTTCGGCGCAAAAAACTCGAGGTTTATCTGAACAAATATATGTCTGCGCTAAATCGTTTTATGTGACAAGCCGGATAAAAATGAGAGAACTGCTTTATTAAATTCTTCCGGGTTCTCTATCGGGGTCATATGTCCGGCGCCTGAAATTATAACAAATTTTGCATTGCTGATTTTTGCTGCCACGGATTTCATTGCTTCGGGTGGGGTTAGCTTATCTTCCTGCCCGCAAATTAAAAGCGCCGGCAGTTTGAATTTGCTTATTGCTTCGGACGTGTCGGTTCGTCCCGTCATTGCAATTAAACACCCGATGACTCCCGCCGGATTACTTTTTGCAAAATAGTCTTCCAGGTTTTTATACGCGTCCTTCTTCTCGGAAAGATATTTTGAGCCGAAACAATTTTTCACAAATTCTCTAATAAATCCTTCTGCGCCGTGGTCATTAATATGTTTTACTCCGCCTGCTCTTTTTAATTTTGCGGCGTTTCCATCGGCTTCAGGTCTTGTATCACAAAAAATTGCTGCGGAAAATTTTTCTTCCATTCTTTCAACTGCGCGTAGAGCAATATACCCGCCCATCGAAAGACCGCACAACACAGGTTTTCTAAGATCAAGTTCCTCAATTATTGTTTCGAGATCATCAACGAAAGATTCCATTGTATACTGCCCACTGCCCTCGGGCGATTGCCCCAGTCCGCGGATATCATAAGTTACGCAGTAATACTTTTCTTGCAAAGCACTAATTGTTTCGTCCCACATTGTGTGGTCATAAGGAAAACCGTGAACAAAAATTATGGGCAGGTTATTCTTGTCGCCGTTTGTAAATATCATTATATTATTTAAACTTAATTTCATAAACACCTCAATAGTTTAATTATAAAATAAGAAATCTTTTATGAAAAATAAACTCTCTGTACTTCTGCTCATAATTCTATTACCTTTGGTTTTTCACTTTCTAAATGGACGCCTGCTGTGGTTGTTGCGTTGAACATAAGTCAGATTGCGTTTAGCAATTGGACGCAGGGCGGTGAGAATGCCCTTTCATGGTCTGTTTTTGGAAACAGTTCTTTAAATTATTTAACCACAACCGGGAGATTTAAAAATAATTTAAAGCTCGCTTATGGCAGAACCAAACTCGGCGGCGGCGGTTTGAGAACAACAGACAATGAATTGTATCTTGAAAATGTTTTTTCGTGGAATTTTGGTTGGGCTTTAGACCCGTATGTAAGTAACTTAACAAGAACAGCGCTTGACCGCGGTTATAATTATGATGTGAATCCTGCTGTTGAGATTGTAGCTTTCTTTGATCCGGGATATGTTACACAAAGTATCGGGTTTATGTATGATAAACTTTCGGGTTTAAGCACGCGTGTAGGCGTTGCTTTTCAGGAGACATTTACAAATGTGCATAGAAATTATTCGGATGATTCCGACACGCCTGAACTGGAAGCATTTAAATTTGAAACCGGTATTGAAACCGTAACCAAAACGGAGTTTGCCCTTGCTGAAAATATACTTGCACAAAGTCTTCTCCGTTTATTTACCCGCTTTGAGCAGATTGATGTTTGGGATGTGCGATTCGATAATACAATTACTGCAAGAGTAAATTCATTTCTTAATGTAAACCTTACATATCTTCTTATTTATGAAAAGAAACAATCACCAAAAACACAAATGAAAGAAACCCTGCAGCTTGGTATTGTTTATACACTTTTATAAAAGTTAGTTGTGTCGTTTAACCACAATGCCGGAGAATTTTTTAAACTCTTTATAATTTTTAATTTTCGATGAATTGGGCTTTTTATTATCCACACTTTTTAACGAAGGGTCGAAAAACTCGCCCCGGTTAAAATTTTTGTGCACTATATAAAAATATTATTTTATTTTAACGGTCATAATTCTCTAATAAAAGTAAAGCCTATGAAAATTGCTTTTGTATCTTCCGAAGCTGTCCCCTATTCAAAAACGGGCGGGCTTGCGGATGTTTCAGGCTCGCTGCCAAAAGCACTTGAAAAAGCTGGTTGTGAAGTCAAGTTATTTATCCCAAAATATTTTAATGTCGATGAAGCAAAGTATGGGTTGAAATATCGTTGGGATATTGGCGAAATGCCGATAAGAGTTGCGGGTCATGTTCGCTCTGTTCATCTTCATCAAGCCATGCTTCCCGATTCAAACGTTGAAATCAATTTTATTGACTGCCCATACTATTTTTTCCGCGGGCAAATTTATACAAACGATTGGGATGAAGATGAACGTTTTATTCTTTTCTGTAAAGCTGTCATTGAAACATTACAGCGACTTGACTGGATGCCCGATGTAATTCACTGCAACGACTGGCAATGCGGCCTGCTTCCTTTATTTTTAAAAGATAATTATGCGTGGGATAAAAAATTAAAAACTGCGGCTACTCTTTTTACAATACACAATATCGGTTATCAGGGAAGATTTGGCAGCGATACAAGTTTTAAAGCTGAAATAAGCGGCGAGCATTTCTACCCCGGCGGACCTGTTGAATACCACGGCGATATTTCGTTTATGAAAGCAGGAATAATGTTCTCTGATTTAATAAGCACCGTTAGCGAAACTTATGCAAAAGAAATTTTAACTCCGGAATATGGCGCCGGGCTTGATGTCGACTTGCTTTCGAGAAAAGATGATCTATACGGAATAATAAATGGGGTAGATTACTCACAATGGGATCCGGAGAGTGATGTTTTTATACCGAATAATTATTCGATCAAAAACCTAAGCGATAAACTACTTAATAAAAAACATTTGCTTGAAAATCTTTCCCTTCCGTTCGATGAAAATGTTCCGCTGATAGGCATGGTTTCCCGAATGGTTGTTCAAAAAGGATTTGATATTTTTTCAGAAGCCGCCGAAGAATTAATGAATATAAACGCTCAGTGGGCGGTGCTTGGTAATGGGGAGGAGAAGTATGAAAATCTTTTCCGCGGCTTGGCAAAAACATTCCCTGAAAAATTCAGTGTGTACATCGGTTTTAACGATGAGCTTTCTCACTTAATTGAAGCGGGCGCAGATATGTTCTTAATGCCCTCGTATTATGAACCTTGCGGACTCAATCAAATTTATAGCCTTCGCTATGGCACCGTGCCGATTGTTCGTAAAACAGGAGGACTGGCAGACACAGTTCAGGACTGGGATGAATATAAACACATTGGCAAAGAAACAGGCAATGGATTTTCTTTTGATGATTATTCAAGTTATGCTTTATTTAAAACGGTAGAAAGAGCCGTGGGAACATTTCAGAACAAAGATTTCTGGAAAAAAATTCAGCTTAACGGAATGGTAAAAGATTATTCGTGGGAAAGCAGCGCAATAAAATATTTGCTGCTTTACCAATTGGCTATAAATAAACGGAAACAGTTTAATGGAAGAGCTTGATTTTAATCCGCATAAGGGGAAAGAAAGTTTTAGAAATAACTATAAACTTCATGACATATCGGAGAAGATTGGAAAAAACCTTTTAATACAATGGGGGTTTAGTTTTAATAATTTCGGTGAAGATAAACGTTACGAACGTGTTTGGGAAAAAGGGCAGGATAAACCGGATGTTATTATTTCTTACAAAAACAAAAAGGCGCTGCTTGATTGGAAAGGGAAACACAAAGCAGTGTGGATAATAAATAGACGCGCTTTTATGTCTTACAAGCAGTGGCAGCAAAAACTTAATTTTCCTGTGTTTGTTTTTTTTGGCGTGTTTGATGCTCAAAAAAATTTAGTTGATAGCAGGCTTGCAAGAATTGATAAACACTCGTACATTTTTTCACTTAAAAGAGAATGGGATAAGAATGAAACGGTTGAGTTCGAACAGGACTTGCCGAAGTTTACTAAAGCTAATTTAGTCAAGCTAATTTCTGAAGATTAAAGGTTATACCCGATTGAAAAATAAAACTGAATATCGCCCCAGCGGATAGGGTTGTCGGGTAGATTTTTCGTAAATAAAAAACTGCGCCCGATCGAAAAATCAGCCGGTCCGATAGGGGTGTCAAAGGAAAGTGTGCCGCCTATTCCGTGTCTTAAATCTTTGAAGCGTATTTGCTCCTGAAAGTCCCAAATAGATCCAAGATCATATCGTAACATAAAATAAGTATCAAAGAAAATAGCCCAGGGTATTTTGTAACGGTATTCGAGAGAGGTTAAAAATATTTGCCGTCCTCTATACTCGTCTTCACGTAAACCAAAAAATGATTCCTTCCCGCCGAGAGAAAACTGTTGGCTTAGCGGCAAGGTTTTATCTGCAAAACCCATAAGAAATTTTGGAATGAGGGTGTGATCCTTTTCAATAGAAATAAAACTTTTATATAAAAAAGAAACGTTTGTAAAACCAATGTCGCCGCCAAAAATTTTTTGCGCTGTTTCGTATGAGCTTTGGACATAAACGCCGTTTTGAGGATAAGGATATTTATCTTGTGTATCGACGGTTGATTTAATTTTTAAACTAAAAATTTTTATGCCGTATGGATTAACAAATTCTCCCTGTTTATTTTTAATTTGATCGAACTGGTACTTGCCTGTGAAAATTAAATCGCCAAATTTTTCTACGTTTGTTCCCAGCGATATTGAGCCTCCGTATTGAATCTGTCTGTACTCTCCAACTTGAGAACGGGAAAAGCGATTTGCATTGGTCACGGGGTCATCATGATAAACATAGACATCATTAAATTTGTAAAACGCATTTATTTTATAAGTTAGATATGTGCTGAAAATTCGATTCGACTTGTGTTCTAAAATGTATGCTCTGTTTCTTGTTCCGCCCATAAAAAGCAACCCGAGTTCGGCGCCGGTTCCAAAAAGGTTTTCGTTTCGTATATCTACATTTATTTGCGCGCGTTTTTCATTATCTAAATTAAATCCGAGCCGAACTAAACTTGTGATTTTTTCTTTAACCCGCAGCATTACTATGTTCTTATCATCAATCCGGTCAACCGTAAGAACAATATCTTCAAACAAATTTGTGTTGCGAAGATTTCGTAAGCCTTTTTCTATATTGTTGTAAATAAAATAGTCGCCGGCTTCAATAGGAAATTCCCGAAGAATAACATTGTAATTAGTGTTCTCGTTGCCTGCAACTTTTACTTGATCAATAAATCCTTCTATAAAATTTAGTTGAAGAACTCCTGTGCTTTCGTTAAATTTTAATGAGTTCAGTTCCGCGAGCGAGTAGCCATAGTCTCTATAAATTCGCAGCATTTTAATTATTGTGGCGGCTGTTTTTTGTGCATTAAACGGTTTGCCAATTAATTCTGCTGCTAAAGAATCAAACAATTTCTTATTAATAACATTAACGCCATCAATTGAAACGGCGGCTACCGAGGGGTTTTCTTCATAAATAAATTCTACTGTAGAATAATCGAGATATTTAATCACCTTCGCGTTCATCGAACGATATTCGCCGGTCTCAAATAATTTATACATGTCGAACATAATTTCATGATTGGAAACCGAATCTTTTCTTGCATACTTATCAACAAATAGTCTCTCAAAAGATTTTTCTTTCCCGGTTGAAATTATGTTTAAGATAAAAAATTCTTTTCCCTCGGTATTGTATTTAAACATAGAGTCGAGTGATGCGCGTATTCTGTATGCGTATGGCAAAGCAGCCGAATAGCCTGCATCAATAAGAGAATCGATCTCAGAGAAATTGTTTGCTGTAAACCCTTTTAGCTCCGGGGCTATAATCGCATCGGCATAATTAAGCTGCCTCTCATTAAGGATTTTCATGGGTATGCTTACTGTTTGATCGGCAATATTCCATGGCACATTTAAATCCTCCTCTTTATATAATGGGCTTGTTGTGTTAACAGCAATTAAATATGTTCCGCCTTCTTCCGATGCTGTTTTCATTGGAATGTTGGCAACCAAACCGCCGTCAACAAGCAATAATGAATCCATGCGTACTGGCGATAAGAAAAACGAAACGCTTGAGCTTGCCCTCATTGCCTGGCTTAATGAACCATGGCTTAATATTACCCGATCACCGGAAATAAGGTCTGTACATACTGCGCGGTATTTAACTTTTAATTCATCAAAACTGTTTTTGACATGAAGGGGTGCTTGAAAGGTTAAGAGATTGAGGTGGTTGGATAATTTTTGTCCGTCGTTTATGGACGTAGGAAGTATCGGTTTTAATCCATCAAGTCTCAAAGCAATGATAGCTTTATCCTCGGTAACTTTTTGGTCGATAAATAACTCGCGGCGTTCAACTTCCTTGTTTAACGAGATTAGCTTGTCCCACTTAGTATTCACCGCAATAGAATCGAGATCCATTAAACTATAACCCGACGCATACAATCCGCCGACAATACTTCCCATGCTGGTACCAACAACAATATCTGGCACAACTAGTGCTTCTTCAAGCGCCTTCAGAATACCAATTTGTGCTAAACCCCGCGCTCCACCGCCGCTTAAAGCTACCGCTACAACAGGAAGTGGTTCGGGAAGTTTTTGAATTAAACCGAATGGAAGTTGTTTAGTTTTATATTTTAATGAGAGTATCTTCGTTTCCTGAGCAAACAAGCCGCCCGAAAAACAAACAACTGCCGTTATCAAAAAAAATATTTTGGAAAGTTTCTTCATCTGCAATAAAAATCAGCCTTCAAAATTATAAATAATTTTGAAGGCTTAATAAAACCAGTTTATAGTGGACTATTTATTTTTCCGTTGATGCTGTTTTTGGGTTTTTGCATTTTGCTCTGCGGCTTGCATCATCCGCTGCATAAAACCTTTTTTCTGTTTGCCTTCTTTAACGGGCACAAGCTCCAGGTCTTTGTGTGTGTGGTTTATGTAATACTGCTGAATAATTGTAAATAGATTGAACATAAAATAATATAAGTTTAATCCCGACGGAAAACTCATAAATAAAAGCGTAAGCATAACGGGCATTACATAAACAAGCGCCTGTTGTTTGGGGTCTTTAACACTTTGCTTTTGTTGAACGAACGTTGTTACGCCCATTAATAAAGCCAATCCGCTTATTGTGCTAATGCCAAACAAAGGAATACTAAAACCGAGATTGATAATGGTGTCCGGCGCAGAAAGATCGGTTATCCATAATATAAACGGCTGTTGTCTTAATTCGATTACTGATTGGAAAAGCCCCCACAGCGCTATAAAAATTGGCATCTGCAGCAACAACGGTAAACATCCTCCCGCCGGATTTATTCCATAAGTAGAATATAATTTCATTGTTTCCTGGTTCATCTTCTGCGCATCATCTTTAAACTTTTCTTTTAGTTCCGCAATTTTGGGTTGAAGAAGCTGCATCTTCTTCATCGATTGGTAGCTCGTTTTTGTAAGCGGATACAAAACAAATTTTATAATTAGAGAAAACAAAATAATTACAAAACCGTAATTAGGAATAAATTTATGCAGGAAATTAAAAAGAGGCAGAAGAACATATTCGGCGATTGGGCGAACCACAAATTTTAATCCAAAAAAGCTGCCGAAATCAACAAGCTTTACAAGATTATGTCCGTAAGATTTCATCAAATCATAATCTACCGGTCCTACATAAAGCAAAAATGATTTTTTCTCATGTGCAGTATTTTTAAATGGCACTGTTAGCCTTGTACTGTAATATTCTCTCATTCCCCCGCCGGGAAACATTTTTCTGAATCCTTCTATATAAGCACCTTCTACATCAGCGGGATCATTCGGGACGACTACGGCAGCAAAGTATTTATTACGTACAGCCATCCATTCTACGCGTCCGTTAAAATTTTCTTGGATTTTCTCCGGGTTTGAAGCATCTATTATCACCTGTTCGTCGCCATAATAAACACTTGCATTGGAGTAGTTTGCTTCATCCACAGAATTTTTTTCTACAAACCGCAAACCATTTCCCCAAACAAGGTCGAACGTATTGTTGCTTATTAAACCGCCCATATTAATAAGTTCAATTTCACTATTCATTCCGTATTTGTCGCCGTAAATAGTATAGTTCTTTTTTATCTGTTTATTTTCAATGCTGGTATAAGTAAATGAAATGGTTAACGAATCTTCTTTGCTGATTCTATAATAAGATTTCTCTAAATTACTTTTAAATGACAGGCTTTCGGTGTTTATTGCTTTTCCATCACCCGAAACGAAGGCAAGATTATAAGATCCGCCTTCGTTATAATTAATTAGCTGCACCATGTTTTTAAATGATGACTCTTCTTCACCCAAAGAGTACCAGTTGTTATATTTTTTCAGAAAAAGTTTTCTTAAACTCCCACCACGAGTCGAAAATTCAATTTTAGATAATTCGGTTTCGATACTTATTATTTTTTCTTCTTCTGTTGAAGATGAAAAATATTTACCCATTATGGTCGAGTCCGCAGCAACCATTGTTTCCTGTTCGATGATCTCTTTTTTTTCGAGTGTAGAAGAATCTACGGATGCAAGCGCCGTAGTATCTTTAGAGACGGGTTGTTCTTTGGGTGGTTCGGGCGCATTAAAGTACAACCAAAAAATTAAAATTGCACCTATTAAAATAAAACCAATTGTTGTTTGTTTATCCATTAATTTATTCCGATATACTTAAGTTAAAGGGTCGAATCCGCCCTTATTCCACGGATTGCAACGCATTATTCTCCATACCGATTTTCCTGTTCCTTTTAAGATTCCATATTTACTATATGCCTGAACGGCGTATTCGGAACATGTTGGATAAAACCGGCAGGAGGGCGGAAAAAGTGGCGATATAAATTTCTGATAACCTTTTATCAGTGTAATAAAAATTTTCCGCATTAGATACTGCTCTTAATCTTTATCAAAACATCTACAACAGCAGATGTTATTTCTTGTAATTTAATAATTTTATTATTTTTTTGGTTGAGCAGAAAGGGAGAAAAAATTATTTTAATATTAAGATGATCTTTTTCTGAAATATCTAAAAGCATGTATTTGTTCTTCCGGTAAGATTCTTTTACTAGTCTCTTAAATCGATTGCGCCAAACAGCTATTCCGGCTTTACGGGAAACAGCCGCGGCTATTTTAACCCCTGGCGGCAAACTGTTCTTTTCGGCAGTGTAAGTGGCTTTAATTTTTTTATCGGACGAAAACTGGTTTTTTCCTGAAGAAAAAATCAGCTGAATTTCTTTTTTGCTTTTAACTCTTTCTTTTTCAGAAAGACCGAATTTTTTCAAAACCCCAACGACTATTCGTCGCTAACGGTTAATTTTTTTCTTCCTTTGGCACGTCTGCTTGCCAATACTCTTCTACCATTTTTGGTTTTCATTCTTTCGCGAAAACCATGCTTGTTCTTTCTTTTCCGATTGCTCGGCTGATAAGTTCTTTTCATTTTTAACTCCTATTTCAAAAAGATTGCAAAAATAATTAATGCATCTCTAATAAACAAGAGACTTAACTTTGGTTTAGTTAGTTTCGTCAACATTTTTCAGCAATATTTTTTATTCTTTTTTTTAATTTAAACTTGCACTGTGTCTTATTACTTTCTATTTTTTCCCCATATTATTAAGGCTCGCAATGCGTTAATAATTTGTGGATAACTTTCTTCTGTGAAAACGTTTCACATTAGCCGAGGGCATAAAAAACACCACTCGTGCCATCGTTTTTTGTTAATAGTTTTAACAACTCCCCGCAAACCATTCTTTTTAATGCGGTTAGGCGTGGTTACCTAATGTTGACGGGTTGTTGATAACTTTTTTTTATAAAAATTAAAAGCTAAAAAATTTATCAATTTTGATACAAAATTAAATTTTGAGATTGTGGATAATTAAACATGCCAGATACTGTATTTGCTGATCGCAAAATTATTTATGAACACGCCCTCGCTTGGAAAGAATGCCTCAAAAACATCAAACTTAATGTCACCCTGATGACATATAACTCCTGGTTTCTGCCTATTAAGCCATTAAAACTTGATAATTCCACATTATTGGTTGAGCTTCCAAATAAATTTTTTTGGGAATGGATCGATGAGCATTATAATTCTCTTATCAATAAAACGATTCGAGAAATTTTGGGACCTAACGTCAAGCTATCTTATGTGATCGCAGATAAAATTGAACCCGAAATTGAAGAACAATCCTTTAGTCAAAACATTGAAGAAACAAAAAGCGAAAAAGTTTCGAATGAAAAAGCTCAAGAAAAAAATAATATTGACTCATTTTTAAATCCGCGGTATACTTTTGATAATTTTATTAAGGGAGAGGGGAATCAACTTGCAAGAGCTGCTGCCGGCGCAATAAGCGATAACCCCGGCGGCACTTCCTTTAATCCTCTATTTATTTACGGCGGTGTAGGACTTGGAAAAACACATTTGATTCAGGCTATCGGAAATGAGATTTTAAAACAATATCCATATAAAAAAGTAATTTACTTGTCTTCCGATATTTTTACTATTCAGTTTGTTGAATCCATCCAATCAAATAAAGTAAATGATTTTTCTAATTTCTACCGCAAAATGGATGTGCTAATTATTGACGACATTCAATTTTTGATCGGTAAAGAAAAAACACAGGATCTTTTCTTTCATATTTTTAATACCCTTCATCAATCTAGAAAACAAATAATCCTTTCTAGCGATAAACCGCCAAAAGATTTAAAGGGGCTTGACGATCGTTTAATTTCCCGTTTTCAATGGGGTTTAACAACCGATATTCAACCGCCCGACCTTGAAACAAGAATTGCGATTCTTCGCCGCAAAGCTTCTGATTACGGAATGAATATATCAAACGATATTTTGGAATATATTGCTGCTAATATTACTTCAAATATACGTGAACTCGAGGGCTGTTTAATAAAGCTGCTGGCAAACGCTTCGCTTAGCTCCAAAGAAATAAATTTTGAGCTTGCAAAAAAGACAGTTAAAGAAGTTGCCACCGATAGGAAGGTTAATATTTCTATTGATGTAATTACCAAAACCGTATGTGGTTATTTGAATATCGAGGAAAATAAACTGCGTGATAAAACGAGAAAAAAGGAGGTTGTTCTTGCAAGGCAGCTTGCTATGTATTTATCCAAAGAGATGACAAAATCATCATTAAAAACTATCGGTCTTAATTTTGGCGGTAGAGATCATTCTACAGTAATACATTCTTGTTCATCAATAGAAGAGTCAATTTTAAAAGACACTTCTATAAAAGAAATGGTTGATACTTTAAGAAATCAAATTGAATTGACGTGCTCTTAAAATTATCATCAAGCAGGTATGGCAACAAATTATAGTTGTAGAATTTGCACTGTCTAATATGTTCTTTAAGTCGTAGCTAATTGTTAACAAACACGAACTTAGTAACACATAGTTGGTAAGTATGTTGTTGATACAAACTTTTCAACATTTTTCTTTATTGTAAAAGCCGCAATAAGCATTATTTTAAGAGGTAATGTGATGTATCAACATATCAACAGTTCATTAATTATTATTAATATTTAAAATATATATATATAATTAATATAATGTGTGTGGGTAATTAGGAAATCATAGCGTTGATTATTAATTTCAATACGAGTAATTTTTAATAGAAGTTTACAATGTTTAAAATTTTATATGAGGATGCTATGAACAAGCGTCTGTTAATTATTTTTTCTGCTTTCGTGTTAATATTAATTTCTATAGGATGCTCGGGTTCTTTAGGAAACAGTTTGAAATTTAAAAATTTTGCTGCCGGTGATGTTTATATAAATTTTAGAGGCGGCTTAATTACGGTGGCTTCAGGCAAGACGGTGGAACTGAAAGAACTACCGAAAGGGCTATATACTTATTCTACTACTTATGAAGTGCCGGCTAACTCTCAAAGTAGTTCTGCAGAAGGCGCTGTTTCTGGTGAAGTAACCATAAAAGCAGGAACAAAAATTTTAATTGTATATTCCAGCACTTATGTTGATGGAAAATATACGATATTTGCTACTATTTCAAGTAGTGATGATCAATCATTAATTGATGTAACAACATCACCTTAAAAAATTTTAGCCAAAAGATGGCTCGTACAAAAGGATTTAATTGGATTTCCAATTTACATGTTTACTCAATTGTATTGCCTCTGTTTCCCATTGAGATTAGACTCCCTTTTTATTAAATTGCATCGCTTTATAAGGAGATATTATTTAAATGGAATTTAAAGTAAATAGTAGAATATTAGAAAAACTTTTATCTAAAATAATACCGGCTGTTCCGTCACGAACACCGGTGCCTATTTTAGAAAATTTTCTGTTCGATATTAAAGAAGGCAATTTAAACGTTTGTGCAACAGATTTAGAAATTGCTTTAATTTCTGCTATAAATGTTGCCGCCGATGAAGATATACAAATGGTTATTCCGGCAAGGTTATTATATGATATAATAAGATCCCTTGGCGAAACACAAATACATTTTCAAACAGAATTGAACAGCAAATTAAAACTTACGACGGACAATGGCACATATCATATCGGTTTTTCCTCGCCCGAAAATTTTCCAGAAATTCCATATGTAACAAAAGAAAATGCTTTAGTTATTAAGGGTGAGGCTCTAAAAAAAGCGTTAGACCAAACAGCCTTTGCAATGAGTAAAGAAGACATGCGTCCTGCAATGACCGGCACTCTTTTCGAATTTACTCCGGAAGGATTAAGATTTGTTGCAACCGATGGACACAGGCTTGTTAAATTTTTGAACAAAAAAATAAACAACGGGGCTGAAGAACAGTATATTGTGCCGGAAAGAGCAATTTCGGTGTTAACGAAACTGCTCATTAACCAGGAAGTAAAAGTTTATTTAAGCAAAACTAATATTTCTTTCTTAATCGATGACCTGGAATTTATTTCCAGACTTATAGGCGAAAAATATCCAGCCTACAACAGCGTAATTCCCTTAGAGAACGAAAACTTTTTGAAAATTAATACAATCAATCTCCTCACTACCGTTAAAAGAATGATGCTTTTTTCGGCAACCGGCTCCAAACAGGTGAAGTTTTCAATTACTGAAAATAATCTTATTGTTTCCGCAGAAGATATAGATCACGGTTCCAATGCTGTTGAGAATCTTATGTGCGAATACCAGGGTGAGCCTATGGAAATAGGTTTCAATACTTCTTATGTACACGATATGCTGATGCACATTAATAGTGAAGAAATCATCTTTAAACTTCATTCTTCTACAAAAGCATGTATAATAGAGCCTGTTGAAGTAAATGAAGATGAAAACTTAATGCTTTTGTTGATGCCTGTTCGCTTAAACAATTAATATGATTTTAACTTCTTTAAGTTTAAAAAACTTTAGGATACATAAAGATACGTTCTTAAATTTTTCCGAAAATCTCAATTTTATTGTGGGAGGCAACGGTAAGGGTAAAACTTCGATATTGGAGTCAATATATTATCTTTGTACAACCAAAAGCCCCGGCTCAAAGAACGATAGCGATTCAGTGAAGTTTAACGAAAACGAATTTGAAATAAACGGTACGCTTAAAGGATTAAGCGAAGATAAAGTAAGAATATATTTTTCTTCAAACGAAAACAAGAAATATTATTTTCAAAACAACAAACAAATTGGAAGAACTGCAGACGTAATAGGTAATTTTCCTGTTGTGTTTTTAACTCCTGCCGACCATTCAATAACACAAGGATCTCCAAGCGATAGAAGAAAATTTGTAGATTCGGTAATTTCACAGTCAAGCGAAACTTACCTTAAAATACTTTTGGATTATAATAAAACATTGAGACAGCGTTCATCACTTTTATCACGGTTAAGAGAAGATCGTTCCCGTCATTTGTTTGACGAGTTATTCGCTTGGTCTGCCAAACTCGTTCAATCGGGTGTTGAATTAATTAAACATAGAAAAAAATTTATAGACGAGTTTAATGGCTATATTGAAAACTCATATAAAATTATAATGGGGACAGATGAAATTCCCGGTGCTACTTATAGCTTCTTAGACGATAAGGCAGAAGAAAATATTGAAGAGCATTTTTTTAGTCTTCTAAAAGAAAAAAAAGAAGATGAGTTGAGAAGAGCGGCTAATTTAGTAGGACCCCACAGAGACGATTTTGTTTTTGAGTTGAACAAAATAAACCTGCGAAATTACGGATCACAAGGTCAGCATAAAACTTTTCAGGTCGTTCTTCGTTTTGCGCAATTTTTTTATTTACAAAATGTGACCGGTAAAACGCCAATTTTTTTACTTGATGACGTTTTTGGTGAACTTGATGCAAATCGTTCCTTAAAAATAAACGAATATCTGAGAGAAGTAGGGCAGGCTTTTATCACATTAACCGATCTTGCAAACACTTCATATTTGAAAATTTCTAAAAAAGATAAGGTTATAACACTTAACGGCAACGGAATAGCGAATGCCTGAAGATATAAAAAGCATTGGTGATATAATAAATAACGACCCGGTTTTTTCAAACCTGCGTAACGTAATGCAGCAGTCGGATGTAGTAATTGAGTTTATAAAAATATTTCCCGACTTATTGAAAATAGCATCTGCTGTTAAAGTAGAAAAAAGCACACTCTTTTTAAGAGTAGAAAACGCCGCCTGGCGAAGTGAAATAAAATTTAAAGAAAAAATTATCATAGATAAAGTAAATGAATATTTTAAGGATGATAGAATTAAAGCGGTTAGGTTTGTTAAATAACTGCAAAAGATTTTAATAATTAGTATCGGAAATTAGAATGAGTGATGAAAAAAACATGAACGAATATAGTGCGAAAAATATTAACGTACTTAAAGGACTCGAAGCTGTTAGAAAACGACCGGCAATGTATATCGGCGATGTAAGTTCGAGGGGGCTTCATCATCTTGTAAATGAAGTAGTAGACAATAGTATTGACGAGGCGCTTGCAGGTTATGCCGATTATATTAGTATAACAATAAACAAAGATGATTCGGTTACCGTCGTTGATAACGGACGCGGAATACCCGTGGATATGCATCCGGTAGAAAAACGCTCGGCGTTGGAAGTTGTAATGACGGTTCTTCATGCAGGCGGAAAGTTCGATAAAAACTCGTACAAAGTTTCGGGCGGTTTACACGGTGTTGGCGTGTCGGTTGTAAACGCACTTTCAGAAATGTTAAAGGTCGAAATTAGAAGAGATGGAAAAGTATATTTCCAGGAGTATGTACGCGGTGTGCCGGTTAATCCAGTAAAAGAAATTGGCAAAACCCCAAAAAAAGAAACAGGCACTACTGTAACTTTTTCACCCGATCACGAAATTTTTAAAGTAACACAATTTAAATTCGACACACTCGCAGAGAGAATGAGAGAACTTGCGTATCTTAATAAAACGATAACAATTAAAATTTCTGATCTGCGCAACGGAGGTGAAGAAGAGGTTTTCCACTTCAAAGGCGGTTTGATTGAATTTGTTAAATACCTTGATGAAACAAGAGTAGCTCTCCACAAACCGGTTTATATCGAAGGCGAAAAAGAGGAAACACCAATTGAAGTGGCTTTTCAATACAATGAGGGTTATACTGAAAATCTTTTTTCTTACGTTAACAACATCAACACACACGAGGGGGGAACCCATCTTGTCGGATTTAGAACAGCGCTTACCCGCACGTTTAATAACTACGCATACAAAAACAAATTAATTAAAGAAGGAAAGATTACTCTTACCGGTGATGATTTCCGCGAAGGATTGACGGCGGTAATTTCAATTAAAGTTGCCGAACCTCAATTTGAAGGACAGACAAAAACTAAACTTGGTAACAGTGAAACCAAATCGGCAGTTGAAACTTTCGTGGGTGAAAAACTAAGCGAGTATCTCGAAGAAAATCCGGCGGTGGCAAAAAAAATTATTGAGAAATGTTTGAAATCTGCCGAGGCAAGAGAAGCGGCGCGTAAAGCACGCGACCTTGCAAGACGCAAAAACGCTCTCGATAATATGAACCTTCCGGGCAAACTTGCGGATTGTTCAATTACCGATCCGGAACATTGCGAAATATATATAGTCGAAGGTGACTCAGCCGGCGGCTCAGCAAAGCAAGGAAGAGACAGACGTTTTCAAGCAATACTTCCGCTTAAAGGAAAAATATTAAATGTTGAAAAAGCAAAGCTCAATAAAATTCTAGAGAACAACGAAATTAAAGCGATCATTTCGGCAATTGGCGCCGGGTTGGGCGCAGAGTTTGACGACACAAAAGCACGCTACGGAAAAATTATTTTAATGACAGATGCCGACGTGGATGGAAGTCATATAAGAACCCTCCTGCTTACCTTTTTTTACAGACACATGAAAGATTTAATTACTTCCGGAAAAGTTTATATAGCACAGCCACCACTGTATAAATTGAAAAAAGGAAAACAGGAGTATTATGCTTTTGACGATAAAGAGCGGGACGAAATCCTAAAACGGTTTAAATCTAACGGAAATAAAGAAGAAGAATTAACCGAACAACAAATTGAAGAAGGCGCAGTTAAGGGCATTACCATATCTCGCTATAAAGGTTTGGGTGAAATGAATCCCGAACAACTATGGGATACAACAATGAACCCCGAAACGAGAACCGTATTGCAGGTTACTTTAGATAGCG
>Ga0210046_1001467_pt1 | contig 18347 bp, 16 predicted proteins | sample CryGeyCG2114_250_FD_185461 | JGI IMG/M metagenome (GOLD analysis project Ga0210046, IMG submission 185461) | Groundwater microbial communities from aquifer - Crystal Geyser CG18_big_fil_WC_8/21/14_2.50 (SPAdes) (version 2) | ecosystem: Environmental > Aquatic > Deep subsurface > Groundwater ... | reverse complement strand
TCTCTTTTGAAAAATAATTTTGCCTGATATTGAGATCACAGAAATATTTTATCTTTCTATCAAAGAGAGCTTGTATACTGCTTCGCGACCTAATATCTCTTTGGGCTAGAGTTCCAAAGTATAGACAGTCACTCTTGTCAACAAGAGAAATAATTCCATCGTTAATTTCAATTGCATCGTAAGCACGGTTTTCTTCAATTATCCATTCAGGTATTCTATTCTCGTTTAAGGTGGGAACAGCCGCTCCGGTCAGAAGCGTATCATCTATTTGAAGAAAAGCGGTTGCTATTTCATGCTTATCAAAAAAGTCTACTATTTCTTTTCCCATATCATCTTTACCAATGCGACTGATAAAGCTGCCGTCACCGGTTAAATTTTTAATATGGTAAATGAAATTAAACGGAGCGCCTCCAAGTTTTTTACCGTCAGGATAGACATCGAATAATATTTCGCCTATCGAAGTTATTGTTTTCATAGTCCAGATTAGATTGTTTTTGATTATTAGCATTAATGCTAAAGAGAAAAAATAATACAAAAGAAAAATCGAAAAGATAATTCCAATGCAGCGGTTAATTATGAATTTTTGTTTATATTAAACATAAATATGAACAAATCCAAATAAACAAGCAGGGAAATGATAATATAAGAGAGATTGAATTTTATCGGTGGTTCCTATGTTCTGTTTCAGCACCGAAAAGTCCAGGTGTGTAAAATACTTTGCGTAAATGGGATGAAGCTGCATCATAAAAAAGGTTCAACTTTTTTGTAAAAGGTAATAGAAAAATGACCAATAACAATCGACCAGTTCTAACCGGCATTCTCCATTTTCTTGCAATATCCCGATAAGCCAGAAACAACATTTCCGTTAAGGCTTCATCATTCCGGAAAATAGATTTAGCATTCGTAACTTTTCTAATCCGTTAGCTAATCCACGTATTAAAGAGACTGTGTGAAAATCCTTAGCCCATCCCGCCGAAGCGTATATGCGTCAACTTAATTTTATTAATAATTTGTGTAAATCATTAAAATATAATTGAATATGGTTACTAAATGCTTCTATTTTTTATATGGCACTCCTAATGGAGTGCGGTTTGTTTTGGGTTATCCAGTTCTATAAATATTTAACTCCTGACGGAGTTTTTAACTTGTTTATCTTCGCTCCAGAGGAGCGAAATATTTATAGGAACACATAAATACCCAAGATACCAGCACTCCGTAGGAGTGCTATATTGTTTTATTTTATTAGAATTACAGCATCATAATCAAAAATTAATTTAATTTTCATATCCCTTAAGTTGACGCCTATGCGCCGAAGTTGGATGAGAAAATAAACCGAAAACGAACAATTAGAATCCCGCGTAAGCGGGATTTTTATTCTCCGTTAACTAACGGATTAACACAAACTCAAAAAGTCGTGGCTATGGAAAATCAAATAATGCGTAAGGTGAATTAATATGTAATCCAATTTCGGCTTTCTTTTCTTAAAAGGAAAATATGTTTTTCTCGGATTGCTGTTTTGAGAAGTCTTGCGAGAAATCCGACAAAAGTAACTTTCTTAAAAAACGGCAAAGCTAACCAGCCAATTGCAAGGTGTTTTCCGAGACTAACTACTTCGCCAAGAACTTTCGGATAATAAGCATTCTTAGGTTTTCCGAATATCTCTGCATAAATATTTTCCGCGGCTAATCTGCCTTGCTGCAAAGCAAATTGTGCAGCAGCCGGAACTGGTTTATTCGTAACGGGATTGACTGCATTAGCACTATCGCCAATTGCGTAAATATATTTATTCCCTTCCGATTGTAAATACTCATCAACAATCAATCGACCAACGGTACTTGTTTTTAATCCGCCTCTTTTTATCAAATCAGAAATACGGATGCCGCCAGTCCAAATAAAATTCTTCGATTTAATTACACTTCCATCAGAAAGTAGTACTTCGTCCGCTGTTCTTTTTATTATTTTTGATCCTAATAGGATTTTAACGCCTTTATCAATCAGTCGTTTTTTGATTTTCCCGGAGAAATCTACATCCATAAACGGAACCAATCTATCAGCCGCTTCAATCACAATAATTTCTACATTACTTTTGTCTATGCTGAAATTAGAGACGCACTTTGAAGTATGATCAGCTAACTCTCCGGCAAACTCTACTCCTGATAAACCACCACCGCCGATAACGAAACGAAGATTTTCTTTTCTAATATTTTCATCTTTTTCAGAAGCAGATGTTGCACATACATTTGAAATGTGCTCATAAATTTTATCAGCATCATGCAATGATTGCAAAGCGAATGAATGTTCTGCCGTTCCCGGAATATTGTAGTAATTTACTTTGCTGCCAATTGCAATAATCAAAAATAAAAACGGCAGCAGTTTATTGTTTATCTGAACTGTTTTATTCTCTACATCAATATTTTGTACTTCACCAAGATGAAAGTGAATATTGCGGTTTTTCAAAATTTTATAAAGAGGAATGGAGACTTCAGCTTTGCGTACTGCGGCTTCGTGCAACTGAGTTTTAATTGTGTGGAATGGATTTTTGTCAATAAGATGAACTTTAAAGAAAAGATGTTTTTTTAATAATCTTTCCAAGCGAAGTGCAGCTGTAAGCCCGCCGTATCCTGCACCAATAACAACAATATTTTTCAAATCATTATTTCCGATTAATTCTGTTGAGTTATTCTGTATATTTTCTTCTTTACGTTCAAAGAATTTTGGAATAAGTTCATTAAATATTTCTCTGTAATGTGTGTGCAACGATATGATCTCTACCTTTGTATTCGATCAGCATAAACTCATCAAGAAATTTTTCAATATATTCTTTTATTAGGTTGTTCATTCGGTACATTATCCTTCGAGAAAACCTTCCAAGTTTTTCCGAGGCTTTAACAAAAATTAAATTATACAAAAACCTTGAAAGTTTCAAAACTATTTTTTAATTGCATCCATCGGACAGACGGATATACATTTTATTTTTTTAAAACCAGCGCATTCATCACATATTTCTGTTACAATAAAAAAATGTTCATTTGAAACCGGATTATAAAATTTGCCCGCAACTTCATAGTTTTTGCCAGGTTCATATATTGCTTCTGTCGGGCATTCAACTGCGCAAGCTCCGCAATTGATACAATCATCTGTTATTGTCATCACCATTAAAACTTCTCTCCTTTTGCTTCGCGATATTGGCTTCCAACGGCTCTTATCCTTCCCCAAATCGAATAGAAAAATAAAATCATTGCAATAACTTGTATAAAAGAGAAGAGAGCAATAGCAATGTTTACCCAACTGATGAAATAGAAAGAAGCTGTAATCTGGAAAATGAATCTTGAGGCGGTTGCGACTGCTAATAACCAATATGTAACTGAAATTAAATCCGGATTGTATTTCTTATCATCTTTTTCGGGACGCGGAAAAAACCATAATGCAACTCCCATTATCATCATCATAACCGAACCTACGAGAATTAAATGTGTATGCGCAGAAATCATTTCCTGTGTGTAACCGGTTTGATATACATACTTAGCAAAAGACATATATAGTCCCGTTAGAATTCCAAGCATAAGAAATGCTAAACTGGTTTTAATAAAATATCTTACCGTTGTAAACATTTTTTTCTTAATAGATAATAATTATTTGGTTTTCAAGAATTAACATACTTGCTTTCAGTGTAAGAAGCCTTGACTTAAGTCAGATTTAAGATAATTCTTCCGGATTACTATTTTATATTTGAAAAGAAGCTATGGGTACAATGACTGTTTTTATTTAAAAGCTGAAACTTTCTTTTAAAAACTTCTTGACAAGATAGAATAATATTTCTAATTTAATATCGGACTTATTATTCCGATTATAGTTTAATTATCATTATTAATTATTAAATTCAAAAAGATTTCTAAAAAATATTACTGTAGATGCTTTACTGTCCTTCAATTGATGGATCGCTTTGGAATTTATATCCTTAATTTTATAGAAGAAGATAATATGCTCAAAAAGTATTTCTTGATTTCTCTAAGCTGCTTCTTATCGTGTATAAATTCATCAAATGCACAAAATCAAGGCGAGCAGCTTTTTTCTCAAAAGTGCACCGCATGCCATACCATTGGCGGCGGCAAATTAGTTGGACCCGATTTAGCTAATGTTCAAAATAAAAGAACAGATGAATGGATTATTAAATTCATGCAATCTTCGCAGAATCTAATTAAGTCTGGTGATTCAGCCGCTATCGCAGTTTTTGAACAACACAATAAAGTTATTATGCCCGATCAGGATTTAAATGTGAATCAAATTAAATCTATTATTGATTATATATCCACAAATAGTCCCGATGCTAATAATCCCAATCAAAAAACTCCAGCACAAATTTTCAATACCGTATTAATCACTGAAATTGACATTGAAAAAGGAAAAAATCTTTTTGAAGGAATAACCAAACTAACTAATGGTAGTCCGGCTTGTATCTCATGTCATAATATTAATAATCAATCAATGTTTAATGGCGGATTGTTAGCCAAGGATCTAACAACTGCTTTTTCACGTTTAAGTGCTGCCGGAGTTGATGGTATTTTAAGAAATCCTCCGTTTCCCGCTATGATTAATGCTTTTGGTTCAACTCCTTTAACCGACCAAGAAGTTAAAGATTTGTTAGCTTTTCTTTATAGCACAGATAAAAGGGGCGAGGTTCAATTAAGTGCATTTCAAACAGAGTATGTTTTATTGATTGGGGTTATCATAGGATTAAATGTAGTCCTCATAGTTTTAATCTTTACATGGCAAAGAGTTAAAAAGTACAGCGTAAATTTTTTTAATAATTAAATGGCAATTTTATGAGTTGGATAAAGGATATAATTTCTCCTGACACAAGAAAATGGGAGGAATTTTACCGCAACAGATTTCAACATGATAAAATCGTACGCAGCACACACGGTGTCAACTGCACCGGCGGATGCTCATGGCAGATTCATGTTAAAGAAGGAATTGTAGTTTGGGAAACACAGCAATTAGATTATCCATTATTAGAGGATGGATTGCCGCCTTACGAACCGCGCGGCTGTCAAAGAGGAATTTCATTTTCATGGTATTTGTACAGTCCGCTCAGAATTAAATATCCGCTTATCCGCGGCGCCTTGATTGATGCTTACAGAGAAGAAAAACTAAAATCCGGTGATCCACTTTTAGCATGGGAAAATCTTCAGAAAGATTCCGAGAAAAGAAAAAAATATCAGCAAGCGCGTGGCAAAGGTGGATTCAGGCGAACTTCCTGGGATGAAGTTATTGAAATAATTTCTGCGGCAAATATCTACACTGCAAAAAAATATGGACCAGATCGTGTGATTGGTTTTTCTCCAATCCCGGCAATGTCTATGCTAAGCTATGCCGCTGGCAGCAGATTCCTTCAGTTATTTGGAGGAGTTAATCTTAGTTTTTATGATTGGTATTGCGATCTTCCAAATGCATCTCCTGAAATTTGGGGCGAACAAACTGATGTTTGTGAGAGTGCAGACTGGTTTAATTCCAAAATGATTGCTGTGATGGGTGCCAATTTAAATATGACGCGCACACCAGATTGTCATTTCTTTGCAGAGTCCCGTCATAACGGAACTAAAGCGATTGTGTTTGCACCGGACTTCAATCAAGTTGCAAAGTATGCTGACCAATGGGTGCCGCTTCATGCCGGAAGTGACGGCGCTTTTTGGATGGCGGTAACGCATGTTATTCTAAAAGAATTTCATCACGAAAAAAAGACTCCTTATTTTCTTAACTATGTAAAAAAATATACCGACTCACCTTATCTTGTTGAACTTGTAAATGAAAACGGTACTTACAAGCCGGGCAAGCTTGTAAGAGCAAATCAAGTAAGTGAATACAAGGATATTCCGAACGGCGATTGGAAATTTTTAAATATTGATTCACAATCCGGAAAGTTTGTTGTTCCCAAAGGCAGCGTTGGACACAGATGGGATTCAAAACAAGGTGATTGGAATCTTAAATATGAAAACTCAACGGACAACTCACAGTACGATCCTCTCTTAAGTTTACTTGAAAAGCATGATGAAGTTTTTCAAGTAGAATTTGTTGAGTTTGGTTTGAACATGAAAAAGTTACGCGGAGTTCCGGTAAATTTTATTGAAACAATTGATGGAAAGAAAATTCCGGTTACAACTGTTTATGATTTAACGATGGCACAATATGGAGTGGATCGAGGTTTAGGCGGCGATTATCCAAAAGATTATTCAGATAAAGATTCTTCCTACACTCCTGCATGGCAGGAAATTTTTACGGGAGTTGATTCAAAAACAGTAATTAGTTTTGCCCGCGAGTGGGCTAATACTGCAACAAGCACTGAAGGTAAGTGCATGATAATTATTGGCGCCGGAGTGAATCACTGGTTCCATAATAATCTAATGTACCGTGCAGGAATTATGGCTTTGATGCTTTGCGGCTGCGTTGGGAAAAACGGCGGCGGATTAAATCATTATGTTGGTCAGGAAAAATTAGCGCCGTCAGATTCATGGGCAACAATAGCATTCGCCAGAGATTGGGTTGATGCAGTGCGCCTTCAGCAAACTCCTATCTGGCATTATATAAATACCTGTCAGTACAGATACGATGGGAAAACCTCAAAGTACAACACAGCGCCGGAAAATGAATTATCGAAAAAACACATGGCAGATTTAATTTTCAAATCTGTACGAATGGGCTGGATGCCTTTCTATCCTCAGTTTAATAAGAACACACTTGAGTTAAATAAAGAGGCTGAATCAACTGATCCAGAAGTAATAAAAAAGTATGTTTTAGAAAAACTCAAATCAAAAGAACTAGAATATTCTGTTGCTGACCCCGATGCAGATATTAACTTTCCAAGGTTGTGGTATATCTGGCGTGGTAACGCAATTGCCGGAAGCATGAAAGGACACGAGTTTGCACTTAAACATTATCTTGGAACACATTCAAGCTTAATTGCAAAAGACGGCGAAGAAAAAACCGAAGAAGTAAAATGGCATGATATAGCTCCCGTTGGTAAAATGGATTTAGTTGTGGATTTGAATTTTAGAATGGATTCATCGGCGCTTTATTCTGATATTGTTCTACCCGCAGCTTCGTGGTATGAAAAGAATGATTTGAACAGTACTGACATGCATTCGTTCATTCATCCTTTATCAGCAGCAATTGCACCGGTGTGGGAAGCAAAAACCGATTGGGAAATTTTTAGAAACATCGCCTTCGCAACAAGCGAGTTAGCGAAAAAGCATTTTAATCATCCTCAGGTTGATGTTGTTACAGTTCCTCTTTCGCACGATTCGCCGGATGAAATTACTCAGCCCACAATTAAGGATTGGTATCTGGGAGAATGCGAAGCAGTTCCCGGTAAAACGACTCATAAAATTGCTATAGTTGAAAGGGATTACACAAAAATTTATGATAAATTTATTTCACTTGGACCAAATGCAAAAACCAAAGGTATGGGAGCCCACGGCAACCATTATGAATGTGATGATTTTTATGATGACATGATCAAATCAAATTATTTTCCCACTGAAAAAATTGACGGTAAAATTTATCCTTCACTTAAAGAAGATGTATCGGCAGCAAATGCTGTTTTGTATCTTTCATCTCTCACAAACGGCGAGTTGACACACAGAGCTTACAAATACATGGAATCAAAAACTGGTTTGGCGCTTGCCGATCTTGCAGAAGGCAGTAGAGACGTAAGAATCAATTTCAAAGATTTACAAGCTCAGCCACGCAGATATAATACTTCACCAGTTTGGTCCGGACTAATGAATAATGGAAGAGCATATTCTGCATTCACTTATAATGTTGAAAGATTAGTTCCATGGAGAACGCTAACCGGACGTCAGCATTTTTATTTAGATCACGAAATGTACATCGCATTTGGTGAAAACCTTCCGACATTCAAGCCTTCACCTAAACCAGAAGTTTTTGGCGACTTGAAAGAAACGTTGAAAGACGGCAGCGCAAAAGTACTGAATTGTTTAACTCCACATGGTAAATGGCATATCCATTCAACATATATGGATAACTTGAGAATGCTTACTCTTGGAAGAGGAATGGAACCTTGCTGGTTAAGTGAAGAAGATGCAAAAGAACTTTCAATTCAAGACAACGATTGGGTTGAAGTATATAATGATAACGGTGTTTACTGCACGCGTGCAGTTGTAAGTTCTCGAATTCCAAAAGGCGTTTGCATTGTTTATCACACAGTGGAACGAACCATTTCAATTCCCAAATCGCAAGTACGCGGAAATAAAAGAGGTGGTATGAATAATAGCATTACCCGAATACATTTGAAACCAAATTTCCTTGCGGGCGGATACGGTCAGTTCTCTTATCATTTTAATTATTGGGGACCGAGCGCACCCAATCGTGATACGCATGTGGTTGTTAAGAAAATGACGGCTGTAAATTTTTGATTTATTATTGATTATTTATTATTGAGAAAAGTTTGGCTTACGTCGTTGATCAAATATTATCTGAACTAAAATCAATATTCATTGAATCAAAATGTTCTAATAAAAAATATTAAATAATAAATAATCAATAATAAATTATGACCAAAGATGAATTAAAAAAACGAACTAAAGACTTTGCGCACAGATGTGTAAAATTAGCTTTGAGTTTACCTAATACAATTCTTGGAAGACATTTGCAAGGACAGTTAATCAGAGCCTCTACTTCCGTTGCAGCGAATTATCGGGCGGCTTGTCTTGGTCAATCAAAAGCAAGTTTTATATCTAAATTAAGTATTGTAATTGAAGAAGCTGATGAATCATTATTTTGGTTGGAATTTATACTTGAAGAAAATTTAATTAAAAAAGAAAGAATAGATAGTCTATTAAAGGAAGCATCTGAATTAACCGCTATTTTCGTTTCTTCAAGAAAGACGATTCAAACGAGATGATTTTTAATTTATTATTGACTATTTATTATTTGACCAGGTTGAATCCGGACTTGAATAAAAAATTTCAACATACAATCAATAGCGTATAATAAATTGAAGAAAATAATAAATCGAAAAGAATAATAAATCATAAATAATCAATAATAAATCATGAACGTAAGATCTCAAATCGCAATGCTGTTCCATCTCGACAAGTGTATCGGCTGCCACACTTGTTCTATCGCATGTAAAAATATATGGACAGACAGAAAAGGCGCTGAGTACATGTGGTGGAATAATGTTGAAACTAAACCCGGCACCGGATATCCGACCAAATGGGAGGATCAAAATATTTATAAAGGTGGGTGGAAGAAAAATGAAAATGAAAGCATTTCGTTAAGAGGATCAGGAAAGTACAAAGGACTACTTAATATTTTTCACAACCCATATCTGCCCGTATTGGAAGATTACTATGAACCGTGGACATATAAATATCTTGATCTGATTGAATCACCGCAAGGTGATGATCAGCCGACAGCGCGCCCTGTTTCGTTAGTAACCGGAAAACCGATAGACATAAAGACTGGTCCTAACTGGGATGATGATTTAAGCGGAACTCCTGAATATGCAAGGCGTGATCCGAACTTAAAAAACTTATCACCGGCAGAACAAGAAGCGATGTTCCAATTGGAAAAGATGGCAATGTTTTATCTTCCAAGAATTTGTAACCACTGTTTGAATCCTGCCTGTGTTGCTTCTTGTCCATCAGGGGCAATTTACAAAAGAGGTGAAGACGGTGTTGTGCTGATTAATCAGCAAGTCTGCCGTGCATGGAGAATGTGTGTTACTGCTTGTCCATACAAGAAATCATATTACAATTGGAGCACAGGTAAATCTGAAAAATGTATTTTATGCTATCCCAGATTAGAGGCGGGACTTGCCCCTGCTTGTATGCATTCTTGCGTTGGAAGAATCCGCTATCTCGGTGTTCTTCTTTATGATGCAGATAAAATTAAAGATGCAGCTTCTGCACCTGAAGATGAACTGATTGATCGTCAGCTTGATTTGATTTTAGATCCTTTTGATGAAAAAGTAATTCAATATGCAAAAGAAAATGGAGTTGCAGATTCGACCATTGAAGCGGCACAGACTTCACCCGTTTATAAATTTGTAAAGGTTTGGGGATTAGGACTTCCATTGCATTCTGAGTTTCGAACATTACCGATGCTGTTTTACGTTCCGCCGCTATTACCGGTTATGGCTTCTCTGAGTGATGCCGACAATAGTGAACAAGCCGGCAAGCTCGATCCGATTGCAAAGTTTTGGAATAAGAATACGCTTTACGATACATCAACTGATGCTTTGTGGGGAACGATTGAGCAGGCGAGATTTCCAATCAAATATATGGCTAATATGTTTGGAGTTGGGAATGAAGGAATAATTAAAAATGTTTTAAGAAAACAATTAGCAGTTCGCATTCACAGAAGAAGTGTAACTGTCGGCGATATAAATAAAACATTGGTTGAAGATGCGCTTAGTGAAGTAAGTTTGAAACCCGATGATGCTGATGATATTTACAAGTTAACAGCATTGGCAACTTTCGATGATCGGTTCAATATTCCACCGGCACACAGAGAACAGGCTTTAGAAATGCTTGAAAATACCGGCGATACAAAAGGCGCAATCGGTTTTGGGTTTAAAGAACCACCGGTGCGAGGAATTTAAATGATTATTTATTATTGATTATTTAGCGACGCGTTTTTGTCTCATTCAATAATAGATAATAAATCGCAAATAGTTGATAATATTTTTTCCCCAATAATAAATAGAAAATAATAAATCATAAATTGTAAAAATGTTTCCATCACTTTTATCTTATCCGAACAAAGAAACACTCGAAAAAGTCGAGTCGGTTCAACAATTTCTAAATCAAAATTATCCTGAAGCTGCAAAAGTCATGCTTGAGTTTACAGAATTTGCCAGGATAATTCCTCTTTGGAAATGGGAGGAAATTTACACACGCACTTTCGATGTACAAGCAATTACTACTCTCGATGTTGGTTATGTTCTCTTTGGCGATGATTATAAAAGAGGTGAGCTGCTCGTTAATCTCAGCAAAGAACACACTAAAGCAGGTAACGATTGCGATACAGAATTAGCCGATCATCTGCCAAACTTATTGCGGCTTCTCAATAAAGTAAGCGATAAAGATTTTAAGGATGATCTTATTTATTTGTTAATAAAACCTGTGCTCAAAAAAATTATTGGTGAGTTTGACAGCAGAAACATTGAAAAGAAAAATAAGATTTATGAAAAGCATCACCGTACACTTATTCAGTTTGAAAATAATTATGGAACGGTTTATCAATCTTTGCTGAAAAGCTTATTGATAGTACTGAACAAAGATTTTTCCGATGATGATAAACTTATTATTGATGAACAAAAATTTAAAACCGAATTTGCAAATGAAATGGAAATACCGGAATAGGAGAGTATAATGAATGCATTAAATAATTTTTTCTTTATTGGCTTGCCTTATATCGCACTCTTTGTTTTTTTAATTGGTTCCATCTATCGGTATAAATCAAAAAAATTTACTTACTCATCTTTGTCTTCACAATTTTTAGAAACGAAGAAATTGTACTGGGGTTCACTACCGTTTCACTGGGGAATAGTATTTCTCTTCTACGGTCACTTGATAGCTTTTCTTTTTCCTAAATCCGTTCTAGTGTGGAATCAACTACCGGTTCGATTAGCAATACTTGAAATATCGGCTTTTGTTTTTGGTATTATGACATTGTTGGGGCTAGTGAATTTATTTTATAGAAGAATAACCAATCCTCGCATTAGAATAGTTTCGAGTTATATGGATATTATTCTTGAAGTGCTTTTGCTTGCACAGGTCTTTTTAGGATTATGGGTTGCTTATGGATTCCGTTGGGGTTCTTCATGGTTCGCTATAGTTTTAACCCCCTATTTGTGGTCGATCTTCACTTTAACACCGCAGACTGATGCTGTAATTATGCTGCCGGTTGTTGTGCAGCTCCACATTATTGGTGCATTCTTAATTGTGATGATTATTCCATTTACAAGACTTGTTCATTTTCTTGTTTTCCCTTTAAGTTATTTGTGGAGACCTTATCAAAAAGTAATTTGGAATTGGGATAGAAAAAAGATCAGAAGTGCAAAAACAAATTGGACAATTCATAAACCAACTAATAATTGATTAAGAGTATGGAAGAAAAAATTACAGGGAAAGCCCACCGGATATTATTCTTTAACACACTGGCATTCATGATATGTTTTTCTGCGTGGATGCTGAATGGAACATTGGTTTCCTTTTTAGTTGATAACCATGTGTTTGAGTGGAGTCCGGTACAGATTGGATGGCTGCTCGGTTTGCCGGTTCTCACAGGTTCAATTTTTAGATTACCGGTTGGTCTTTTAACAGATCGTTTTGGCGGACGATATATTTTTAGTTTGCTCATGTTAATTTCTGCCGTGCCGATGTTTCTCCTTTCATTTGCGAATTCATATATTTTATTTCTTCTCTGTAGTTTCGGATTTGGATTAACCGGCGCAAGTTTCGCAGTTGGAGTTGCCTATACTTCGGTTTGGTATCCTGCAAAGTGGCAGGGAACTGCACTTGGCATTTTTGGATTTGGTACAACCGGCGCCGCTTTAACTACTTTAATCACCCCTTCGGTCTTGCAGTTTTTAACCGATCATGGAAAAAATATTGAAGCATGGCGCACGCTTCCGATTATTTATGCGGCCATTCTTCTTTTGATGGCAATAATTTTTTATCTCTTTACTGAAAATAAAAAACCTGCGCTAAGCGGAAAAAAACTTATTCAACTGCTTGAACCTTTGAAGAATGTGAGAGTCTGGCGTTTTGGTCTTTATTATTTTTTAGTCTTCGGATGTTTTGTAGCTTTCTCACAATGGTTAGTTCCATACTATCTGAATGTATATTATATGCCGTTTGTTAAAGCCGGTATGATTGCAAGTTTATTTAGTTTTCCGGCTGGCATTGTGCGTACACTTGGTGGATGGTTATCCGATAAATTTGGACCTCGCAAAGTTCTTTTATCAGTTTTTGTTTCATCAGTTTTACTGGGACTTTTATTAGTCTTTCCGAAGATGGAATTGTTCTCACCTGGGGAAGGAATAATCTCAAAAACCATTGGTACGGTAACTTCTATTTCCGATAGCTTGATTAAAATAGATAAAAAAGAATATTCCCTAACTCCATTAAAAACCAATACGGAATTAGATAATGATGCGTTTATTGTCCTGCCTCAAAAAAATGTTTGGCAGGTTCCCGCCGTAAAGGTCGGTGATGAAGTAAAAAAGAACCAACTGATTGCAAAGGGAATTACTAAAATTAATTTCCAGGCAAATGTTAACATCTTTGTATTTTTTGTTCTGCTATTAGGAATTACCTGGGGACTTGGAATGGGCGCAGTATATAAATTTATTCCGATGTACTTTCCAAATACGGTTGGTGTTGTAGGCGGTACCGTCGGTGTTTTGGGTGGTCTCGGTGGATTTTTTGGACCAATCTTGTTCGGTTACCTTTTAGAGTTTACAGGTTTATGGACAAGCAGTTGGGTATTCATATTTTTGCTTTCGCTCGTTTGCTTGGTTTGGATGCAAATAACAATTAATAAAATAAACAGGCGAAATGGTAATTGAAAATGGTAGCTTATTGGCTAACCCCACTTTTGAAAAACAAACTTATTTGAGAAATATTATTTTAAAATATAATTTGGAGAAAAGATGAAAATCTTTGAAACCGTACTAACCTGGTTGGACAATCATAACGATATTGCCTATTCATTCATTCGTTTTTTCCTCGGCGCCGCATTGTTTGTTAGAGGAGCTATACTTAGCTCTGATCCGGCAGAAATCACTCAACTTGCAGGCAGCAATCAGTACTACTGGTGGTATTCTTATATCATTGTTATTCATATTATCTGCGGTCTCCTATTAGCGATAGGATTATATGCCAGGCTGGCTTCATTTTTACAAATACCGATTCTTATTGGTGCTGTTTTCTTTTTACATCTAAAGCATGGTTTAGCAACGGTAGAGCAATCGTTAGAATTATCAGCATTAGTGCTTGTTCTTTTAGTTGTTTATTTCCTTTTTGGATCCGGCGTATTATCTGTAGATAATTATATTGCAAAAAAGAAATCAGGGGTTTAATTGTTGCGAAATAATATTCTTTATCAAACTATCATAAAGAAATCAAAACTTCAAGAGAAAGTGATATGCGTGTAATGAATGTATAATAAATCATCATATAATTCAGATGACGATTCAATTAAAAGGTTTGTTGAAAAAGAAATCACGTCAGAGTTTTCTCCGATGAATCCGCCGGATGTTTACAACCCGCAAAACATTAAACAAGTGCCCTACGAAAAAATGCATCCATTCCTCCAGAAATTAATAGATGAACATAAAGTGTATACGGATATTTTAAGGCACTTTGAAGAGGCATTAATAAACTGGCATAAGAATAAATGGATTTTCAATGATGAAATAAATGAGAAATTCAAAAAATTTTTTATTTTTATTGATGATAACATCCCACTGCATAATCAGAAAGAAGAAAAGAAACTGTTTCCACTGCTCCATAAAAAACTTGTTGAAGTTGGAGAAAATAACTCAATTGATTCTTCGGTTACAAGTATAAATATTATGGAAGATGAACACATTAAAGTCGCACAAGCAGCAGCTATTATTTTTAATTTTTTAGGGTTAGGAGCAAAGTTATCCGACAATCGTTCTAGAGAGATCACCTTTCAAAAAGTATTCGATCAGGGTATTGCAATTGTTGAAACTATGAAATTACATATCTTCAGAGAAGAAAATATTTTATTTCCACAGGCAATGATACTTTTTACAAAAGACGAGTTAGAAAATTTAATTTGAATATTTTTACTCTTCAAAAATATAAGTACTGTATTATTCATTGAGACTTTAATGCAATAAAATATTCAATAATAAATAGTAAATAATAAATTTCCCTCAAATTCCTAATTGTTGTCTTGCTTCACGGGTCATTTTATCGGGCGTCCATTGCGGCTCCCAAACGAGATTTATAATTACTTTTTTCCCGGGTTCAAAATGCCCAACCACATTCTCTACCCAGGATGTAATACTGCTGTGCATAGGGCAGCCCGGTGTGGTTAAAGTCATCGTGATGATATTAGCTTCACCATTCGATTCAACTTCGTAGACAAGTCCAAGATCAACTATATTAATTCCTATCTCGGGATCAATAACACCTTTTAACACTTCTAATATTTCTTCTTTGTTTGCCATAGATTTTATTTCCTAAAAATTGTTATCATATTGAAAAGGAAGATAATAGAACTAATGAGCATTAATGAAAATGAGATCAATAAACCTATTTCACTTCTAAACGTTAAAGAATAAAGAGAACCAAAAACTGCAGTGAGCATGAGATAGAATTCAATATATGCAAACTTTTCATTGAACATATCTTTTAACATCGGCACCGGCTCAAGCCCGACTTTACTGCTGTATTTATGATACCAAACTAAGAATGGAATAATCTTGTACATCTGTCCAACAACAAGCATTGAGAGATAACCAAAAATTATCATATAGCCGTAAATGAGTGTGAGATTTAAAATGTTCTGGTAATTAATAAATGCTATAAAAGTGCCAAGCACGGTAGTTAATCCAAGCATTAAAAACGCATAAGATGAAAACTTCAAACCAGTATCAAGTTTATTTCTAATCCTGTTTTTCAAAATGATATAAACCTGAACAAGGGAAAGCAAAATTCCCAATGTAATCATTGGAGTGAGTATGTAGTAGAGAAAAGTTGTGTCTTCATAATGGAAAATTGTATTGATGCCAAGAAGCCCGATATTGATAAGCCAGAATGCCCACTTTGAGTAAGTCAAAGCATAGCCGTGTGAAAGTGTGAACATTGGGATTAACTTGAATGAAACTCCCATTACAACCATCGAAACCCAACCAATAAAAGCAACGTGTGAGTGAAGATTTAAATATTGAAGATGATCGATTTTTATGTAAGGACTACCGAGATTTATTGTGAGCAGAAGCCCTGCAATTGCAGTTACAATGAGATAAAAAATTGCCGCCGCAAGATAAAGTCCGGTTATATTCCATTTCTTAACTTTCGTAAAAGTCATAATGATGTTAAAAGCAAAGATGAACATAGCAAGGTTCAACAGAATCGCGGAGAGGTTCATATAAAGTCCGGTTTCAAAATACCAGAAGCAATAAACCAAACCGATTACACCAGGTAAATAAATCCAGAATTGGATCTCGGCAAGTTTTTCGCTGAACAATTTCGTTTCGAGCACAACCGGCACAAGCTGAAACATCGCACCGAAAATTATCATTGTAATCCAGCCAAGCGTAGCAATATGATTGATGGAAAGAATTATCGGTTGGAAATGATGTCCGCTAATTGATGAATAATTGATTAATAAAAGAAAATTAAGAATGACAAATGATGCCATTGCTGCAATAAAATATTTTGAAATTATTTTAAATGGAGGGGCATAAGCAGAAACTATTGATTCGGATTGAACCATAGTTACATATTCCTTTTTTTCGTTATCACAACCTTAAAATAGTTTTCTTCAATTTTATTTGAAACTGCTTCGTAACCTCTTTCCTCAAGCTTCGGGTAAAGCATCATCGGTTCACGGTGATGATGAACAAGCAGAACAGTATTCTCATCAACCTGTGATAAAGTTTCAAGGATTTTTATCATTGGTTCCGGCGGCAAAAGTTCTCTCACATCTAATTCAATTACATTTTTATACTCAACTTCTTTGGATGATAACTTTTGCTTTGAAGAATTGACATCCTGTTTAATTTTTTCGTCCTTATAAAAATAAATTCTGAACATATTGTTTTCTATTTCTGTCCAATGTTCGAAACCTTGTTTACCCAAAACGGAATAAAGAGGAATTGGCTCGAATGAATTAATAATCAATAAAATTCCGTCACTTTTCAATTCTTTTACCGCAGCCATAATATCTTGGAACGGATCTTTTCCCGATTCAATTACCGGTCGTACATCGAGCTGATGAATTTTATCAACGCTAATATTATTAAGCATTTCTGGCTTTTGTTTAACTAAATTATCGTTGTTCATTTTTTCACTTAAGTTTTGTTTAGGTTCAATTAAATTGTTTATGGATTTATTTAATTCGAAAAGGACTGAATATAAATCCACCCCCGCAATTGATGCAGCTTGTGCAACTGTTACTCTGCCCGCCAATGCTTTTCTGAGAATTTTATTCTCAAGCTTTTTAAAGTGAGGACTTGCTTTTATCAACACATCAAAAGTTTGAGGAAACTCAGCAAGCATCTTTGATATTTTCATATCTTTGGTAATTATATTAAAAGATGTCATTGTTCTTTATTTTTTAGAAATATTCACACGCCAAACTTCCGGACCGCGTTCAACGTACTCCCAGCCAAACTGATCTGGTCTTTCAGCATTGAACTGATAAAAAAGCGGCATCGGATCATGATCATTTACTAATTGAAATCCTTCACCATTTTTGAGTGCATCAAAAGCTGCAAAGATTGTTGGGTGTTTTTCACGCGGTGGAACGGGACGGATATCGAGTTGATTATTTGTCATTTCTTTTTCCTTTTTTTATAAGATTAATTTTCTGCTGAGAAATTAACTAAAGATTGGGCGGATGTCCTTGACTTAAGTCAGTTTTGTTATCTTTAAAGAAAATGCGATAATTATTTGATGAATAAGAAGAAGAAGGCGGGGATGGTGTTATTTTGCTAATTCTTTTAATCCTTTAAGGTTTTTTACAAATATTTTTTTCCCGTTAACACGAATGATACCCTCATCTTGCAATTTTTTAAAGGAACGCGATAGGGTTTCAGTTATTGTTCCAATGTATGCAGCAATTGTTGATTTAGGAATTGTTAGTTTAACAAAAGGTTCATGTAAATTTTCCGTGCCAGTTGTCTTCATTTCTTTTAATAAATATTTAGCCAAACGATTGGGAACTTCTTTTGATGATATATCTTCGAGCTGATTAATGATTGATTTTAATCTTTTCGCGAATCCTGCTAACATCTTTAGAGAAATATCGGGTTCCGCATAGATAAGCTCAAGAAATTTTTCTTTGGGAATGAAAAGAGTCAAACTTTCTTCAAGAGCTTCAGCACTAACCGGATAATTTCCACCTTCAAATAATGGGATATCTGCAAAAGCGGTTAAGGGGCGCACAATGTGAACAACTGATTCCTTCCCTTGCCGGGATATCTTAAAAACCTTCACACTCCCTTTTAGCAGAATATAAAATCCAAGATAAAAATCGTCTTCATTAAATATTCTATCGTGCTTATTAAAACTTTTTAATTTGCTAAACGAAGAAATATTTCGTAATTGCGATATGCT
>Ga0210046_1001465_pt1 | contig 18354 bp, 28 predicted proteins | sample CryGeyCG2114_250_FD_185461 | JGI IMG/M metagenome (GOLD analysis project Ga0210046, IMG submission 185461) | Groundwater microbial communities from aquifer - Crystal Geyser CG18_big_fil_WC_8/21/14_2.50 (SPAdes) (version 2) | ecosystem: Environmental > Aquatic > Deep subsurface > Groundwater ... | reverse complement strand
TGAATCAAGCCCACGCCTTTAGTTTCCCGGGGAATCTTCTTAGATGGAGAGTTGATTTTAACTTCTCTAGTGGAGAGGGTGCTTATTATAACGATTCTACATGGGTAGATGACATAAATATTACTATTGCTTCTGGTTATCCTACTAATCTGACTATAGACTTTGGAAATGATGGAAATATTGATGCCAATGTGACTTTAATACTGAACGAAACAACTTCCCCAGTAACCGTAACTATCCCAAATATCAACCTTTCTAATGCTTTCGCAAATGCCACTAAACTTTATCCTCATACAGGTAAGATTCCTCTAGTTTTCAATAGCACAACCCCTGGATTATTGACAATAGATAATATAAATTTGACCTATAATCCTAACCCGATTATTATAAATCATACTCTTGTAGAAACTTATCTAAGCAGTAAGACAAATTATACCAACTATTCAATCCCCGTAGCTTCTTCACTTGGAAATATAACGATTTCTGATTTGAGATTAGATTATGCAGGAGGAAACCAATCTGTTAAATTCTTAGCACATAATCAAGATTACACTTACAATATTACTAGATTCGTTACCTATTACTTTAGCCAATGGGACTATGAGTTTGGACCAAGACATGTAGATTTCTTAGAATTCATACCTAGAAATGCCTTGAGTAAGAATGTAACTCCATTTGGACAAATTACGGCAACTCCAATTTTGAATATAACAAGTCAGGGTTATCATCCTTTGACGACTAACCTTTCCCTTAAAGTGAATGAAACCATAAATTGTATAAATATTACTGTATCCACTGATAGTTCAAAAGCTAATGGTTCTATGATTGGCTTGAACTGGACAGAATTAAGAACAAATATACCCTATTTAGGAAATACTAAAATATGGATGTGGGCAGATTATGCGTGTTCTACGAACCAAAATTGGACATTATATGAACCTAGTTTCTACTTTAGGTCCTGTGCGAATTCAACAATCTGTAGTGAGGTAATCTGATGCCTGCAAGAAATGTAACTAAAATTGGAACAAGTGGAAGAAATAAACCTATAAAGGGGTTTTTCTGGATACCTCCTGTAGATGGCAGTATTTTTAAGGTAGAAGTTGTGACAAGTACTGATACTTACGATGTGACTAATTTTATCCTAGAAGGAGAATATACTGATGGTATAACTGAAACTATAGGAAACTTCTCATTTAAAATAGATAATTCTGCCGAACAATATACAGATTTATTTTCGATATATGACACTGTGAAGATATATATGAATTATGGTTCTACTGCCAATGTATTGAAATTTTTTGGCTTGATTGAAAGACCATCTTATAAGGATCATAGTGTCGTATTGACAGGACAGGGAGGTGCTTTAAGAGTAATCGGAAAAAATGTCACTTATTCTGCAACTGATACGGCTAGAAGTGATGTTTTAACAGCCATTATTAATAAATATTTCTCTGGAGTTATAACCACAAATAATGTGGAAACAGATAGTGAATTGATTAGTGTTCTTTATGAGGAAAAGCCTTTCTGGGAAATCGTACAGGAATTATGTTCTAGTGGTGGAAGAGATGCTTATATCGATCCTAACTTCGACTTCCATTACTTTGAATCTGGGAGTAGGGAGAATTCAACAGATGCAGCCGTTCATACGGCTAATTTAATTGAAATTGGGGATTTTTCAGCAGACTTACAGGGTGTAGTTAATAGGGTTCGGGTATATGGATCAAGCATAGGGGAGGTTATTATTATGGCTACGGCAAACGATACCGATTCTCAAAATAATCTCAATGGAGATATTAGAGAATTGTTGATAAAAGATAGCTCCATAACTACTGTCCAACAAGCGCAAGATAGGGCAGATTTCGAACTAGCAATTAATAAAGACCCTCCAACAGTGGGCGAAGTAACTTCGCTCTTATTACCTACTTTATCTCCGGGAGAAAGGGTTAGAGTATCCGACCCCTTGAATGGTTTAAGCCCATCATATTATACCATTCAGAAATATACCCATAAGTTCTCAAATAGCGAACCACCCAAGACAATTTTGACTATTCAAAAAGAGAGAGCTAGTATTCCTACGATTTTAAAGAAGAGAATTAAGTTTGAAAGTGATATTCCAGACACTAATAATCCCAATGAGATGGATTACTCTATATTTTATGACTTTTCTGAAAATACTGGAGAACATAGTAATACGCAGATAGATACTGTTTTAAGGATACTAAAGGCTACTGGAAGTCCTGCTTCTTGGACAACTGATGTTACACCTACACAAACTAATGTCACCTCTATTGAACCAAGACTTTCAGGAAGTAATTTATCTGGAACAAAAGTGTTTATCAGTTTAAATGGGGGAGGTTCCTATGTAGAGGCGAGATATAACGAAACTAGTTTTTCTAAAGGAAATGTTGGAACTATACCTGATGGAAATCAAATAAAGGCAAGGATAAATTTGGGCAGTGAAACTACTGAAATAAATTCGTTTGGGATACTATACAAAAAGGAGTAAATTATTTAAACTGCTAAATATATAAAAATATACAAATGGACAGAAATATTTTAGGAGGATTTGGTGGGAAATCATGACGAAATTATGGATGAGCTCCATAAGCTAGACAAAGAAATTGCTATCGTCAAAGAAAGTGCAAAGACAATTATCTATAGATTAGATACTCTAAATGGTTCCGTCGCTAGGCATGCCCAAGAGATTGAAGATAATAGAAAACAGATTAGTGGATTACAGATTAAATCGGCTGGAATGGGTGCCGGTGGTGCTGGTCTAGTGGGGATAATTATCTTCGTTTTAAATAAATTAGGATTAATATAAAATGAAAATCAACTTGAAAGGAGGTCTAAAATGGATATAACACTATTAGCAATACCTTTAGCAGGGGGGTTTCGTTCTATTGCTGGATGGCTTGAAAACGCCCTAAAGGATGGGAAAATAGAAAGTTTTGAGTGGGGTCAGCTATTTGGCACTATCGTAGAGATATGTGTTGTCGGCTTTGGAGCTTACTTTGCTTTCGATACCTCTGGAATCGAATCTGCGGGTATAGGAACTCTTGCTAGCTTTCTCTTTAGTAGTCTAAAGAGATAAGGAAAGATTTATTATTTTTCTTTCTTTTTTTCAAAACAACAAAGTTTATAAGACTTAGAATCGTCTATAAACTATGAAAAAAGACTTGTCTGATCGACAAATTTCTAATCATAATTGAAAGGGGGTTTAAATACAATGGGAAAAAATAACAACTGGTATGTTGGAGCAGTTATAATTGCCGCTTTACTAATTGGTGGTTTTACTGGTGCTACTTGGTTTTCTAATGACGAAGTACAATACCAAACTGATCCAAATACACAAAAGGCTTTAGAACAGGCACTCGATGAGATTGCTAGTTTGAAAACTGCTTTAAGCAACTCAGCACCTAGTGTTCCAGAAGTTCCAAAAGTTCCAAAGGACTTACCTAATGTAGGGGAGCCTAAAGAGGAGGACTCAATTTGGGCTAATCGTGCATGGGAGAGAGTTTTGGATGAATTCGAGAATGACGATGTGTTCTGGACTTGTGGAGGACATGAGTTTGATGAGGATGAGGTAGAATTTGACATTGAGGACTATAACGTAAATTACCATAGAAATGGGGATATTATCGTAGAACTTGAGAGAGTTGAATTCACCTTTGACGACGACTCAGACGAGAGATCTTGCAAGGAGGACAGAGTATTCACCTACTTCATTGACGAGAATGATATTGGAGATGAAGATTGGGATGAAGGTATCGTCGAATGGGTTCTGCCTATCACTGCTTAAATAAGCAATAATTTATTTTTTTTTCTTTTATTTTATCAGAAAAGTATATATACCCTAATCTATATATCTTAGAAGGCTATTGTAATGAAAAAAACAGAAGCTGAAAGGTTGAATGAATGGCTTCATAAACAAGGAGTTAGTATTGATGAGGCTAAGGCTAGACTGAAGGCCATTTCTCACGGAAATCAGAGGCAGTATAATGTCTATACCCATAATTTTCAAGGACCACACATAAGAATTGGTGTTTTAGGAGATACTCATTTTGGCAACAAATGGACAGACAAAAAATTCTTAGGAGATGTATTTAAGGAATTTAAGAAATCTAAAGTTGAAGCAATTTATCATACTGGGGATATGACTGATGGACCTTGGCAAAGGCATCAGAATGTATTAGAGCAATACTCACATGGTATAGAGGCACAAGTTCAAGATTTTGTCAATGACTTTCCTAGCATAAACGGGGTTCCTATCTATCTAATTGATGGAAATCATGACGGATGGTATATTAGGGGGGGTTCTGGTAGTCCTGGTAAATTAATTGGTGCCCAGAGGGATGATATAACTCATTTAGGTAGAGATGAGGCTTTAATCAAGATAAATGATATAACTATGATGTTAAGCCATCCCGATGATGGTTCTGCCTATGCTTATTCATACAAACCTCAGAAATTTGTAGAAAGTATGTTTAAGATGGGTGAAAAGATGCCAGATATAATCTTACAGGGGCATTATCATAAACTATTTCAAATGCATTTTGGGGGGGTAGCTTATGTCTGTTCTGGAACAACTTGTAGACAAACTCCATGGATGAGAGGTAAGAAAATTAGCGCAGATATGGGGGCATATATCTTAGATATTTGGACAAATAATAGAAATGGATTAATTAAAATGACCTCAACGCTTTTACCTTTTGTGGGAAATAAACACGAACAAGCAATAAAATGAAAGCTAAAAGAATGAAGAGTCTAGAGAAACTGATGATTGACATAGAGATACTTATGGATCAAGTAAGAGATACGCAGACTTATTCTAGGCAAGAGATTAGCTTAATGTGTGACAGATTATTGGAACTACAAGAAACTTATCAGTCAAGAACAGGGAGATATTATAATGAAAGACTTATCAATAAATAGGGGGGTTATCTCTAGAGAAAGGGGAAATTTATCCTATCAAGGAGAGGTTCCAGAGTTGAAAGATGGAGAATCTAGAGAAGTCTATGTTATTCCTAGTACAGATTTTGAGAAAATAATACGCAAAGGTTTAATTATGTTGCTTGGTACTCATACACCTATGGAAGAGGAAACATTTAAACAATTTCCAGATGAAGTCAAATTCTTCTTTGATGATGGAAGTGAGTCTGGATTATATCTAGATAGAGGATTCTACTATTTAGATGATACTGAATGTGTCTGGATTAGGTATGCCTCTATAAGTGAATATAGAGATGAGGGAGAACTATGGTAGATTCTAGGGATATTTTAATCTATGTCGCAGGACCTTATACTCCCAAAGATGGAAGAAGCACTGATGATAATGGTTTTCATTGAATGGATAATGTTTTATGTGAGTATAATGTTTTCAATGGCCTTTGATAACTATCTCTGGATTCCCGCAGATTACAAATGGTATGGTACTAAAGAATGGAAACCATATTTTAAAGTTTTATTCATCTTACCGGGGAAGGTACCAAGAGAATATGTATTTCCTAAGACAAAAGAAGGATGGAAGATTGTAGGAAGTAGAGTTAAAGATGTCTTAACTCATCAATATGATATTGTTCCAGCAATAATAATGAGTACAATCTTAACTTTCTTATGGACTTTTATATGACCCTCTAAAGGGTTTTGTTTCTTCCAAGTAATTCATGCTTTTAATCCATGTTCCTCTGTTTGTAGTTATAGTTTTTAATGCACAATTCTTACACCTCTCCTTCAATTCCTTATTTATATGCCCTTCAATTAACACAGGAACTATCTTATCTACTTCTTTTTTGCAGATGGGACATTTCATACTATCCAACTAATGGTATCGCCTCTTATGAACATTGAACCGAGATTTAAGATTTTGTCGTTCTTATCATCTATCTGGTTAGCCTCATCGATAGTCAAGTTGATATACAAATCGAAAGCTAACAGATTTCCAGAGAATTGTTCTCCGCTTTTCAGAGTAACTAAAATTTTTCTTCCTTTTCTTTCATTCAAAAAATCAAGGGGTCTTGCCGAATAATCAGTCATGTTAATTTATTATCTCCCTCATTTATAAATCTTTCCATCAACTGAGCTGTAAGGTAAGCGTCACCTTTTAGATAGGTTTTTAAGTTTCTTTTAATTAAGAAATTTATGAATATCAAACAGGTTAAAACTGCTGTGAAAATAGGAGATTTTGTTTTAAGACAAAATCACAGAAATAAAATAGATTTGAAGTATTTAACAGATATTAGTAAAGATGTTCTTAATGATGATATAGCGAGAATTTACTTATTTGTTGTTGATGAAATTATTAAGAAAATTGGTGGCTCATCTGGTAAAGGTGGAATAAAAAACACCATGAATTTTTATGTTTCCGCTATGACAGGAAGTCCAGGTGTTCCGAGATTTGTTATACATTTACTAATTGCACAGGAATTAGAAAAAGGTAAGAAAATAGAATTATATATGATAACTTCTCCAAAAGTTTTTAGCAACAGTTAATGGTTTGTTTGGCTCTAAAAAGGTAGAAATTGCGAGTTTTAAGGAAATGGAAGATTTTTGTAAGTCAGATTATTATTCTGTTGAAAATCGTTATCCTGATTGGAATTTTCAAGAAAACCACGAACCTTATCCTATTGAGTTAGCACAACAACATAATGTTTATCATCAGAATAGATTAAACAATAAAAAGAAATAATTATTTTCTTGGAGGACAAAAAATTAAAATTTCGTGAGAACCCTTAATATTATTGTTACTTCCATTTTCAATTCTGTTTTTTCCTATTCTTGTTTCTCCTTGCCCCATAGTATATTGCCACGATGGAAAGAATTGTTGAAAATCTTTATAGTATTCTCTTATTTTTGGACAATCATTATAAGATAAAATAAAACCCCCCTTATGTTTCTTTAACAAATCTCTTAATTCTTCGTGAGGAAATCCATTATGATGAACAGGAATATTCCTCATAGGATAAACTCCTTTAAACATTTTAGAATTTTCTCCTATGTAATATGGTGGGTCTAAATACATAAAATCGTTTGGGTATTTCTTCATAACTTCCCTAAAATCTGAACATTCCACTTTAAGATTTTTTGGCTCAAAATCTCTCATCCTTTCTATTATGGATTTATATCTTTTATCATTAAGATAAATTTTAGAACTCCAACCCATAAATCCAGGTCCGTAAGATAAATTAAAGTTATAAACATAATAAACTGCAAGAGTTAAAGGGTCTAATTCTACTCTTTCTTTTGGGTCTGTTATTTGTCCTTGTTTTGTTTTCCAAACCTTAGTTAATATCTTTCTTATTTCTTCAAACTTTTCTTTTGTTGGTGGAAGTTTTTTTAATTCTTCATAAAGTAATTGTGGTTTTTCTATTTGAAACCTCCAATAGTTACATAGAATATCAAAAATATCAAAACCAATAACTTCTAAATCTAAATATTTACTCATAGAAATTTCAACAGAGCCACCACCTAAAAAAGGGCTTATAACTCTTTTAACATCATTTGGCAATAATTCAATAATATGCCCAACTGCTAAACTTTTTCCCCCTGCATAACGAATGGGGGAAACAGAAACCCTTTTGTATTTATTCATACTTTTAGGATAAGTTTTACTTAATATTGATTTTAGAAATGCCTCTTTTTTCTCTTTCAAACCAATATCTTTTTTTGATAAATCTAATTCCTTTCCCATTTCCTCTTTTAATCTATCTCTCTTTACTTTTTTAATAATCTTTTAATTCTATCATTTGAAAATTTTCCTATAAACATGAAGTATAACCTCTGGAATAGGGCATAATTTAATTCTTCCTTCCATACTTTTAAATTCTTCTTTTGGAACGCTGTCATCAAAAGAGAAAACATAAACATGGAATTTTCCTTTAATGCTTTTTGCTTCTTTAACAAATTTATCTATCTGTTCATCATCAAAAATAATTCCTAAATGGATGTCTGAATTTTTGAAAACTTTATATCCCTTCTTGTCAATAATTGGTTTAAAGGCATTCTCCTTAATACATAACATTTCTGTGGATTTATCTACTATTTTCTTTTTGTTCTGGTCTGTTGGTGCGGAATCAACGAAATCTGTTTTAAAATATTTGAAATTGTCTTTTATTCCTGTGATGTCTTGGTATTTTTCATTTCCTTTTATTACGGCTTTTATTCTTGGATAGCAAACCTCTTCCGATATTTTGTTTTCGTTATTAGTGCAAAGTATAAACTTTCTATTTCCACCATCTTGTTTGTTTAACATCATAGTGGCGTGTCCTGTTGTTCCTGACCCAGCAAAATAATCAAGAACAACTGCATTTTTTCTTTCCGAGATTATTGGATAAATGCAATCAAAAACAGCATAAACAGATTTTGGAAAATCAAAATTTCCATTAGGAACTAAAGCATTTACTAATTTAGTGCCATATTCGGAAGCGTCATATTTGGCATCTTGCCAGACAGTTCTAACAGTTCCAAAATCTTTTCCTATCTCAATTTCTATTCTATCTTTAGATTTTCTAACTTTTAAGAAATCTTTTATAGATTCTACACTCTGACGAGCATATCTCCATTTTCTCTCTACTCCTTGTATGTCTATAGGATAGATGTGATATAAATCTCCCTTTTTCTCTGTTTGTGCTTTTGGATGAAAATCATTCTTAGGAACATCACCAAATCCAACAATTTTATCTCCCTTAACAATTATAGGATAAAAACAATTTCTTGCGTCTGTCCTTAGTGATTCGCCACCCCAATTTCTCAAATTACTCCAATATATCTCATCTTCTCTTAACTTTCTATTACCTATAACTTTCTGTCCTCTGGGAACAACAAAAAAAGCAAATTCATTAGTATATGAAAAATTTTTACCTTGAACACCTCTTGGATTATGAACAATCGTTACTAAATGAACCTCATAATCAAAAAATACTTCTTCAAGCAAACAACCTAATCTCCATAATTCATTTTTATCAATAGCACATATTAATACGCCATCTTTTTTTAAGAGATTTTTAGCAATCTTTAATCTCTTCTCCATAAAATTTAACCATTTGCTATGTCTATAAGCATCTTCTTTATCCACATAATCATTATTATATTTCCAATTTCTCGCACCCGTATTATATGGGGGGTCTATGTAAATAACATCTATTGCTTTATTGTGTATGAAATTTAAAACAGCAAGTGCATGGTAGTTATCTCCTTCAATCATAATATTATATTTTGGGTCTTGGTTGTCTATTGATTTGGTTTTAACTTCTTGCAATACAGGAAATTTTCCCTCTTCTTCTCCAAAAGTTTCTTTATTTTGTGTTCCATCCCAATTAAGATAATAATCAAAAACCTCTTTTGTTTTATCTCTCTCCCAAACCAATCCAAAAGTCTTTTGTTTCTTTAATGCTTCAACTTCTTTAATCAAATCTTCTTTATTCCAATTAGTATAATTTGGTTTTGCCATTTAGATAACTCCAGATGTCTGCATATTCTGTTTTTGTTGGTCTTAAAATCATTTGGTAACACTCTCCACGATAGTTATAGGATTTAATAAATTATAAACTCTTTTCCTGCTATCTTTCTCGTCAAGATTAACAGCAATCCATCCCGCATTTTTTAATTCATTAAACATAACGCTTACTACATTTCCATCTACAAATTTTAATTCTTTCTTCGCCTGTTCAAAAGTAAAGTTTTTATCACCAAACTTTTTCCATAGCAAAGCGTAACGCTTCCACACCCATTTTGGAATTGGATTAACCATATTAGTCAATAGGAAAGATAATTAGTATTTAAACTTTTTGGTTAAAGTTATAACACGAGCAGAAGAAAACAAATTAACAATAACGCAATAGAAAACCACCACACTCATCAGAAAGAATTTGAGAAAATAAGGAGAGGTATTAATGAAACTCAAACTTACGCTGATGGCTTTAAAGTATTCCATAACTTCGTAAGAAAAGGAGTTAAGGATAAAATGACACCCGCTGAAAGATGTGGGATAGGAGTTAATGGAAACAGATGGGAAACTATACTGTTAAACTCAATTAAACAACCGAAAGCGACAGGAGAGATAAAAATGGCTAAAACAACCTAATCTGCGACATCATCTCAATCAACTGAAAAATAGTCAAAAAGTTTACTCCAGATTTCCTCTAAACTATCTGGAATGTCTTTTAGTGGAATTACTACTGGAGTTATATCTCGGTTTAAATAATATGTTTCGGCTAACTCTTGATACTTTAAATCCCACTTATTTTGAACTTCTATAGCGTATTTTTCTGACTTAATTTCGAAATACACATCGGCTTTTCTTTCTCCAATCTTGAATTCAGTATATACCTTATCTGCTTTCAATTTATCTAAAACGAACATACAACAAATCAACTTAGTCACTTCATGCTTCAGAAAATGCCTTTTAGGGCTTGCTATTCTGACTTTTTTGTGTTCATTGAAATGATTTATCTTATTCACCGTTTATTTTCTCCACATTTTCTTTAATATGTTCTTCTATCGGTCTATCTTTATAAATAAGATTGTTATCTATACGAAAATTAAGTGGAGTCCTCTTTCCCGTAACCGTAGAGGTGCCGTAACCTCCATAATAGGTTCCTGTCGTTCCAGTTACTGGAATACTCATTGGCACAGTACCTGCCATAGTTGGTATCATTACTCTTAGATTTGATTTTTTCATAGTTTTTTATAGAATCTTCCCCACTACTTTCCAAAACATTGTTGATTTGCCTGTAATTGGACAATCTGCAGTATGAGAATACCCAACAAGTTTCAATTTATTTCTCAATTCGTTTACCCTTCCACAGATAGAATTTATGGGAAGATTTAAATGTTTTGCTATCATTAGATTATTACAAGGTTCAATCTCTTTTATAGCATTATACACAGCTAATTGTCTGCCTTTTAATTCTTTAGATATAGACTTATAAGCTTTCAATGAAGTTTCAGTAACATTATTTCCCATATTTATTATCCCATAAATTCATTAAATGTTCCTCATGTTTTCTAAGTTCTGATTCAGTTTCTAAAATAATATTATTAATCAATCCCTGTTTGATTGATTGTAAATAATTTCTTACTATCTTTCTATATAAAGCCTTATCTTTGTTTTCAGTAGCTTCTAAGATTTCTTCTATTTTTTTATCTTTAAATCTTCCCTTTCCATTTTCAATCTGTCCTAATGTTATCATAACCCTCGCTTCGTCAAATTTTCCCCTTTTTAACAAATCTAAAATCTCTTGGTTTATTACAAAACTAATCATTCTTCTTTTGTTCTATCTGCTTTATTAGTAAAACCATTAATTCTCTAAGCGACTGGGCAGATGCTAAACATTCTTCATCTGTGAGAGAATGGATCCCAATACTTAACAAAGTATAAATATTCTTCAGAAGATTATTTTGAATAATTTTGTCTGTAATAACATCTTTAACAATCTCTATTTTCTTTTCAACATTTTTCTCTTTCCTCACTTCTTTCATGCACTTATCGTATGCTTCTTTCTTTTCTATTGGGAAAAATTCTTTAATCTTTTCTAATAATTCATCTATCTTTAGTTCTACAATACGACGATAATAAGCAAAAGAGCCAATCCCATAACTTTGACTTTCACAAATTTTTCCTTTTTTATAAAGGTTTTCAATTGTTTTGTCTTTCAATATCTCAATTTCATACGGAAGAGAAATATCTATTGGAGGATACTGACCAATTTTTTCAATTTTTTCATCGCTTATTTTTATTAAAAAAACTACCCTTTCTTGTTGACATTTAGCACAATGATAACCTAAAAATAAAAAGCCACTAATGTTTTCTTTGTGGGGCACATAACTAGAATGAAAACTTTTCGGTCCGCTCCAGAGATTTTTTCCCTCAAAAAAAGGAGCACTTAAAATAAAAGTTTGAGTGCTTTGACAAATTTTACAATATGAATTAATATTTTCCCCTATTAAATCTCCATGATAATCTGGGAGATTACAATTTTCTTTCCGGTAGAGGTTTGCTTTTTCCAAGAACTCTGCTTTAATTTTATTTTCCTGACTTACTTTTTTCATCTCCTCCCTCCTCTTATTTCGATTATTTTCATGGTGTCATTTCCAAAAATATCTACTACTTTAATTGCAATCTTCTTTTTTCCTTCTATTTTTCTAAAAGGAGTTTTAAGTTCTAAATCTCTGTTTTTCTTTGTTCTAAAAGATTGCCATTCATTCTCAAAGATATAATCTCCAGTCCATTTTTCTTCGTATTCTTTTACAAAATCCAGCTTTCCCGTTTGGTCTTTTTGTTTTTCAACTTTGATAATTTCCTTTTTACTCTCAAAATTAAAATCAACAGCCCAATAATCAATCCAATCAGTCCATTTTTTAACTAAAGGTTCTCTTGTTACAATTCCATCTTTATCTTTTGAAACTTTGATAATATTTCCACTTTCAATAACAATTTTATTGGAATTATTTTTTAGATTTTCCTCTGCGTCCTTTACTGAATTTTGATTATAAAATACTGAAAAATCAGCTAGTTGTATTGAAATTTTATCTCCGTCATAATAAGGAGTTACTTCAATATATGAAACATCTGTGAAAACTACTTGATTTTTTTCTACTGCTCTTTTATCAAATACTTCTCTTGGGATATGCTTTAATGCTAAATCTACCCCCCTAGCTTTTGCTTCTTCCTGAATGTGGGGAAATAATCCCATTTCAAATTCAAATGCAAGAACATCTATTTTGGTTATTTTATTTTTAATTGCCTCTTCAATAGATTCTTCAACAAACAATCTACCAACTGGTAAGTTTATAGGACCAATTGCCACTAATCTGTTTAATTTTTTTCCAGAAAAAGTTTTGTATCCTGTAACACCTTCAGCTCTGTAAGCGTGAAGAATTAATTTTACAAAATCTTTTTCTTTCTTTGCTAATTGTCTTTGCTTTTCTTCATCTCTTAGATTTGGATTAATCCCAACATAATGCTGTCTTTCATATTTACCTAAATTTAATATCTCAAATGCCCTAAAATCTTTTCCTTCTTTCTTTAAATCTCTTTGAACATTAATCAATCTTTTTCTTGTTGTATGAATTGAGAATTTTCCTAAATCAGAACCAATCCATTTTCTACCCAGTTTTTCAGCGACCGCTAACATAGTGCCAGAACCGCAGAAGAAATCTGCGATGAGGTCGCCAGAATTTGATGATGCTTCAACTATCCTTTGAGTTAATTCTTCTGGTTTTTGCGTAGGATACCCTAATTGTTCATGTTGTCCTTTAGACAAATTAACTATATCTGTCCATATAGATCCTATTGCGAATTGTGCTTCATCTAAATAATACTTTTTATATTCCCTTCCAGAACTGGTTTTATAAATTAAATTTTGTTTCCTAAACTCTTCTATAGATTTTTGAGAGTAATCTCCCAATTGTACTTTTTTAAACTTTCTTCCATCAGGATCTTGGTACATATATTCTCTTAATTGAGTTTCTGTCAGCTCTTTCATAAATACAGTGTTAAATATTGCATCTTTACTTTTTCTAAAAACAATTATAGTATCCCCTTCTCTTGACCATTGACTAGCAAACTTCTTTGCCCCTTTGGCGGCAGAATCTCTTTTCCAAGTAAGTGTATTCATAAAATTATCTTTTCCAAATATTTCCTCAAGAATTAATCTTACGTAAGCTTCCATTCTCCAATCGCAATGAACGTAAATACTTCCATCTTCTGCAAGTAAATCTCGCATCAACATTAACCTCTCATACATCATCGCAATAAAACTATCTGCACCTTTTCCCCATGTATCTCTATACGCTAATTCTTCTAAAACATTCGGTTGTTTTGTAAATTCATCATCACCAATATTTATCTTCATAGAAAAGTCTGCACCAACATCAAAAGGAGGGTCAATATAAATCAATTTTATTCCTCCTTGCTTTTCAATTTCTTGTCTTAAAGGTCCATTCTTTAAACTTGAGAGAACTAATTTATTGTCTCCCCAGATTAATTTGTTTACCCATCCACCAATTTGCCTCCCACTTGTATCAGTTTTAAAATCAAATAAACTAACTTGTTTTTCTTCTCCTGAACCTTCTTTTCGTGGCTCATCTACTTGTTCAATTGTCTGAAATGGAAGAACAATATTTGATACTTCTCCAGATTTCCCATTCCAAAGCAACTCCACTTCTCTTTTGTCTCCAAACAGCAAGAAACGATATTCATCAGGCAAGGGTATGCCTTTCTCTAAATGATTGATAATGTCTCTTACTTCATTATCAGACAATACTAACTTTGATTTCGTGCCATATTTTGTCTTAATTTCCTTTTTACTCTCAAAATTAAAATCAACAGCCCAATAATCAATCCAATCAGTCCATTTTTTAACTAAAGGTTCTCTTGTTACAATTCCATCTTTATCTTTTGAAACTTTGATAATATTTCCACTTTCAATAACAATTTCATTCGTTTCCTTAGTTAATCCCTTGTTCCAAGGAATAGTTCCTTTTTTTGCAGACATTATATGTACTCCCATTTTTTGACATATCCCAGATATTCCAGAAGTTCTAGGGATTTTATGAGATGCTTACAAATTTTCTTTTGGCTTTTGTTAGTTTCTGTTTGACTCCACATCGAACCGAAATCACAGTCGCAATCCATAGGAGAAACATTAGCTATTTCATCTTTTAGTTTAATGCGAACATTATACTCTTTAGAACTCTTTACTTTCAAGTAAACAAACATATTATCAAAATCATCATAAGTTAGTTCAAAAAACGAGATCATCTATGTCTTTCTCCTCTATTTCTTTATTTTCTGTCTTTCTATCTCCAATAGCAAACTCTACCATTTCATTTAATGCTTTCTTTTCACTATCTACCAAAGGAACTAGCCCGGAACGGCTTACACGGGATTGTAGAAGCAAACTTCTTATCTTACCCCTAGTTATCTCATCCCAATCAACTTTCTTTTGTGTAGGGCTTTCTGTGGCTTTATTTGGCATATTATTTGCACTAGATAGGCTAGCGGGAAGTATTGAGGTAAGATTGTTGTAGTTATCTTTAATTTTATAGCTAATTTCGACAGCTACTCCCTTTCTTAATCTACCTTCTAAAATATCAGTAGCTACGCTCTCCTCAAAACTAGAAAAGATCTTACCACCCATTTTAATAGCGGATCTCTTCCATTGCTTTTTACCCTCGCCACCTGTCTTTATGGAACAATCGTCTATTACACCCACCAAAACTTTTTCTTCTGTCATGCTTTATTTAATATATGCTTCTTTATAAACCTTTCGGTTGTGTTGTTATCATTTAATAAATACTACGCTTGTTGAGTATTTATCTGCTTTCGCAAAACACTAATATTTGATTCGGTAGTCTTTAATTTCTGCTTCAAACTCTTAGCCATTATTTGTTTATTTGCCTTATACTTCTTATTCTTTAAATCTTCCCTCAACTTAGGCAATAATTTAATCTGTGATTCTAATTGTAAAATTTGTAATTCAAGTTGTTTTTGCAGAATTGTGTCATTTAATTCATCTTCTAGTGACTCTATCTTCTCAATGAGATTTTCCTTGTTGGATTCCTCTTCGGCTAACATCACTCTTTTCTGTTCTACTTCGTCAGGAGTAAGTTGTAATCTTTTAGTCTGTTCCTTTTTTTCTTCTTTAGTAAGTTCTGCCATAGTTTGTTTAAATCCTTTGTGTTTATAAATCTTTCTCATAATTCAATTTCTTCTTCTTCCTCTTTTTTCTTCTTTTCTTTGAGTTTAGGACTAATTACAATTAATCCGGCATCTTCTAATTCTTGTAAATCTTCTAAAGTCCTTTGTGTGGATTGGACTGCACTTACTTTAACTTCCTTCTTTTGTTTGTCTACTAATTCAAGAATACCTTTTTGAGTAGAGAGTGAATTGTCTAGTGTTCTAATTATTTCTTTAATTTCGTTCATATAGGACTTAAATTTCTTGGAATCATCTCCTTCGAGTATTTGCCCAGTTTCGATGATTTTTAATATATCTCTCAATCTATCACGAAAATCAGCGAGTATTTCTACATTCTTTTTACTTTCTTCAATTAGACTAATTAAAGACTCTTTAAACAATTTAGCTATTTCTTTCTCACTATCTAAAAATTGAGTTCCAGTAACTGAATATTGTTTGATTACATTTCTAACGGTTACTGGATCAGGCTTGAATCCAAATTCATCATTTATTTTGTCTGATATTTGATAGTTAGAAAAACCTAATGCAGTCATCTTGGCTATGCGATTCAAAACCTTTTTCTCACGAATCCTATCTATTTCATCAGTTCTAGGCATTTTTTCTCTAATTCCTTTATCATTTGTTTAGTCTTATTGACATATTTAATTGTCTTTCTTGCATGCTTTCCCGCGTAATAAACTGAACAGGTATGATCGAGTTTCCTTTCATATATTATCTTATTGCGGTGAGTTTTAATAAATGTTTGTATTCCCCTTAAAGTTCTTCTTATTGTTGATAGAGGTAATCCTGTGAAGAAAATTATCTCTCTCCTCGTCAATCCTTCTGGAAATTCAAGTAAAGTGTTATAAACCAACCTATATATTTCAGTTCGGCTTAATTTAATCGGCTTTTTCTTCATAATTCTTTCTAAATTAAAATAGGTTAAAACGCCCTTTAATTTCTCATTTTTCATTAAAAATTCAGATTCATTATTTAATCCAACAACTCTCATCCTCATAGAATTAGTTATTCTTCAAAATATTTAAATCTTGTTCTTTGGTCGCCCTAAAGATTAATTCATAAGCATCAACATTTATCCGTATTGCCCAATTTTTAGCTATTCTCTCTACTTCAGACATACTTTCTCCAGACATTATTTTACGTCTAATTATTTCGATAGCTTCCAATATCTTTTCTTTCCTTAATTTTTCCCTAAGTTTATGTTCTTCCATGTGCTTTAAGGCTATCTTTTCCCTTCTGTTTAACTCTTCCAATTTTTCCTTTAAATCTTCTTCCTCTTTTTTGAGCAATTTCATTTCTTTGATAGGATCACTTGAAGAATCGTAATTTTCTATTAGCCATCCAAGAAATTCTGTTTCAGAACCGAATTTATTAAGAGATGCGTAATAAGTAATTAGTCTTGCTTGATCTTCAGTAAAAGTAAATGATTTTCTAACTATTCCCCCTTCTTTTCTCTTCCTTCCCATTAAATGAATAAAATGACTTAATATATAAACTCTTCTAAAATATAAGTTAAAAATAAAATATTATTATATTATTATATTACAATTATATTATTATATTATTCTTATCTTTTTTACTTGAATTTCGTATTTATAAAGTTTAATTAATCTTTTTTGCACAATTATCGCACATTTTTCGGAACAAGAATATCCACATTTTTAGACTTGCTGTCAAACTCGGACAAGTATGGAATTTTTAGCTTTTGGTAGTGTTCCCCATCAAAGACCAACAACTGGCTAACTGGAAGATTCAGAACGGCACTACCTAATTCTGAACCCATATAAGACAAGCAGATTTCTTTGGTTTTAGAGCCATTGACAAAATCATTAAGATTTGACTTTCCATAGATGAAGGTATTAATTTTACTTGCAATAAATTTGATGAAATTAGATGGTAATCCTGCTAAGACCACTACATTATTATTATGGGCAATTAGTCTTAAAGTCCTTTCTACCAATTTTTTCTTTTTTCTATCTTCAAGATCAAAAAGACTTGTAAATTCATCTAAAATGATTATTGAGTTCTTAATCTTCTCCAATTCCTCAATAGAATAAATCTTTCTCTCTCCTAAATCATACCTTAATCCATAGGTAAATAAATTGAAGTCATACTCTTCTTTCAGAATTTTGACGAAGTAATAAAGTGTGTTACTCTTCCCAGAATTAACGTCACCAATTAAACTTATTATCTTAGGTTTTTTAAATAAATCTTTCACTTTTTTCAATTCCATTGGATTTTCCTGAATCCAGTCATTAAATGCTTCTCTTTGTAAGTTTCCATATTTTTCTGACCTTAATTCATTTACTATTTCTTTCATTTCCGTTCCAATCAGGTTATCTACTTTTTCAGTTAAAATAGTGAGATTTTCAGAAGGAGAGATGTCATCAGAATACTCATGTTCCCAATCCATTACAGACTCATCTAACCCATTGTCTTTAAATCTTCCCCTTAACCTTTCTAATACTTGATTTTTATTCAACTTACATAACCTCTTGGCTTAGTATCTGGGATATAAGTTATTTCTTTAGGTTGTTTGTTTGAGATTATTTCAGACTTAATCTTGTCTAAAATACCTAAAGTCGTGTAGAAATGTAAATTTGAATCTGTAATTATTGAGTTCAGCAAGAGTTCCGCACTAAATGTCCTGACTT
>Ga0210046_1001448_pt1 | contig 18521 bp, 12 predicted proteins | sample CryGeyCG2114_250_FD_185461 | JGI IMG/M metagenome (GOLD analysis project Ga0210046, IMG submission 185461) | Groundwater microbial communities from aquifer - Crystal Geyser CG18_big_fil_WC_8/21/14_2.50 (SPAdes) (version 2) | ecosystem: Environmental > Aquatic > Deep subsurface > Groundwater ... | reverse complement strand
AAATGAATATTCTGAAAAATTAAATCAAATTAACGCTAGCTTCGAAGGATATGTTTTAGATAAACTTCTGTTGGGTGGTGAAAATGAATATATTTTTGCAATTAGTAGTGTTGTAGTTAAAAAGGAAGTTATTGACAATGTTGGACAATTTGATGTTCATCTGACAAATGGAGCAGACCATGAATTTTATTTTAGAGTTGCAAAAAAATATAAAATAGGGAGAGTTTCAAAAGTCGGAATATATTATAGGTTACATGCTAATAATATGCATGCTAACATTGAATTATTAGAGAAAGATACGCTTGCGATTTATAAAAAATCAGACGAAACCAACCTATTTAAAAATTCAACATTTAGAAGAAAATGCATCTCCAATATTTATCTTATTCTTGCCGGAAGCTTTTGGAATGATGGTGATAATAAACGCAAAGGAATACATTACATTATAAAATCAATCATAACTTATCCTCCAGTTATCTTTAAATTGATTAAAAAGATATTTAACTAAAAATGAATGGACTTGTATCTATAGTAATGCCTTGTTATAATGCTGAAAAGTATATTTCAGAAACAGTAAGCTCTGTCATTAATCAAACTTACGGTAACTGGGAATTGATAATTGTGAATGATGGTTCAACAGATAATTCTCTGAATACTATAAAAGAATTTGCTGCTAATGATAGTCGAATTTCTTTTATTGATAAAAAAAATACAGGTGTTTCTGATACTAGAAATTGTGGGATTGAATTATGCAAAGGTGAACACATTGCTTTTTTAGATGCCGATGATACTTGGGAGCTGACTAATTTAGAGGATAAAATTGCCTTACTTTCTCAAAAAGAAGTAGATTTTGTTTACTCTGACATGCACTTAGTGGATGAAAATTCAAAGAGTTTAAATAATATCACACCAGGCACTGATACAGGAGATTTAAATCAATACTTGTTGTGGGAAACAACGGTTATTCCTGCTCCATGTAGTAATATTATTATCAAAAGAAAATGTTTAGCCAATGGACTTCGTTTCGACCCTGCTTTCTCTACTGCTGCCGACCAAGATTTTTGTTTTACATTATGTAAAAATTATGTCGGAAAACGAGTTCCCAAAGCTCTTTGGAATTATCGTCAAATAGGTAATAGCATGAGTAGAAACATTGCTGTGATGGAAAGAGATCATATAGCAGTTTATAAAAGAGCCGCTCAAAAAGGATACTTTTACTCGTTTTGGTTTAAACAACAATGTTTTTCAAATTTATACCTTATTTTAGCAGGCAGTTGGTGGAAAAACGGGAACAATAAATTAAGAGGAATGTATTTTATTTTATTATCCATCATTAACTATCCACCTCAAGTATTTAATGTATTAAAAAAGATTTTTTAACCTAATTAAAAAATGTAATGGATTACATAAAAATTGTTGCTTTTATGTAATCCACTACATAAATTGTGCTATTAATAGAAAATGAGTAAGAAAAACAACATATTAGTTATTACCTACTGGAGCTTTAAGGATGCACTTATTCAGACTTACACCATACCTTATCTTAGGTTAATTAGAAAAAATTTAACTAAAGACCAAAAAATATACTTAGTTACATTAGCACAAGATGATTATAAAATGAGTGTTAATGAATGGAATAAAGAAAAAAAATTATTTGCAGAAGAAAATATTTATTTAATAAGGTTCTCTTATTCCAATTTTGGATTGTTAATGATGCTAAAGTTTGTTTATATATTTTTATATCTTCTGCTGATTACGTTTACCAAAAAAATAGACTATATTCATACATGGTGCACCCCTGCTGGTGCAATAGGCTATATTCTTTCTTTGATTTCAGGTAGAAAATTAATTCTTGATAGTTATGAACCTCATGCAGAACCAATGTTGGAGAGTAAAACCTGGAGTAAAAAAAGCTTAAAGTTTAAACTTTTATTTTGGTTAGAAAAACAACAGCTAAAGCGAGCAACTAAAGTGATTACTTGTGTTGATTCTATGAAGGATTATGTGAAAGAAAAGTTTGATGTTGATTTAGTAAATTATTATGCAAAACCTGCTTGCATTGATTTTGATTTATTTGATATTAAAAAGGCGAAAAACCAAGAATTAATTGAAAAATATCAGTTAAAAGATAAGATTGTTGGTGTTTATGCTGGAAAATTTGAAGGTAGTTATTTAAAAGATGAAGTCTTTGAATTTTTGAAAATAGCAGAAGATTTTTGGGGGAGTGAAAATTTTAGATTTATACTACTAACCAGCCATCCAGTATCGTTTGTCCAAAAAATGGTTGCTAAACACAAGTTGAATAAAGAAACTATTATTCAGTTATTTGTCCCTCATCATGAAGTTCCAATATATATGGGATTAGCATCTTTTGGAATTTCGCCATTTATTCCTGTACCATCTAAAAGATATGGAACTCCCATAAAAAATGGAGAATATTGGGCAATGGGGCTGCCTGTTATCATCACTAAAAATATATCGGACGATTCTGAAATTATTGAAAAGGAGGATATAGGATATGTTTTAAAAGACCTTACCAATAAAGAATACTTTAATGCTTGTGAGAAAATAGATGTATTAATTAAAGACATTGATTTACCTAACAAAATCATTCAAGTTGCTAAAAAACAAAGGAGTTTTGACATTGCGGAGCGAGTTTATGAAGGAGTTTATGGAGATGAATTTATATTTTCAATTTCAAATCAAAACATTCTCATATTGACTTATTGGAGTTATAAGGATGCATTAATTCAAACCTATACGTTACCTTATGTTAGAATTATACGGAGAAATATAGCGTCAAACAGAGCAATATATTTGTTTACATTAGAACAGCAATTTTATAAAATGACTGATGAAGAATGGGAGATTGAAAAAACAAAATTACTTCAGGAAAATATTCATATCATTCGTTTTAATTATTCCAATTTTGGAATTAAAATGGCTTTTCGCTTAGGGAATGTTCTTTTGTATTTATATCGGTTGACGAAGAAAAATAACATTTCCATCATTCATGCATGGTGTATGCCAGCAGGTGCTTTGGGGTATGTTTTATCTAAATTTACAGGAAGTAAATTAATTATAGATAGTTATGAACCACATGCTGAATCTATGGTCGAGAATGGCACTTGGAAGAAATCATCTTTGAAATTTAAAATTTTATTTTGGTTGGAAAAAAAACAGAGTAAGAGAGCCAATACGGTTATTGCTTTAACTAATGAAATGAGGGTTTATGCAGCAAAAAAATATACTACTACATTTGAAGAATTCTATATAAAACCAGCTTTAGTGAATCTAGAAAGGTTTGTGTGGAATAAAGAAATTTATACTACAAACAGAATTAGTAAAGGGTTAAATGATAAGATAGTATGTGTTTATGCCGGTAAATTAGGGGGTATTTATTTGAATGAGGAGGTGTTTAGTTTTTTTAAAACAGCAAGCAATTATTGGAAAGAAAAATTGAAAATTCTACTATTAACAGATAAAAATATAGAAGAAGTGAACTTGTTAATTGAGCAAAACAATATTCCTTCAGATTGCATAGAAACTCATTATGTGAATCATGCCAATATTCATAGTTATTTTCAAGTAGCTGATTTTGCTATTAATTTTGTTAAACCAGTTCCTTCCAAAAGATATTGTACTTCCATCAAAGATGGCGAATATTGGGCATTAGGTCTTCCTGTTGTTATCACCAAAGATATTTCTGATGATTCGGATATCATTAAAAATAATAAAATAGGCAGTGTGTTAGAAGAGTTGAATGACGCATCTTATTTAAAAGCTATTAAAGACATAGATGAATTATTAAGTAATAATTCCAGAGAAGAACTGTATCTAAAAATAAGACCTGTTGCCGAAAAATATAGAAATTTTGAGATTGCTGAAAAAATTTATGCAACGATTTATGGCAATTAGCCTCAATAAATTAACCCAAACAACCACAAGGGAATAGTGTTATTAACCCCTATTTCTATGTCATCTTTAACCAAAAAGGCATTGTTAATTCCGATTAGTTGTTTTTGAGGTTTATTTTTTCCTCCTATTTCAAATGTATAGGTGTCGTCAACTAAAAAATCTCCTTTTGAAGGTAAAGAAATTTGATGTAAATTGTTGAGATGTTGGATAAAAAATGTTTCTCGAATGTTTCCTACATTAACATTTTCGGAAGAAATAGCATAATTGAGATTGGTGTTTCTCAACCAAATTTTATTAGGTTTAGTTAAGGAACTTATACTTGTGTTTTTGTTGTACAAGGTGTGTATCAATTCGGCTTTATCTAACAATTGTAAGGTTTGAACTAATACATTTCTATGAATACCAATGTGTTCACTCAATTTGCTAATATTAGGTATAAAAGGAACATTAGTAGCGATAACATATAACAATCGCTTTAGTTTCGATATGGTATCATAATTTAAGTTGGTTATCCCTTGTAAATCTACATCTAAAATTAAATTTAGCGTGTTTAAAATTTGTTGGTAATATTCAGCAGCATTATTGTTGTAATAAGGGTATGCACCAGTTTCTATATACTGTTTAAAATATTGAAAGGGTTTAAATTGTTGGGTAATATCCAAACTTAAACAAGCATGATTTTCAATGATTTGTTTTAAATCCAGTTTTGGCAGTTCTATTTTTTCGTAATAAAGTAAATATTCACGAAATGATAGTGCATTGAGATGATAACTAATAGCTCTTCGGCTCAAATCTGACTCGCCTCTATAAATATCTAAAATAGAAGAAGATGTGAAAACAACCTGCAAGTTGGCAAAATCATCATAAATCAATTTAATTTCTCTCGACCAATTCGGATATTTATGCACTTCATCCAAAAGTAATAGTTCACCTCCTGTTTTCTGAAAATCTTCTGCTAAGGTATAAAGTGTATTGCCTGAAAAAAACAAATCATCTAATGCAACATATAAAACTTGCTTTGAACTCTTTTTTGCAAGCTGAAGCAATAGGGTAGTTTTTCCAACTCCTCTAGCTCCTAAAATGGCAATCAATCGGTTGTTTAAGTTGATTTGACTAATTAAATAGCGTTCAAACTCGATTGAAACACTACTAATTTTTTTAGTTGATTTAGTAAGAATTTTTTCCATTCTGCTATATGTTTTAGCAAAAATACTAAATAATTGCTATTTATTTTAGCAAAAATACAATTATTTTGCTAAAATAATTAGCAAAAAATAAGTTTAAAAGTGTTTTTAAGAAAAAAAATCAAATTTCAAATAAAGGGAGAGAGAAATCTAATAATTTAAGACATGACAACTAAATGGCAATGAGTGTTGGACTCCCTTCTGTCAGCTGACGGATTGGGGTAGAACAAGCCTCACACCTTCACATACCAAACTTTCAACGAATTTCCTATTCCAAGAAAGTTTAACATCCCATTTATAAACGATTTAATATGTCGTTTATATCCTGTTTCTAATTGTTCTCGTAAGGTTTCATCTGAAGCAACAAGTTCGGTACTTTCATTATTCTTACGTTTTAAACTTTTTTTAATTCGAGCAATACTAACACCCGTTGTAGTAATTTTTAATTTTTCAAACCCATTGTTGGTTAGTAATAAATTGATGGTTGTTGGAGTGTAATAACTTAAATGCTCTGGATATTCAATAATTTCATAATCACCTTTTAATAGATATCTTTCTAAGGCATTAAAATTAGGCGTTGTAATGTAAACCACCCCCCCTTTTCTAAGCAAACGATGAAATTGTTGCATTTCTTCTACCGGATTATTAATGTGTTCAATTACTTCACTAGAAATAATTACATCAAAAAGCCCATCTTCAAAAGAGTTATTGGTTAATTTTCCTTTTAATGTATTTATCCCTTTATCTTTTAAATAGACCAATTGCTTATCTGTAAACTCTGTTCCGTAAACTTCCCATCCTCTTTTTTTGGCTTCAATTAAAAACAACCCTGGACCACAACCCACATCCAACATCTTATTGTTTTTTCTGAATTTTTCAAAACCGTCTAAAACTTCATTAATCCGAATGGTGGTAATTGTCGAATCAGCACCATAGCCAATAGGGTAGTTGTTATAATGATTTAAAATTTCTTCCTCAGTAGGTATTTTAGAACAAAATACAAAACCACTTGATTTACTTTTAACTAAGTAATTTTTCTCATATCCTTTTAGTGGATATAAATCTTGAGCATTGGTGATTAAACACTTGGTATGAAAACTTGAATTTGTCATGAATGACAATATTACTTAAAAATATACTTTCGGTAATATTTTATACTTTTACAACTCTAAAAAGTAACAGAAAATGAAAATTTTAACCATACTTGGTGCCCGACCACAATTTATTAAAGCTGCTGCTTTAAGTAGGGAATTTAGAAATTATATAGAGATTAAGGAAGTGATTATTCATACTGGTCAACATTTTGACCAAAACATGTCCGACATCTTTTTCGAAGAAATGGAAATTTCAAAACCAGATTATTTTTTAGACATCAACTCCCTTAATCATGGAGCAATGACAGGCAGAATGATGGAGAAAATTGAAGTTATTATTGAAAATGAAAACCCTGACTATGTGTTGGTTTATGGAGATACCAATTCAACATTAGCTGGAGCAATAACAGCAAAAAAAAGACACGTAAAACTAATTCATGTTGAAGCTGGATTAAGAAGTTTTAACATGAATATGCCTGAAGAAATAAATCGAATATTAACTGATAGAATTTCTGATTATCTGTTCTGCCCAACTCCTCAAGCACAAAAAAACTTAATAAAAGAGGGTTTTGAAAACTTCGATTGTAAAATTGAAGTAGTTGGCGATGTAATGGAAGATGCTGTTCGTTTTTATAGCAAAAAAGCAAATAAGGTCTCTAAAATTTTGACTGAAAATAAGTTGGAAGAATATGTTTTATGCACCATCCACCGACAAGAAAACACTGATGATTTAGATAGATTAACTCAAATTATTAATGCTGTCAACGAAATCAGTTCTACCATTCAAGTTGTTCTTCCCTTACATCCAAGAACAAAAGCAATTATTTCAAAAAACAACCTGCAATTAAATGCAAAAATAATTGATCCTGTAGGTTATTTAGACATGCTAAACCTAACAAAAAATGCTAAATTGGTATTAACTGATAGCGGAGGATTACAAAAAGAAGCTTTTATGTTAAAGAAATTCTGCATTACCTTACGTGATGAAACTGAATGGGTAGAATTAATTGAAAATGAGGTAAATTTTCTTGCTGGAGCTGATACTAAGAAGATTGTATCTCTAGCCTTAAATAAATTAAAAACAACTTTTACTTGTGATAAAAACCTTTATGGTGGAGGAAAAGCATCAGAAAAAATAGTAGAATATTTATTAAAAACCACTTAATTTTTTAACCATAAATAGGATTTCAATAGTTGTAATAATATATAATTGCATAAAGTAGATAGAAGATGTAATTTTAGTTTTTTAAACTAATATTATGAAAATAACACACATTATTGCTCCTTTTTTATTTTTAGGAATTCTTGCTAATGGTATAGCTCAAACAAACTCATCACTTTGGAATTCTTCAATAAAAAGTGAATTAACAGCTCAAGTTGAAGAGTTGGATTTACCTCAAAATTTAAACACATATCAAATGCAACCAGCATTGTTGCAAAATTTGCTTCAACAAACTCCTAAAAGGGAAATAGCAGCATCATCAACCGTTATTGTTCCTTTTCCTGTAGGGAATGGTTTAACTGAAGATTTTGCTATTTTTGAGGCATCAAATTTTCATCCGTTATTAGCAGTAAAATATCCAACTATTAAATCGTATGTTGGTAAAAGCACTTCATCTTCAAAAATTATTCGGTTTAGTCTTTCTTCTCAAAAAGGATTGAGTGCAACGATAATATCAGCAGATAGAAAAACCATTTTTATTGAGTCTATTTCAACCGATTTCTTAACCTATGCAGTTTATAGCAGAAATGCTGATGAAGCTAAAAAATATGCTTTTGCATGTTTAACAGATGACATTCCACTTGACATGAAAACTTTGAAGCAATCCAATAATAAAGATGCAAATGATCAATTACTAAGAACTTTTAGAATAGCTATATCTGCAACTGGAGAATATACAACCTATCATGGAGGAACAAAAGCGTTGGCAATGGCTGCAATTAATGCAACCATCACAAGAGTGAATAGTGTCTATGAAACAGATTTTGGAATTACACTGCAATTAATTCCAAATAATGATGATGTCGTTTATACAAATGCTGCAACAGACCCTTATACAAATAATTTAAATACGCAATTACAAAACACACTTAACTCTGTGATTCAAAGTGCTAATTATGATGTTGGACATTTGTTTCAACAAGGAGGAAATAACGGAAATGCAGGTTGTATAGGTTGTATTTGTGGAACGAGTAAAGGTAGTGGCTTCAGTTCTCACACAACACCTCAAGGAGATTTTTTTGATATTGATTACGTTGCTCACGAAATTGGGCATCAGTTTGGTGCTAACCACTCATGGACACATGGTGGTAGTGAAGGATCAGGAGCCCAGATGGAACCTGGTAGTGGTTCAACAATAATGGGTTATGCAGGAATAACAGGAGCATCAGATGTTCAGGCTCATAGCGATGATTATTTTCATTTTTTCAATATTCAACAAGTTACTTCAAATGTTGCTTCAAAAAATTGTTACATATCAACACCTATAGTTAATACACCTCCAACAGCAAATGCAGGGGCTGATTATACCATCCCAAAAGGAACAGCCTTTATTTTAGAAGGAAGTGGTGCCGACCCTGACGCAGATTCGCTCTCTTTTTGTTGGGAACAAGCCAATGTGGGATTTAATTCTCAAACAAGTGTGAGTGCTACAAGTACTGGAAGTCCTGCTTTTCGTTCTTTCGCTCCCACAATTACACCAAACAGGTATATGCCTAAATTAGCAAATGTTGTTGCTGGAAATTTAACTACCCAATGGGAAACTGTTGCTAATGTAGGAAGAACTATGAATTTTTCATTAACTGTGAGAGATAACCTTTCAGGAGGCGGACAAAATAAAATTGATCAAATGGTTGTTATTGTTGATGCCAATTCTGGACCTTTTTCAGTTACTTCACAAAATACCGCTGTTACATGGAATGAAGGTAGTACAGAAACCATTACATGGAATGTGGCAGGAACAAATGCTGGAGTAGTAAACACCCCAAATGTTGATATTTTCCTATCCCAAGATGGAGGTTTTACCTATCCTATTACCATAGCAACAGGAGTTCCAAACAATGGAATAGCTAATATAACTGTTCCTTTGGGATCGGCAACTACTATGGCAAGAGTGATGGTAAGAGGTGCTGGAAATATCTTCTATGCTCTAAATTCAAGTAATTTTACAATTCAAGCATCTGAATTTGTAATGAATTTTGCTCCAGGAGCTGCAACCAATGCTGTTTGTGCTCCAGGAACAGCAACGTATAATTTTACTTACAATACTTTCTTAGGTTTTAATGATGTAACTACCTTTTCTGCTTCTGGAAATCCAGCAGGAACAACAGTTAGTTTTACACCAACAACTGCTCAAGCCAATGGAACAAATGTTGCTATGGTAATTTCTGGAATAACACCTTCCATGGTTGGGAACTATACCATAACTATTACAGGAACAGCAGCTTCTACTACTAAATCTACCAATGTAATTTTAAATGTATTTTCAAACACATTTAATGCAATAACACTTTTGTCGCCTGTTAATGGAGCAACAAATATTTCTGGGCCACATACTTTTACTTGGCAAGCTGATGTTAATGCAACTTCTTATGATATAGAAATTGCAACTGACAACGCTTTTACTAATATTATAGAAAATGTTACTGGAATAACTAATACAAGCTATACTTCTTCTAGTTTATTGTCTGATACCGAATATTTTTGGAGAATAAAACCTGTAAATCAATGTGGTAGTGGTGGTTTTTCTTCAGTGTTTTCAGTAACAACAGCCAATTGCTTTACCATTATGAGCACGAACGTACCAGTTACTATTCCAACAACAGTTTCAACGGTTACATCTACAATTAATGTTACAAACACAGGTACAATTAATGACGTAAATGTAGTTGACTTAATTGGTAATCACTCTTGGATAAATGATTTAATTGTTGAACTAGAAAGTCCTCAAGGCACAAAAATTACACTTTGGGATCAGATATGTGGAAATGAAGATAATTTTGATGTAAATTTTGATGATGCAGCTACTCCAGGAGCATTACCTTGTCCACCTGTTGGTGGTGGAACGTATCAGCCTCAAGGCTCTTTAGCAGCATTTAATGGACAAAATCCTCAAGGAACATGGATACTTTCTATACAAGATGTTTTTAATCAAGATGGCGGTGCATTAACAAGTTGGGGATTAAATATTTGTTTAAATTCTACAGTTAGTTCTCTAAATGATTTAGACAATTTAAGCACAATTAAAGCTTTTCCTAATCCTGCTACGCATGCCTTAACGCTTATTGGGTTGAATATTGAGAAAACAACCAGTTTTACTATTACAGATATTACAGGTAAGGTTGTTTTAACTCCTAGAAATCAAGCATCAATTCAGCAAAAAATTGATATTAGTAGTTTAGCAAACGGAATATACTTTTTGAAAGTCAATTCAAATAACGCTGAGAAAACAATCAAATTTGTGAAACAATAAAAATTATCTCAAATCAATTACATCATACTTAGGATATTTTGCTTTACTGTAAACAAAAGTATCGTCTGTAATTGCAATATTTGGAGTAAAAGTTTTTATGATATAACTCATGTCAGTTCCATCTTTTCCAAAAACAGTTACCTTATAAATTTCACCTTTGGTTTTATTAATTTGAACTTCAACTCTGTGAAATGATTTGTCTTGCGGATTATTTGGGTATAAATTAATTATGTCGTTTCCATTTTCTTCTTTCACATATTTATACTTAAATCCTTTTTCATACAAAGTGAAAATAGTGTTAGGAGAAATAACATCTTCTTCATTTTCATCGGGAATACTATTAATTTGAACTTCTTCTGCATCTTTCAGCAACGTGTAAATACTTTTTCCATCAGAAAAAACATCTTGTCCTTTAATAGATAAATAATATTTTTCACCTTTAATTTGGAGTGAGCCTGCTTGTTTTTCATTTAATCCTTCAGCTTTATTTACAATTTGATAGTCGAAGGTAGTTTTGATTGATGTGTATTTTTTTGTCTTTGCACTTAATTTATCAAGTATCGCTTTTGCTTTAACATCGTCTTGAGCAACACTTGAAAGAGCAATTAGTGAGCTTATAAATAGGAAAATTAGATTTTTCATTTTTTTTAATTTAGTAAGATAATTTAGTTTCAGGTTGTAAAATTAGTTTTTTAAATGGAATCCCCTCCTTTCAAAAACTGTTCCAAAGCGTTGAGGTCTGTTATTAATACTTGTCTGGCTTTACTTCCTTCAAAAGGACCAATGATTCCAGCTTCTTCTAATTGGTCTATAAGTCTTCCTGCACGGTTGTAGCCAATTTTCATTTTTCGTTGCAACAGAGAAGCGGAGCCTTGTTGGTGTTGAACTATCATTCTGGCAGCATCATCAAACAAATCATCTTTATCTTCATTATCAAATGTGCCTGAACCACCAGAAGATGATTCTCCAACATATTCTGGTAAGGTAAATACTTCGGGATAACCTCTTTGTTCGCCAATAAAATCGCAAATTCGCTCTACTTCTGGGGTATCAACAAAAGCACATTGCACACGAATTAAATCATTTCCTTGCGAAATAAGCATATCTCCTCGTCCTATCAGTTGATCTGCTCCACTAGAATCTAAAATAGTTCTTGAATCAATTCCTGAAGTTACCCTAAAAGCAATTCTACCAGGAAAATTTGCTTTTATTATACCAGTAATTATATTTGCAGAAGGTCGTTGTGTAGCAATAATTAGGTGAATCCCAATAGCACGAGCTAATTGAGCCAAACGAGCAATGGGAGTTTCTACTTCCTTGCCGGCAGTCATAATTAAATCTGCAAACTCATCAATAACCAATACTATGTAAGGTAAAAACTTGTGTCCATCATTTGGATTTAATTTTCGAGCGACAAACTTACTGTTGTATTCTACAATATTTCTAACTTGAGCATCTTTTAAAAGACCATAACGTGTATCCATTTCAATACACAATGAATTTAAAGTATTTATTACTTTTTGGTTATCAGTAATTATAGCTTCTTCCGTATCAGGAAGTTTTGCTAAATAATGGCGTTCAATTTTATTATATAGCGTTAATTCTACTTTTTTAGGGTCAACCAACACAAATTTTAGTTGCGAAGGATGTTTTTTGTATAAAAGAGAAGTGATTACAGCATTTAAACCAACCGATTTTCCTTGTCCTGTTGCTCCAGCCATTAGTAAGTGAGGCATTTTAGCTAAATCAAAAACATAGTTTTCATTTGTTATGGTTTTTCCCATCACAATAGGCAATTCCATTTTTGCATTTTGAAATTTATCGGAAGCAATAGCTAATCGCATAGAAACAATTTCAGGATCTTGGTTAGGAACTTCAATTCCGATTGTTCCTTTTCCTGGTATTGGAGCAATAATACGAATCCCTAAGGCTGCTAAACTCAATGCGATATCATCTTCTAAGTTCTTAATTTTTGATATTCGTATCCCAGGAGCTGGGACAATTTCATAAAGCGTTACTGTTGGTCCTATGGTTGCTTTTATGCTGTCTATTTTAATGTTGTAATTGGAAAGTGTTTCAAGAATTTTATTTTTATTCGCTTCCAATTCTTCTTTGGTTACTGTTTTTTGAGTGTTGCCAAAATCCTTTAGTAAATCAATGGGAGGCATTTTGTAGGAAGACAAATCTAAGGTTGGGTCATATTCTCCAAAATCTTTTGCTTTTTGATTTAATTCATCTAAGCTGAGTGTAACTTCTTCTTGCTTGATTTCTTCAATAGAAAATTCTACTTCATCCGATTTTTTTTCTTCATTTTCAGGAGGCACTTCTGTTGATAATTCAATGGGATGTTGAGGTTCTTCTAAAGGTTCTGTTTGGACTTCATCAATTTCTTCCTCATCATATTTAAATTCATTGAAAATTTCGGCTTCTTCTTCAGCTTCTATGTTACTTTCCATTTCTGTCTTTTTGTCTTCCACTACTTTTGAAAGCACTGGTAATTTGAAGGAAAGATTAAAATTGAGTATTAGAAATAAGAGTAGTGAAAACACTAAAACTAACCCAATACCAATGTTTCCTGCAAAACTATTTAACCAAAGTGCTGATTGAAATCCAAATGTTCCGCCCAAAATAGGAATACTTTTAAATAAATAGGCAAAAGCAATTGAAAGCCATACTAAAGCAAAAATGGAATATACAAAAGTCTTTTTTAATGGTAATAAGGAAACTTTGAATAAAGCTCTAAATCCTGTGATAAAAAATAATAAAGAAAATAAAAAAGAAGCGACTCCAAAACCATTAAAGATAAACTGATGAGCAAAATACGCCCCTAATTTTCCCATCCAGTTTTCTGCTTGTATTTCTGGATTATCCCAATAATTATTAATAAGATTTTGATCGATTTTCCAAGTGAATAAAGAGGATGTAAAAGCCAAAAGTAAAAAAACAGAAAAGACAAGTAATGTTAAACCAACACCTTGAGCCAATTTTTCATTATAAAAAATAGAATGAAAAAAATTACTTATTTTATTCTTTTTTGATTTTGTACTATCTCCCCCAGTTGATTTCGCTGGCTTTTTTTCTTCAGACTCCTTGTTTTTAAATTGATTAACTGCCATAGCTGAGTTTACTCTGTTAACTAACAAATTTATACATAACTTATAGTGTTGTTTATTGTTTAAAACGCTATTAAATAACAATACATTGTGAATAAACCTATGGTGTTCAAATCATTTTAGCTACAAAAAAAGCTATATTTATATATCGCTTTTTTAATACTAGAAGGCAATTATCGGAATAAATTATTCTTTTATTTCTCCCGACATCATTTTTTGGAAATCTTCTTTAGTCATCACTTCATAATCGGTAGGAATTGTAAATTCAGCATCAGAAATTTTTTCTTTCGTAACGGTGGATGCAGAAATTATCATTTCTATACCTTGATTATTAATGCTATATTCCATCATAAATCCTTTTAAACCATCAACAGATAACTGTGAGTTCGATGTCGTTGCAACAATTTCTTCTGTGTAATATACAACCATTATTTCATCTGTATCAGCAAATTTTAATTCAGCTTTTTTACAGGTATAACCAGCTATTTTTTTTGTTTCATCAACATAAGTAATAATTGGTTTTGAAGAGGCATCTTTTTCTTTATCTATAGATTCTTTAATAGCAATTTTTTGTCCCATCATATTCATTAAAATAGTTACGTTTCCTGCCTTATCTGAAATGGTAATGTTTGTTCCCATAGCGGTTGTCTGTGTAGTTTTACTGTTCCCTTCTTTTAATTTTGTGATGGATTCTTTTGGTAACATACTTTCATAACCTGCCATTTCTGGAGGTAATTCTCCATAAGTTATTTTAAATGTAACGGTTCCTTCAAAGTTTTTTTGAGCAAAAGATTGGATTGAAAAAGCAGAGATAATTAAAAAAGTAAGGATGATATTTTTCATTTTATTTAGATTTATTAGGTTATAATTTTATTTTATTTAAAACTATCAAAAATTTCAGTCATTTCTTGTTCCATCTCGTCAAAAGAGATTAATTGATAATCAGTAGGAATTTCAAAAATTTTATCATTAACTTTTTCAAATTTTATTTTTTTAGCCTTAAATTGCATACAAACATCATATTTTTCATATTGATATTCTAACATTACTCCATCTATTGGAGCAAATTGATTGCACCAATTTGGGTTTTGGATTTTTATTTCATTGGTATAATAAACTGTAAATGCATCATGACCCTCATTGTTCACAGTAACAATTGCTTTTTTACACATATATCCTAGAATTTCTTTCGCATCATCTACAAATTCAATGTTGTAGCTCGGAAGAACTTGTAACGTAGCAGGAATTTCTTCTCCTTTTAATTTTAAGGCATATTTTTTATTCATGAGTTTCACCAACTGAAAAAATTCATCTTGGGCTTGATCGCAAACAAAATTGGTTTTAAATGTCCCCATTCCTGCCGAAACTGAGGTAATGTACTTATCATCTTTAAAATACATTTTCATTTCGGTAGGCATAAAATCTAACATAAAGTTGGTTTTATCCATTTTTGGATAGGTAACTTTATATTCGATAACACCTTCGGTTTTATCGGTAACACCATCTTTGCATGAAAAAAACATGGAAATTAAAAGAAGTATTGCAACTGAAGTTTTTTTCAAGCTATCTAATTATGTTTTTTATTGATGAAATAACAAATGAAGTTAAAACTATTTTAATATGTATAGTTCTAATCAACAAATATATCAATAATTTTGTTTTCTATTAGTTAAAGCAAGTTTTTTAAGTAAAATTAGCTTTTACTATACTGAAACTTTGCAGGTTTTCGGAAGAAAACGTGCTTAGTTACAGTTATACTCGCAACCAAAGTATGAAAATTATCCGAAAAGCTATTTGGTTGCGGTATATTTCAAAAAATACTTATAACAATAAAAGAGTTAACAAAAAATTACAATTATGAAGGAATTGATAATCATTAAAAATAGATCGGATATAGGAGCAGGAACCCGTGGCTCTGATATGGGAGTTGATGCTATTGAAATAGCTGCTATTAATGCAAATAATGATTATTTCAACAAGTATGAATCTATTGAAATTGAAAGTGAAAACGAAGCGGTTTACCTGAAACAAACAACTCCTTATGCTAAAAGAATAGGAAAGGTGTTGGAAGTTTGTAAGAGATTAAGTAAAGAAGTAAAAAAATGCATAGAAGATAGTAAATTTCCTTTAGTGCTTTCTGGAGATCATTCTTCTGCATTAGGAACTATTAGTGGATTAAAATGTGCTTTCCCTGAAAAACGTATTGGTGTTGTTTGGGTTGATGCTCATGGTGATTTACATTCTCCTTACACTACTCCTTCTGGCAATATCCATGGGATGCCTCTAGCTGCTGCTTTGGCAGATGATAATTTAGACAGAAAAGTAAATGAAGTTACTGATGAAACTCATGTAAATTGGGAGGGGATGAAAAATATCGGTGGATTTTCTCCAAAAGTACTGCATGAAGATGTGGTGTTTTTTGGTGTAAGAGATACGGAAGAGCCAGAAGATTACTGTATGGAAAAAAATGGCATGAAAAACTACAAAGTGGAAGAAGTTCGATATAGAGGATTGGAAGTTTGTGTGTCAGAAGCGTTAGAAAAACTAAAAAATTGCAATTACATTTATATTTCTTTTGATGTAGATTCAATGGATTGCGATTTAATTTCTAAAGGCACAGGAACTCCTGTTTCTAAAGGATTTGACCAACATGAAGTGAAAAATATTATTAATGAGTTAATAGAAAGTAATAAGGTAATTTGCCTAGAAATAGTTGAAGTAAACCCTACCTTAGATAATAAAGGTAATGTAATGGCAGAAACCGCTTTTGAAGTGTTGAATGAGGTTACAAAAAATATTGAAGCGAAACTTTGTTAATATAGCAAAATAACAATTTAGCAATGTTGTAATATGTGAATTTTTTAATGTGTGAATTAAAAAGTTCAACTAGCGATTCTGCGAACCGACCAAAGGGAGCTCAACGGGAAAAATGTGGGAATGTGAAAATTCGTGCATTCGTGGCGAAAAAAAACTAAAAAACTAACTATGAGTATAAAAACATTTTGGTTAATTTTTATTAAAATCTTGGGGATTTGGCTAATAATTGGAAGTATTAATGTTTTAAGCCAATCTATCAATGCAGCTGCATTGATTTTTTCAAATATTGATGATGATTTATTGAGTATTGAGATAGTATTATTGTGGTTGCTCATTATAGTTACTATTGGTATTTACTTTTTAGTACTTTATGTTTTTGTTTTCAAAGCCAATTGGATAATAAAAAAATTAAATTTAGTTGAAGGATTTAAAGAAGATAAGTTTGAAATAAACATCTCTTCAAAATCTATATTAACAATAGCTTCAATCGTCTTTGGGGGGGTAGTTTTTATAGATGCTTTTCCACAATTTTTTATGCAATTATATAACTTTTTTATTCAAAAAAACTCTATAATAGAAAGTCCTTCATCAGGGTGGATTTTCTTTTATTTAGTTCAATCATTAATAGGTTATTATTTTGTATTTAATAACCAAATTATTGTTAATTTTTTTGAATCACAAATTACTAAAAACAATAAAGAATAAATAAAAGTAATCTGCGATAATCAGCGTTATCAACGGGAAAAATGTGGGAATGTGAAAATTCGTGCATTCGTGGCGAAAAAAACTAAAAATGGAAGAATTAATTATACAAGCAGTAGTAAAAGGAATAGCATCTATTTATGGTGCTGAAGCAGATGTGAACAGTATTCAACCTCAAAAAACCAGAAAAGAATTTGAAGGTGATTTAACAGTGGTCGTTTTTCCTTTTACCAAAATATCAAAAAAATCTCCTGAACAAACGGCCGAAGATTTAGGTAATTATTTGATTGAAAATGTTGCTCAAATTACCGATTTTAATGTAGTAAAAGGGTTTTTAAACCTCAGCATTGCTCCTGAATATTGGCTAACAACTCTTGAAACCATTACTCAACATAAAACTTTCGGACAAGCTGCTCCATCTGGTAAAACCTACATGGTAGAATATGCTTCTCCCAATACCAATAAACCTTTACATTTAGGGCATTTAAGAAATATTTTCTTAGGGTATGCTGTTGCTGAAATTTTAAAAGCCAACGGACACGAAGTATTTAAAACGCAAATTATTAATGATAGAGGAATTCATATTTGTAAAAGTATGCTGGCTTGGCAACGATTTGGAAATGGAGAAACTCCCCAAAGCTCAGGTTTAAAAGGAGACCATTTAGTAGGAAAATATTATGTGGAGTTTGATAAAGTGTATAAAATAGAAATTAATCAACTTATTGAAAAAGGGTTAACAAAAGAAGAAGCTGAAAAAGAAGCTCCTATTTTTAAAGCCGCTCAAGAAATGCTCCTAAAATGGGAACAAGGAGATAAAGAAGTAGTGGCTTTATGGAAAAAAATGAACGGTTGGGTATATGAGGGTTTTGATGCTACTTATCAAACCATGGGAGTTGATTTTGATGAAATTTATTATGAATCGGACACCTATATTTTAGGTAAAGATGTGGTAGAAAAAGGCTTAACAGAAGGACATTTTTACAAAAAAGAAGACGATTCTATCTGGTGCGATTTAAGTGCTGAAAAAATGGATGATAAGCTGTTATTAAGAGCTGATGGCACTTCTGTTTACATGACACAAGATATAGGAACAGCCATAGAGCGTTATAAAAATCATCCTAACCTCAGTGGATTAATCTATACGGTGGGTAACGAGCAAAACCATCATTTTAAGGTGTTATTTACTATTTTAAAAAAATTAGGTTACTCATGGGCAGAAGA
>Ga0210046_1001432_pt1 | contig 18679 bp, 11 predicted proteins | sample CryGeyCG2114_250_FD_185461 | JGI IMG/M metagenome (GOLD analysis project Ga0210046, IMG submission 185461) | Groundwater microbial communities from aquifer - Crystal Geyser CG18_big_fil_WC_8/21/14_2.50 (SPAdes) (version 2) | ecosystem: Environmental > Aquatic > Deep subsurface > Groundwater ... | reverse complement strand
ATTTTTGGTTTTCAAACGGATTCTCATCATGTTTTTACTATTTTATTAAGTTTCAAGCTAATACTAAATCAATGCAGGAAATTGAAAATATTGAATTAACTTTTTTAAATCTGGATGACTATCAGGAGTTAAAAGAGGCCATGATAGAATCGTACACCACCATGCCCGATGCCTATTGGAAAGAGCATCAAATAGACTCTTTGATTAGCCGTTTTCCTGAAGGTCAGGTTGTGGTTAAGGTCAACAACCAAATCGCGGGCTGCGCACTTTCTATTATCGTCGATTACTCCAAATTTGATGACCACCATACCTACGAGGAAATTACCGGAAAATACACATTCAACACGCACACCCCTTCCGGCGACATGCTATACGGCATTGATGTGTTTATCAAACCCGAGTTTCGGGGTTTAAGACTTGGCCGCAGGTTGTACGATTACAGGAAAGAGTTGTGTGAACGATTAAACCTGAAGGGAGTCGCTTTTGGAGGCCGTATTCCAAACTACCACCAATACGCTGATAAACTTACCCCAAAGCAATACATCGACAAAGTCAGGCGTAAAGAAATTGATGATCCTGTTTTGAACTTTCAGATATCCAATGATTTCCATCCATTTAAAATTATGAAAAACTACCTGAACGGCGATGGCGATTCAAACGACTACGCCGTTTTGCTGGAATGGGTGAATATTTATTATGAAAAACAGCACGTTAAAGCCAGCATTATCAAAAAAGTAGTGCGACTTGGGTTGATTCAATGGCAAATGCGGCCATATAAAAACCTGGATGAATTGTTGCAGCAAGTTGAATTTTTTGTTGATGCTGTTTCAGGTTACCGTTCTGATTTTGCGTTGTTTCCAGAGTTTTTTAATGCACCACTCATGGCCGAAAACAACCACCTCACCGAACCTGAAGCCCTGAGAGAGTTGGCAAAACATACAGAGGTGATCACGCAGAGATTTTCGGAATTGGCTATTTCGTACAACATCAATATTATTTCAGGAAGTATGCCTGAAATTGTGGACAACAGGCTTTATAATGTTGGATATTTATGTAAAAGAGACGGAACCGTTGAACGGTATGTTAAATTACATACCACGCCGGATGAAATAAAGGTGTGGGGAATGCAGGGAGGCAGTGAAATAAAAGTCTTTGATACCGACTGTGGAAAAATTGGCGTGCTGATTTGTTACGATGTGGAATTTCCGGAGTTGAGCCGGATTCTTGCCGATATGGGTATGGATATATTATTCGTGCCCTTCCTGACTGATACCCAAAATGGATTTTCCAGGGTGCGGAATTGCGCCCAGGCCCGTGCCATTGAAAACGAATGCTACGTAGCCATTGCAGGAAGTGTCGGAAATCTACCAAAAGTGCACAACATGGATATTCAGTATGCGCAATCCATGGTGTTTACCCCCTGCGATTTTGCCTTCCCTGCCAATGGTATCAAGGCAGAGGCTACTCCCAACACGGAAATGATTTTGATTGCTGACCTGGATATCGACCTGCTTAGAAACCTGAACCAGTTTGGAAGCGTAAGGAACCTAAAAGACAGACGTAAAGATATTTATGAGTTAAGGAAAAGATAGGATACTGTCGACTTTTATAAAAACATAAAGGTGCAAATCAATCAATTAAAATAATTTCAACAATTATTTGATTATCAGATTTATAAACAAATTCGTGGGTAACGATTGCATACCCCGTTTTAAATTAAAATGAGTATCCGGTTATGTACCTAATCGATAAAACAAGGTAAAGGATTTTACAAATTCATCCGAATCTTTAATTATTTAGCTGCTCTATTTTTAACCATAAATTTAGTCTCAATTCCTTTTCACCCCCTGCCTACCGGCAGGCAGGCAACCCTAAAGGGAGAATGAATTGAGACTAAATTTATTAGATTATTCTATACATCAAACAATATCAAGAAATTGATAACTTTTGTAAATCAACATTTCCCTGAATCACCCTTTAGGGCAGGGGTAAAAATTCAGGGAAATGTTGATTTGAGGATTAATTTAATACTGCTGCTAAATAATTACCCGAATCTTTAATTTTACTCACCCCACCCTCCTAGTTTTCGGGAATTGTCTCCTATCTTCACTAGCGGGGGTGAGTTGAGTGAAGTCAGATTCGAATGATCAAGTACTAAAACGGAACCTCATATAATATATACTTATAGGTTTTTTTTTATTGGATTTATGACCCCTATCCCCTCCCGATGGCGTTCGCCCCGAACGCTTTCGGGGCCAAAAGGGAAAGGTGATAATTTATTCTAACTTGAATTATTAAACCTTAATAAAATACACTTATAAGCTTAATATACAATGTTTTATCCCTCCTCCCCTTGGGGGAGGAGGGGTTATAAACCAGCATATTTTTTTTAAAATTTTCAAGGCAAATCACCAGGTACGGAGTACCGCCAATATTGAAAGAAAAACAAGAACCTCTTTTTAAGGTGCAGCGCACCGTCCTATTTTCACTTTTTTTTTTAAACGTAAAAGGATTAAAATAGTACCCAATGAAATTGATATTTAGTTAGTGTTTTCTAACTATATTTGCATCATGAAAAATATGAAAGAAATTGTGGCCAAACTATCGAATATGATGGTTCAAATGGAAGATGCTGCAAAAGATCAGTTTAACCTCTCTAATCTGAGCCATACCCAGATGAATTATCTGGAAACCATTCATATGCTTGGAAACCCTAATATTACGGAATTAGCCAACATTCTGAAACTCTCCAAGCCAACAGTAAAAGTTGCCATCGACAAGTTCATCGAAAGGGAATTTGTTTATAAGGTACAATCGGACGAAGACCAGCGCAGCTCACATATCCATCTCACCGAAAAGGGAAAGTTGATCAACCAGATGCACGATTATGCACACAAACGTATCGCTGAATTAATTGGAAGCAAGCTGAATGAAAAAGAGTTACAATTATTGATCAATTTGTTAACTAAGGTATTATCCAATTAAAAAAATTATCCTATTAGTTAGTACTATCTAACCAATAAAATTCCAAATAATGCAAACCACAGTTGACACCAAAGAATTACAAGGACTTACAACGGAAGAAGCCACCGCCATACTACAAAAGGAAGGTTACAATGAACTGCCTTCATCAAAACCTAAAAATGGTTTTCAAATTGCACTTGGAGTGGTAAAGGAACCCATGTTCCTGTTGCTGGTTGCCTGTGGCGCCCTGTATCTCTTGTTAGGAGACGTTCAGGAAGGTATCATGCTTCTTGGTTTTGTGTTTGTGGTGATGGGCATTGAATTTTACCAGGAGAAGAAAACCGAAAAAGCATTGGATGCCCTGAAAGACCTGGCCAGTCCGCGTGCACTGGTGATCAGGGATGGAGAAACCATCCGAATTGCCGGAAGGGAAGTCGTGGTAGGTGATTTGATAATTCTGCAGGAAGGCGACCGTGTTCCGGCCGATGCCATGGTGCTGAACAGTGTTAATTTGCTGGCCGATGAGTCGTTGCTGACCGGCGAATCGGTACCGGTGCGCAAAAGAGAATGGAAAAACGGTGACACAAGTTTTGTTCCCGGTGGTGACGAACTTCCTGTGGTCTACTCTGGTTCGATGATTGTTCAGGGAAATGGAGTGATAAAGGTAACAGCCACTGCCATGAAAACTGAAATAGGAAAAATAGGTAAAGCACTGGAATCGGTGGTAGAGGAGCCAACGAAACTAAAAAGTGAAATGGGTACATTGGTGAAACGACTGGCGATTATCGGCATTACCCTCTGTATTCTGGTCATCATCATTTACACGGTTACGAGAGGCGATTTGCTGAAAGGGTTTCTCGCAGGAATTACCCTGGCCATGGCTATGCTGCCTGAGGAATTCCCTGTGGTACTAACCATTTTTCTTGCTCTGGGCGCCTGGCGCATGTCAAAAAAAAATGTCCTCACACGCAAACCGGCTGCCGTTGAAACACTCGGCTCGGCCACGGTGCTATGCACCGACAAAACAGGCACCTTAACTCAAAACAAAATGACCGTTACCCGACTTTTTAACGGCACCGATTTTCACGATGTGGTATCAGGAGCATCGTTCCCTGAACCCTATCATGAAATCGTGGAATACGGTATACTATCAAGCCAGGTGAACCCTTTTGACCCCATGGAAAAGGCCATCACCAATATTGGCGACCATTTTCTCAAAAATACAGAACATCTTCATTCTGACTGGGTGATGGAGAAAGAATATCCCTTGTCGAAAGAATTAATGGCCATGTCGAGGGTGTTTTCGCCAACTGGTTCAGCAGAAAGGGTGATCGCGGCAAAGGGTGCTCCCGAGGCTATTTTCGATTTGTGTCACCTAAATAAGGAAACCGTTTTGAAATTTGAAAATGCGGTGGCCGAAATGGCTTCTTCCGGACTAAGGGTGTTGGGTGTAGCCAGGGCAAAATTGACCCCGGGCAAATTGCCTTCGATTCAACATGATTTTGATTTCGAATTTCTGGGCCTCATCGGACTGTCGGATCCAATCCGGGAAACCGTGCCGTCGTCCATAAAGGAGTGTTATAAAGCCGGAATCCGGGTGATCATGATTACAGGTGATTATCCGGTAACGGCCATCAATATTGGAAAAGATATCGGCATTAAAAACCCGGAACTCTGTATTTCGGGACCTGAACTCAAGGAACTGACAGAAGACGAACTCTGTGAGCGAATTAAAGAAGTCAACATTTTTGCCCGGGTGGTTCCTGAACAAAAACTCAAAATTGTGAACGCACTCAAGCGAAACGAGGAAGTGGTAGCCATGACAGGTGACGGGATTAATGATGCTCCTGCCCTGAAGGCTTCAAACATTGGAATTGCCATGGGCGAAAAAGGTACCGATGTAGCCCGCGAAGCCTCTTCACTGGTATTGATGGACGATAATTTTGCCTCCATCGTGGGGGCTGTGAGAATGGGGCGCAGAATATTCGACAACCTGCAAAAGGCGTTGGGTTATATTTTTGCCATTCACGTTCCCATCGCGGGGTTGTCGCTGATCCCGGTTTTCTTCGCCGATCTGCCGCTCATCCTTTGGCCTGTTCATATTGTCTTTCTTGAACTCATTATCGACCCCGCCTGTTCTATTATTTTCGAAGCCGAAAAAGAAGAAGAAAACATCATGTCGCGACCTCCACGGCTTATCAATGAACCTTTCTTTGGTGCAAAAAAAATCCTCTTAAGCTGTTCGCAGGGAATCAGCATTTTAATTACAACCTTGTTGGTTTACTTTATCGGGCTGAAAATGGGATATTCAGAAGATGCTGTCAGGACCCTTACCTTTGTCACTTTAATCGTGGCCAACATTGCAGTAATTCTTTCAAACCGATCATGGACTCAGGGGATCATTAAAATTATTATGACACCAAATAAAACGGTTAAGTGGGTAGTTGGCGGGGCCATCATCTTCCTGATTATGATTTTGAACATCCCGTTTCTATTGGATTTATTTCAGTTTGAAAGAATAAGTTTCATGGAAATTGTCATTTGTACTTTAGCAGGATTTTCAACCATCACCTGGTTTGAGATCTACAAGCAGGTGAAGCTATCCAAAAATCCGATTTTATAAAGTAGGTAAAAAGATGAAGCGTTAGTCATTTTATTACGGATAGCCCAATACATCTTTCATCTTGTCAGGAAGTTGAGGCCGATTAGAATCCCATGACTTTCGTACTGTTTTTGACGCATTGGCAATTCTCTCTTCAATACGTGATATATAAATATGAGTATCCGGTTGTTTACCTAAACCGAGGAATAAAGAGTTGTTATTCTTTGCCGTTGACTTCAGTCAACGGTTAAAAAGAAGATGAGACATTTGGGCTTTAGCCCTATTACCAGAGGCTAATTACATTAGCTGTATTCAGTAATCTGTCCGTCAGATGAATCTGACGGCAATGGATAACTAAGGTACAAAACCGGATACTCATATTTATAAATCAATTATTGAGTGCTTTTTTATCGAAATATTTTTGTACCAATGCCACCAATTCATCTTTAAAAATAGGTTTAGAAATATAATCATTGCATCCGGATTTTAAGATTAATTTTCTGTCGTTAGACAGAAAAAAAGCTGTTTGAGCAATGATGATAACTTCTTTGTTGAATTTCCTTATTTTACGTGTAGCTTCATATCCATTCATTTCGGGCATTTGAATATCCATAAATATCAAATCAATGTCTGGATTGTTACTACATATTTCAACTGCCTCTATTCCGGTAGTTGCTCTTAAGAGTTCCTTACAATACTTTTTAGTGACAATTGAAATCAATTTAAACGATGTAGGATCGTCCTCCACGATTAGAATTTTAAGTTTTTTAAGCTGGTTTCCGTCGAATTCACCCGCAGTTGGAGTTTCAATGATCCTTTTTTCTTGTGTTTTAGTATTGAACGGAATTGTAAAATAGAAAACTGAGCCTCCTGCCTTGCCATGCCTATCGGCAGGTAAAGCGGCAGGTAAGTTTTCTTTTTCGCTATTAACCCAGATTTTTCCACCCAGCAGTTCCACGTATGCTTTAGTAATCGATAAGCCCAGTCCCGCACCCTGCAAGGCCATTTTATCAGCAATATCAGCCTGAATAAATCGCTCAAATATGGCTTCCTGCCTGTCTTTTGGTATACCCATGCCTGTATCTTTCACATAAAATTGTATCAATGATTCATGAATCATTGATACAATTTCATATCCAAATTCTATGGTGCCATCGGTGGTAAATTTGATGGCGTTTTTGATCAGGTTGGTTAGAATGGCGAAAATTTTTTCACGATCTGTGGTAATGTTGGCTTTTTCATCAGGCAACGATTTTTTAACGAGAAACTGAATTCCTTTTTTTTCAATCTCAGGTTTAAAAAAGGTATAGATGAAATTGATCTGTTCATTGATATTCGACTTGCTCAGGTAAACCTCCATTTGTCCGGCTTCTATTTTGGAAATATTAACAATATCATTAATGATGTTGAGCATCCTGGCACCGCTTTTCTCAATAATTTTTATATACTCCTGTTGCTCTTCACCACTCAGGTCGGCTTGTTTCAACAGGTCGGCAAAGCCTAAAATGCCGTTCATCGGAGTTCTTATTTCATGCGACATATTCGCTAAAAATGCTGATTTTAACCGGTCGCTTTCTTCCGCGTGTTCTTTTGCCACAATCAGTTCAGCAGCCCGTTTTTCTTTCTCCTCATTTTGAAAAACGAGTTCTTTGTTGGCGATGATTAATTCTGCGGCTCGTTTTTCCTTCTCATAGTTTTGAAACGCAAGCTCTTTATTGGCAATGATTAATTCTTCTGCTCGTTTTTCCTTTTCTTTATTTTGATAGGCAAGCTCTTTATTTGCGATGATCAACTCCGCGGCTCGTTTTTCTTTCACTCTTGTTTGAAATGAAAGCTCTTCGTTAGCAATGACTAACTCAGCAGCCCGTTTTTCTTTCTCTCTGTTTTGATAAGCAAGTTCTTTGTTGGCTATGATTAACTCAGCAGCCCGCTTTTCTTTTACTTCTGTTTGAAATACAAGTTCTTCATTTGCAATGACTAATTCTGCCGCTCTTTTTTCTTTCTCATTGTTTTGAATGGTAAGTTTCTTATTGGCAATAATTAACTCAGCAGCTTGTTTCTCTTTCTCCAGGTTTTGAAAGATCAGTTTTTTATTGGCAATAATTAACTCAGCGGATCGTTTTTCAATGGCTTCGTTTTGCGTTTTGATGAGTTCTCTTTTTTGTATCAGTTCTACATCAGTCAGCTTCCGTTTTACCTCCAGATCGTATTCGCGCATGGCTCTTTTAATTGCAGGAACCAACCTTTCGAGTTTGTTTTTAAGCACATAATCGGTTGCCCCGTTTAACATGGCCTCAATGGCCCTGTCTTCTCCAATAGTTCCTGAAACGAAGATGAAAGGTATATGAGCATAGTGCTGTCTGGCGATTTTTAATGCTTCGCTGCCTTGATAACCTGGCATGCTATAATCAGATATAATAATGTCGATGTTTTCTGACCCCAGAAAATGAACAAAATCATCTTTATTGTCGACCAAATAATAATCATGCTCGATTCCACTGCTTTCGATAATAGCATGAATTAGCTCAGAATCATTCTGAGAATCTTCAAGGTGCAATATTTTAATTTTACGTTGCATCATTACATGCGTTTAGGTGTTTTAAAAAAACATTTGAATCAATTTTTTATCGGAGGGGGTTGATTAACGACAGCCCAATACTGCCCCAACGTTTTAATGGCCTCAAGGAATTGGGTAATGTCAACAGGTTTAACCACATAAGAGTTTGCTCCAAGTTTGTAACTCTCAACCAGGTCTCTTTCTTCCCGGGATGAGGTAACCATAATAATGGGGATTAATTTAAAATCAGGATTAGTACGGATATGTCGAAGTACTTCGATTCCATTCATCTTAGGCATCTTGATATCCAATAGTATTACTACCGGAAAGCCGGTTTCATTAGAAAACTTACCACGTTTATATAAGTAATCCAGGGCTTCTTCACCATCTTCCGCCACGACAATTTCATTAATCAGATGATTTTCAGAAAGAGCAGCCATGGTAAGCTCAACATCTTTTGGACTATCGTCCACTATCAGAATCCTTTTTATTTCTGTTTTCATACTTTTATATTTTTAACAAATGATTTGTTGGATTAGTAAAGAAAAAAGTGGCTCCCTTGTCTCCTGATATACCATCGGAATCGCTTATCGCCCAACATTTTCCGCCATGCCTGGTTACAATTCTGTTCACATTTGCAAGGCCTATGCCGATACCTTCAAAATCTTTCACTTTATGCAGCCGTTGGAAAACACCAAAAAGTTTATCTGCATACTTCATATCAAAACCTACACCGTTGTCTTTTATGAAAAATATTGTTTTATCACCCTCTATGTTGCCGCCAATTTCAATGACGGTTTTTTCCACGTTCCTTGAATATTTTATAGCGTTGGAGATCAGGTTTATCCACACCTGATAGATCAGGTTTTCATCGCCCCAGGCATCTGGAAGGTCTGATAATTTAATTTCCACGTTCCTACCAGCCAATTCTTCGGTAAACGATTTTAGTGCGCGGGTTACCATGCTTTTTGAATTAAGCCTGGTTCCTTGCAATTCGCTCCTGCCCAATCTAGAAAAAGTCAACAATGCGTCAATCAATTCTCCCATTTCATGAGCCGATTCCGAAATGATTTTTAAATACCTTAATCCGGTGTCGTTGAGTTGTGATGAATTACTTTTAATAAGTAAATCAACAAACCCCCCAATATGTCTGAGAGGTGCACGCAAATCGTGTGAAACAGAATAGCTGAACGACTCGAGTTCCTTATTTGCTGCTTCAAACTGTAATGTTCTATCAATTACTCTCTGTTCCAGGGTTTCATTCAATTTTCGTATTTCTTCTTCTGCCCTTTTTCGCTCGGTAACATCATAACCTTGTCCAATAGTGACTAATACTGATTTTCCATCAGAGGTCATGATATTTGCCGAGCTCAACAGAAGTATCCGCACAGAACCATCGATATGAATGATTTTCATTTCGGCCCCCTCCATCTGCTCCCCATGATGGGTTCTCTTTACAAAGTCCATTGAACTGTCCACGGAATCAGTCGGGAATAAAATTTCAAGGGTTTTGCCAATGACATCTTTTTCAATTCTTCCGGTAAGGGATTCAAAGGCTTTATTGAACCGTGTGATTTTAAAATGTGTGTCCCAAACGATAATCGGGGCATTCGCACAATCGAGCAAATTTCCCAGGTATTCGTTCGTCTCGCGTTGCTCCTCATTCTTAAGGATTAATTCATCGGCCATTCTTTCTTTTTCCTTGTATTGAAAGGCCAGTTCATTGTTGGCAATGACCAGCTCTTCTGCATGCTTTTCCTTTTCTTTAATCTGAAGTAAATATTTGGCAGTGACGTATAACAAAAACAGGGTAAACACCGTCATCAAAACAAACATACCCGCCGAAAACCAATTCACAATGGCCATCCTGCGCTCATTGGTACTTTTAAGCCGTTTAAACACGGCGACTTCTTCCATTTGAATATCATTGGTCAATCGGCTCATGCGGTCGGAATAATATTTTCCCTTATTGGTGGATGAATATGCAATGGCGGATTCTAATCCTTTATTACTTCTTAATTTAACCTGATGTAACGAAAAATCCAATCGGTTTTGAACATAAATACTGATTGAATCTAACCGTTGTTGCTGCGCCGGTTTTTCTATCATCATTTTCCTGAGTTGCCCAATGCTGCTAAAGATTGTTTTTTCGGCAATAAACAATGGGCTCAGAATTGTACTGTCGCCGGTAAGTACAAACCCACGGGCAGCATTTTCTATGTCTTTGAAAAGTAATAAGATCCCGGACGATCTGGAAATAACGTCCTCGGTGTGTTGAACCAATTGCTCTGTTTCAGCAAGTTTTCTCTTGCTATCATAAAAGGTATAACCTATAAATACATTGAATACCAGAATGATACATGAGAAGATTAAGATTTTTTTATTGACACTGAACTTCATACAGCCTTCTATTTATTTTGATTCCGACAAATATAAACCGGTATTAATCAAGCACCCTGAGTTATTAACATCGTTGGCTGTCTGAAGCATTCATTCAAAGATTCATTTTGTATTAATCCATGCAAAGCTAATCACTTTTAATCCACAAAATCGTTACATCACTTTTTTAATAAGTTACATCATTCACACATTTATTAACTAGTGAAAAATCTTCATTTTAAGAAAGTTGACAATCATTTGCTGTTATCCTGATGGTGATATACCATTACCAAACAGATTAAAATTGAAGTTATGAGTGTGAGGAACATTTTGGTAGTTGACAATATTTTATCCTTCCGAAACCTGCTAAATAAAAGCGTTTCGCTTTAAGATACCAACCAATTGCATCTTCTTTAACTTCATTACAACCCACCCACATTTATCGTGTCTTTAATATTAAATCATCCGAAATATCTATTCAGTTCGGTAAAACCACAAATTCAAATCAATACAAACTAAAATGCATGGATTTTCATGTAAAGGGAAAGCTGTGCTCAAATCACAAACATCAATGAAAAAATTAGCCCTAATAATGATGTTGGTTTTTATATCCAGCCTGCAATTTTTTGCAAACAACTACTCGCAAACCGTTCGTGGTTATATCATCGATCAGGATACAAAAATGCCGGTCTTTGGAGTGAACATCCTGATTATCGACTCCAATCCCCCACAGGGTGCTTCCACCGATGAAAACGGATACTTTAAAATAGAAAATGTGCAGGTAGGTCGGATTTCGCTGCGACTATCGTGCATGGGTTATGAAACCAGAACCATTCCGAACCTGTTGGTTGGAACCGGAAAAGAAGTGTTTGCAACCTTCGGGATGCAGGAATCGCTGATCAGTTTAAACGAAATTGTGATCTCAGGAGCCGCAGAAAAGGGAGAGGTAAACAATGAAATGTCGCTGATCAGTGCCCGTCAGGTAACAGTAGAAGAAACCCAGTGCTTTGCCGGATCGCTGGACGACCCATCGCGCATGGTGTCGGCATTTGCCGGCGTCACCAGCGATCCGCTGGGAAACAACGACATCGTGGTACGTGGGAACTCGCCCAAAGGAATTCTGTGGAAACTGGAAGGTGTAGACATTCCCAATCCCAACCATCTTAGTGATGAAAGCACCACCGGAGGCCCCATCAATGCACTGAGCAGCAACATGCTGGCCAACTCCGACTTTTACATGGGTGCCTTCGCACCGGAATACGGAAATGCCCTGTCAGGCATCTTTGATGTGATGCTGCGTACCGGTAACAACGAAAAGCCAGAATACACCCTTGGAATAGGTGTGCTGGGTGTTGACCTGGCAGCCGAAGGCCCGTTTAAAAAGGGTTACAGCGGATCGTACCTGGCCGATTACAGGTATTCATCGCTGGGCCTTCTCGATAATTTGGGGGTTGTCGATTTCGGTGGCATCCCAAAATACCAGGATTTAAGCTATAAAGTGAATCTGCCCACCAACAATGCCGGAACCTTTACCCTCTTTGGTTTGGGTGGCATCAGCAGCATGACCGATGATTTCAGCGACAAAAGTGAAGTGGCAACCGAGAAATTCGAATATAAATCGCATATGGGTACGGCAGGCATCAATCATTTCTATCCATTTTCACCCAATGCATCCCTAAAATCATCCATCAGTATTTCAACCAATGGAAGTGAAGTAGAAGCCCAGGAACTAAAAGAAGGCAACATGGTACCGACAGACCATGGCCATTGGGACAAAACTACCTATCGGGGATCGGTAATTTACAATCAAAAAATAAGTACGCGGCACGTTTTTTCCACGGGCCTCAACTACGACCACTTTGTTTATGATATGAAAGATGAATACCTGGATGATGAATTCAACCAATGGAGGAATGGCATTCAACTAACAAAGGACGCAGGTTTTGTGCAGGGATTTGTTTCGTGGAAATTCAGGATTAATGAGCAACTTACCATGGTTAGCGGACTACATTTTACTCAGTTTATGCTGAACAACGCTTCTGCTCTGGAGCCACGCCTGGCGCTCAACTGGCAACTTTCGCCTTCCAAAACAATGAGTGTTGGTTACGGGCAACACAGCTTGGTGGAAAGTATCGTAACTTATTATCACACGGTTTACGATGCAAATGGTGTCCCCTCACTGCCCAACATCAACCTTGGGTTAACCAAATCAGACCATTATGTGCTGGGATATGAGCAAAGGTTATCCGAAAAGTGGGATTTGAACCTCGAGCTGTATTACCAAAACCTGCACAGTGTGCCCATCGAAAACATCGACACCAGCTACTATTCGCTTATTAATGAATCGCATGGTTACGTTGACAAATCCCTTGTGAGCATAGGTAAAGGCTACAATTACGGCCTGGAACTCACATTGGAACGGTACTTTTTCAACAGCTGGTATATGATGCTTAGTGGTTCGCTGTTCGATTCAAAATACAAGGCCATGGACGGAGTTTGGCGCAACACACGGTACAACACGAGCTATGCAGCCAATTTTCTTATTGGGAAAGAATTTAGGATCGGTAAACCCGAGAACGGCAATAAGCTCAGTGTCAACACCAAGTTTTTCGTCAATGGAGGTAACCGTTACCTCCCTGTTGATCTTGAAAAATCGCGCATAAAAAGAAGCACGGTTTACAACACAAGTGAAGCCTTCAGTAATTCGATGGTTAAGGTTTACCAGATGAATTTAACCATCAGTTATTCTGTAAACCGACCCAAAGTGCGGCACGAAATTTACCTGGATGTTTACAATGTGTTTAATAACCAGGCTCCCGTGGAGCAATACTACGATAAATATAAAGATGAAATTGGCACTTACACACAATTGAAAATGATTCCGAACATCATGTATAAGATTCATTTTTAAATCACCCGGCGATTTATTCTTTCCGAGAGGTGGGCGAGCACTTCATAATTCAGCTGGTCGCTGATGTCGCTGAAAGCACTGACTTTAATTTCCAGATCGCCCTGCTTTCCGATGATGACGACCTCATCGCCTACCTCAACATTTGGAACATTTGATACATCGGCCATAATCATGTTCATGTTAACTACGCCAATCACACTGCATCTCATCCCCCGGATTAGCACCCGACCTTTGTTACTCAACGACCGGCTGTAACCACCTGAATATCCGATGGGAATCAGGGCTGTGAGCGTTTCGGTCTGCGCCAGATAGGAAATTCCGTAACCGACGAACTCCCCTACTTTCACTGCCTTGACAGCCATAATCCGGCTTTGCCATCCAAGAATTCTTTGCAGGGGATTAATTTTGGATCTCTTGTTGCTGAGGTAGCTGATAAATGTTTCGGCACTCGACCAAAAACCGTATTGCATAATCCCGATGCGTACCAGGTCCATTCTGGATTTGGGATACGTAAAAGCCGCTGCCGAATTGGCCACATGCCTGTATTTGGGTTTGATATTGTTATCGGTAAGAATGGCCAACATCTTTTGATATTTGCCTAATTGTTTTTGAATTCGGGAGTGGTTAGAGATACTTTCGGGTCCGGCCAGGTGGGTGCAAAACCCGGCTATTTCAAAAAATTCCTCGTTTTCAAGAATGAGTGTGATAGCCTCGCGAAGTTCGCGCACATCCAGACCTGAACGGTTCATGCCTGTTTCGGCCTCTAAATGGATTTTTGCTTTGATATTTAATTTTTTAGCTGCTTCCAATGCCACATTCAATCGGTCGAGGTTAAAAACAAAAAACTCAAGCCCTTTGGAAATGGCCTCTTCCATATTGTCGTCGCAAATCCAGCCCATAATCATAATTGACGCCGGACTTGCCAGGCTATTATACACACGGACAGCTTCTCCATAATCGAATACCGAAAAATGGTCGATGCCGTGCTTTTCGAATAGCGGGACAATTTGTTCAATTCCATGACCGTAGGCATTGGCTTTTACGACAGTAGAAATTTTTACTTTAGGCCCCAGTTTTTTCTTTAAAAATTGGATGTTATTTATAATTGCATTTTCCTTGAGTGTGATCTCTGAACTACTATTCATGGGTGGTTTTTTCAAATTTTAAATTTACATTTTAAGTTCCGGTCTATTCCGAAGGCGATACCAAAAGCTTTTCATAGAGATTGAAAAACATGTTAATCCCTGTATCAATGATTTCATCAGGGAAATCATACTCGGGATTGTGCAGTTGAGGATGATGAACTCCCGCTCCCAGACCAAAAAATCCACCCTTGTATACCCCGGTGTAATAGGCAAAATCCTCCGACCATTTAAAGGGAGTTTGCAGGTGTTCGATCGACAATCCCAAAACGATGGCCGATTGTTCTATCATTTGTATACATTCGGGATGGTTAACCGTGGCGGGAAAAACCTCCGACCAACCGATTTCGCAAACAAGCCTTTCAGCATGGGCAATTTCATGAACTAATTTTTCGGTGTTGGTGGTGAGAAGTTCCATATCTTCGTTTTCAAACGCACGCAAGGTAACCCTGATTTCGGCATAACCCGGCGAAGTGCCAAATGCAATTTCTCCCAGCATCACATGGACAATTGTCAACAAAACCATGTCCTTAAAAAGTGTTGAACTGTCGGACAATTGATGCAGGCGCTGGATAATCCTTGAAATCGCCATGGCGGGACTGATTCCATTCTCAGGTTCGGCAGCATGGGAAGTTTTGCCCGTCAGTTTGATGGTCATGCCTGTGGAAGCCGCGGCAAACGATCCTGATTTAACCAGAATGCTGTTGGCTTCTTTACCAGGCACATTGTGCAACCCAAAGATATAATCAGGTTTTAGTTTCTGAAATGCGGGATCTTCAACCACATCACGTGCGCCCTGTTCTACCTCTTCGGCAGGTTGAAAAAGCAGCACTGCCCTGCCACGGAGAGGACGGTTTTCGGCTATTTTCTGTGACAGCCCTGCCACAATGGTCATGTGGCCATCATGACCACACGAATGAGCTACCTTTTCTATCACCGATTTATGGGGCTTGTCTGAAATTTCGGTGATGGGCAAAGCATCGAGTTCGGCACGGAACACGATGGTTTTACCGGGTTGCTTTCCATTAAAAACGAATGCTTTTCCAGTTTTACCCAGCAAAATCACCTCATCGGGATGCAAGAGCCGCATGAAGGCAGAAATATGTTCCGAAGTCCTGAATTCCTGATTGGAGAGCTCCGGATGTTGGTGCAGCTTATGCCGCAGGTCGATTAATATTTTGTTGTCCATTAAAGAATCTTCTGATTAATTTAACCCCGAAATATACTACAAAGGAAGCACTTATCCCAAAAATATTTTCATCCAGGTTAAAGGGTCGGTTAAAATCGAACAATACGAGTGTTAACGTGGTGGTACCGCCGATGATCATGGAGGCCAGGGCTGCAATTTTGTCTGGATGCTTCCCATAAAGGCCAGCCAGAATCGGAACAAATAGCCCAGAAACCATAAAGGCATAGGAATACAGCATCAGTTCCAGCACATTGGTCATCGACATGGCCAGGAAAATGGCTAAAATACCAATGGCGATGGTGACCAGCTGCGAAATCTTTAGCTGCGACCTGGTATCGTGGTGAAAGTGAAAAAACTTGTCGAGAATATCGGTTTGCATGTTTCCTGAAGCCGCCATCAAACAGCTGTCGGCGGTGGAAAGAATGGCCGAAAAGTAAGCCGAAAGCATCAATCCCATGAGACCCGCAGGCAGGACTGTATTTAACAGAATAGGAAGCCCCATCTCAGGATCGATAGCAGCACCTGCCGCATATCCAAGTTCGGCAAACATGCCATTGTCGTAAGCCACGCGCGAAAACAACCCCAAAATCACGCCCATAAAAGCCATCACGGGCCACTCGAACAATCCGGCAATGAACCAGGCTTTTTTGGCCTGTTGTTCACTTTTTGAGGCATAAATCCGCTGGTAGAGCGTCATCCCGACAAACCAGATGGGAATGATGGTGACGGCCCAGTTGACCAGCTGTTGCCAGCTGATATTGCTCATAGAGAGAAATTCAGGTCCCAAGGTCGCCCGGATGGTATCTATCCCGCCAATGGCGAAATATGCGATCGGAATACCAATAAAAACCAGTCCCGCCATCAGAATAATCCACTGGATGGTATCGGTGTAGATGACGGCTTTCAGACCACCAATTCCGGTGTACACTACAGCCACAACGCCCATCACAATCAGGGCCATATTTAGGTCTACTTCCACGAAAGTGGCTGAAGCCAGTTTTGCCCCTGCCAGCAGCTGCGAACTGGTGAAACCAATGTATCCGATGGTGGAGATGATTCCCGCCAATAAAGCCACTTTGGCTCCATAATAATGCCCGAAAATCTGCGGAAGGGTAAAAAAGCGGTGTTTATTTGATAATTTGGTAACGATGGGAATCAGCACAACGGCACTCAACCAGGCACCAATCAACCCTGTAAAAAGCATCCAGGATCCGGCCAGACCGATCATAAAACCAAGGCCTCCCAAGCCAATGGAGAAGCCACCTCCCACATCTGTGGCCACCACCGAAAGTCCAATGTGCCAGGAAGTCATCGACCGTCCCGCCACGTAATAATCGTCGAGGTTGTCGTTCTTTTTAAAAAAGTGAACACCCACCCCGATCATGGTAGCGAAATAGATGATAAAGATAATGATGTCAATAATTTGCATGGTTCAAAAGAAGTTGATAACAGACAGAGGCAACCGTCTGTCAGTTGGAAATTGTGATAATTTCGTGCCATTGGGCACTTTATTTCGCAACTACTTGTGCGATCACAATTTTAGTTAAGGGATACTGCCTTTTCTTCCCAACCGGGCATTTCGATGCAACAAGATGATTTCGGTAAGAAACTCATGGATTTTCTTTTTTTGAATTGCCCGCGGAAGTATAAATGTATTTGTCAATTCAATATCAATCATAAGGTTGGTTTCGATGATAACGGGGCCAAAATACGAATAATATTAAACCTGACAGTTTAAAACCCTGTCAGGTTTAAAAAAAACGTTATCGACCACCATTATTCCAATTTAATGTTTTATTTTTGGGGGACTGCAAATTAACCCAAAGCGTAACCATGTACATAACAGCTGTTTTTGAAACTTTATCTAATCCGTTTTGCTGTGACCTGATTATCCAATCTACCACATATGAGAATTAAAATCACCTTCCGCCTGAGCGGAAAAAAGCAAGTATTGCCTCTGAATTACCAATATCCGGTAAGCGCATGGATATACAAGGTGCTGGCACGTGGCGATGCCGAACTGGCCCTGATGCTGCACGAAGAAGGCTATCGCCTCGAAAATGGCAAGACATTCAAACTCTTCACTTTTTCGCAATTGCACTTCCCTGCCCGCACCTTTAATATCATACCCGGTACCGACCGGATGGAGTTGTGGTCGCGGAATGCATGGATAATCATTGCCTTTCAGCTTCCAAAGCCGGCAGAAAAATTTGTTTTGGGCCTGTTCAGGGATCAGCAGGTGGAGCTGGGCGATCGTGTTTCGATGGTAAACATGGAGGTGGAAACAGTAGAAATGCTGGCTGAACCTGATCTTACCGGACAGGAAGTAACCATCCGCAGCCTTTCGCCTGTTGTTTTGGCCGAAAACAAACCCGATACCCGCCACGAAACCTATCTGTCGCCCTTGGATCCCGCCTATGAGCGCTTGTTTTTTGGAAACCTGTTGGACAAACACCGGCTGTTTTCAAATACACCCGACCAAATGGAAGCGCTTTGGGAAACTGGCAAACTAACATTCAAATGCCTGACAAAGCAGCCCAGGCAAAAGCTCCAGGTCATCAAGGCACACACGTCCGAAGAGGTCAGGGTGCGTGGTTACCTTTTTGAATATGCCCTGACCGCCCCTGCGGCACTGATACAAACCGGGCTCAACAGTGGTTTTGGCTCGATGAACGCCCTGGGGTTCGGGTGTGGCGAGGTGGTGGGCGTACACACACCAAATTTAACCTGATGAATAATTAACGCCCTCCGGGGCACATGTATAACCCAATAAAACAAATTATTATGGCAATCAAGTACAAAGTAATCGAAAAAGGCCAACCCGGCGTAGTCGGCGGTGGCGAAAAGAAGTTTTATGCTTCTGCAACGATGAGTGGGCAAATGACGCTCAACGGATTGACCGCAGGAAAATAACATGCTAACCCTGACAGGGTTT
>Ga0210046_1001419_pt1 | contig 18781 bp, 20 predicted proteins | sample CryGeyCG2114_250_FD_185461 | JGI IMG/M metagenome (GOLD analysis project Ga0210046, IMG submission 185461) | Groundwater microbial communities from aquifer - Crystal Geyser CG18_big_fil_WC_8/21/14_2.50 (SPAdes) (version 2) | ecosystem: Environmental > Aquatic > Deep subsurface > Groundwater ... | reverse complement strand
TGGGTCGCTGTGGGCTTGATGTGTTTCTCTGGCAACAGATGAACCGGTACTACGGATACAGCTCTTCTGCACCGGGGGTCCAAGATTTTGTGATCGAGCTTTTCAAATCCTGCTACTCCATGGGAGTTGAAGGCGAAGTCCGGTTAACGGGTGATGCGCTTGTCTTCTTAAAGCGCTGGAAGGATAGCCGCCAGTATGAGGACACCTTCGAAATGCTTTCCGATGAGTGTGCGGATATGCTTGCAATCGAGCAGGATTTGGCCAAGCGCGATTTTCGTGACCTCATCGACCTCGACTATTTTGAATTGATTGATAGAAAAATCATTAGCGACCTGGCAAAGAGTGTTGCCGAGCGTACTGTTACAGCAGGCGATGTGGCGCTTTGGGTTCGTCAGAGACGCCAGGGACATTGGTACGATGAATTTAAGGATTTATACCAGGCAATCGATCATGCGGCGCAATTCTTCCATATACTCGGTAAGGTTAAATTGTCCATGAATTCTATTACTGATGGCGCTCAACAGTATAGTAGTTTCTTGTTTAAGCTTGACCAGCACTATCGCAAATATATTTACCATGTACGGTGCGCAGCGCAGGCTTCATTGATGGGGCCTGTCACAGAGCAAGTCGAGAATTATTATTCAAATAATTATCTTCTGCCAGTAAATGATAGCTGGCAGTCTTTTGTAGATACCACTGATAAATGGGACGCAACACCTATCCCGTTGCAGCGAGACTTCTTCGAGTACCACGTGCGCCCATTCTTAAGTAAAGATAACAAAGTTTGTGTTATTGTCTCGGATGCGCTGCGCTATGAGATAGGTGAAGAATTCTTGCGCCTTATGAATAAGGAAGATCGATTTGAGGCAAAGTTAGAGGCTGCGCTCGCGATGCTGCCGACCTACACTCAACTGGGTATGGCGGCGCTCTTGCCGAACAAAGAACTATCCCTAGCAGACAACGATTCAGGAGTTGTCTTAGTCGATGGGCAAAGTTCACAAGGCAGACCAAATCGTATCAAGATTCTTTCTCAAGCTATGGACAAGAAAGCAACAGCCATTAAAGCTGATGAGCTGATGGCTATGACTAAGGATGAGTGTCGCATATTTATCCGTGATTACGACGTGGTCTACATCTACCACAATCGCATCGATGTAACCGGAGACAAGCGCGAATCCGAAGAGCGGGTTTTTGAAGCGGTTGAGGAGACCCTACAAGATTTGATTAAGTTGGTTAAGAAGCTTACTAGCGCTAATGCCAACAATCTTCTGGTAACGGCAGACCATGGGTTTATCTATCAAAACCGCGCAATCGACGAGAGTGATTTTTCGGGGCTCGATGCGGAAGGCGAAAAGATCAATTTCCGCGACAGGCGCTTTGTGCTCGGGAAGGGGTTAAAGGAAGTTTCCAGTTTGCGCAGATTTACCTCTGCGGAGCTGGGGCTTACCGGTGACGTGGAAGTGCAGATTCCCAAATCTATCAATCGCCTTCGCTTAAAAGGCTCCGGCAGCCGGTATGTGCACGGCGGAGCGTCTCTACAGGAAGTGGTTATTCCGGTTATTAAGATTAACAAAAAACGACAGAGCGATATTTCTATGGTCGAAGTCGAAATCCTGCGCGGTGCGAGCACGATTATTACATCAGGGCAGCTCGCGGTTGCTTTCTACCAGACGCAGGCAACTACCGATAAGGTGCAGCTCAGGAGTTTGCGAGCAGGCATTTACACGCAAGCTGATGAGCTGATCTCAGACAGTCATGAGCTTACCTTTGATCTGTCATCCGAAAACCCACGGGAGCGCGAACTCAAGGTGCAGTTTGTACTGACGCAAAAAGCTGATGAAGTAAACGGCCAGGAGGTTATCTTAAAACTGGAAGAGCAACAGGGAGAAACAACACATTATAAAGAGTACAAGTCGCTCAGATACACGATGCGAAGATCATTTACCAGCGACTTTGATTTTTAGATGCTTAAAGATACTGTAAAGGCGGGTGAGGCATGAGCGAGTTAGACCAAAAAATAAATGAACATTTCCCGGGGCTTGTCGTTCGCAAGGATTTAGTTAAAACAGTTAAGGGCAATGCTATTGTTCCAACCTATGTTCTTGAATACCTCTTAGGGCAATACTGCGCTACGAATGATGAGGCAACGATAGAAACCGGCATCGAAACCGTCAAAGAGATATTGCGGAAGCACTACGTGCACAGAAATGAAGCTGGTCTCATCCGGTCTACGATACGCGAGAAAGGCCGCCACAAGGTCATAGATAAAGTTAGCGTATCCTTGAACGATAAAAGGGACGTCTATGAGGCTGAATTTGCCAATCTTGGCATTAAACAGGTGTTGGTTGATACCGGTACAGTTAAAGCCCATCCCAAACTGCTGGTTAGCGGCGTTTGGTGTATAGCCGATCTCGAGTATGAGTTTACGGAAGATAAAGATGTCTCACCCTGGATTCTCGCAACATTAAAGCCAATCCAGCTATCGCATTTTGATTTTGATACGTATGTAGAGGCCCGTAAGCAGTTTACGACTGATGAATGGATTGACTTGCTAATTCAGAGCATCGGTTTTAATCCGGAGATGTTTGGACGGCGCAGTAAGCTGAGCCAACTTCTCAGACTCGTTCCGTATTGTGAGCGCAACTATAACTTAATCGAACTTGGTCCAAAAGGCACCGGCAAGTCGCACATTTACTCGGAGTTTTCTCCACACGGTATCTTAATCTCGGGCGGCGAGGTCTCGGTACCGAAGCTTTTTGTGAACAACGCGTCGGGTAAGATAGGGCTGGTCGGTTACTGGGATGTCGTTGCCTTCGATGAATTTGCGGGTAGGAAAAAGAAAGCCGACAAGGCTCTGGTCGATATTTTAAAGAACTACATGGCAAACAAATCCTTCTCTCGTGGTGTTGAGACGCTTGGGGCTGAGGCGTCGATGGTCTTTGTCGGCAACACGCAACATACGGTGCCGTATATGCTTAAGCACGCCGATTTATTCAATGAGCTTCCCGAGCAGTATCACGATTCGGCGTTTCTGGATCGTATTCATTTCTACGTTCCCGGCTGGGAAGTCGATATTATTCGCGGCGAAATGTTCTCCGACGGGTATGGTTTTGTGGTTGATTACCTTGCCGAAATCCTGCGCTCACTGAGAAACCATGATTACTCAGATCGCTACAACGACTACTTCTCACTATGCACCGACATTTCTACACGCGATAGAGATGGCATAAATAAGACGTTCTCTGGCTTGATGAAGATATTATATCCTCAAGGTGAGGCATCTTCAGAAGAAATCGAGGAGATACTTAAGATTGCCATTGAAGGTCGAAAGCGAGTCAAAGACCAGCTCATGCGACTTGATTCAACGTATGCCGAGGTTCGCTTTGTCTATGAAAGCAAGTCCGGTGAATCCCATGCGGTAAAAACCCTAGAGGAAGAAGAGTATCCGAATTATTATTACAGAATTGTGGGCGATGGTTCAGATGGCGAGGAAGTTGTCGTAGATGGAGATACTGGGGCGGGAGAAACCATTGTCGAGGATGAGCATGTAACTGCTGAAACGCCTGGCACCATAACGCAGGCAACTGAAATACCAACCCTAGAGGAGCGCCACTTTGTATTCCAAGAAAACCAAAGAGGAATCTCATATGAGACACTGTTTGGATCATACCTTAAGGATGCCACCAAGATTACTATCGTTGACCCATATATTCGGGCGTTTTACCAAATCCGTAACCTTATGGAACTTCTGGAGTTAATCACAAAGATTAAGCCAAAAGAGAACGAGGTGAAAGTTCACGTCGTTACATCCAAAGATCCTGATGGGTTTAAGCACGAACAGCAGGAAGAAAACCTTCAGAAGATAAGTGAATCCGCTTTGGCCATAGGCATTTACTTAACATGGGATTATGCGAAGCAAAATAGTATCCATGCTCGCAGCATAACAACCAATCATGGTTGGAAGATATCACTAGACCGAGGACTAGATATTTTCCAACATTACGATATGAACGACGACCTAGCATTTGCAAATCGACTACAAGAAGCCAGACCGTGTAAGGCTTTTGAAGTTACGTTTTTGAGAAGTGAGAAGTAATAGCCAACTCAAAATTATCGCACAAGAGCATCCAACCTTATGATTGATTTCATTGTTTGTTTTGAACGCTCGCAGGGTATTCGCTCCTTATGAGCGAAATAATCTAGGATACTTTTTATAAACGAATCCCAGGTTGAAAATTATGCGCATATTAATTGATACGAATATCTTTATCCATAGAGAAAGTCAATCTTTAGTGCCTGATGCGCTGCAAGGATTGCTAAAGATTCTGCACAATTCTGATGTTAGGATTCTAATACACCCGCTCTCGATTAAAGAGATTGAAGGCAATCGCAATAGTAATCAAAAGGAGATATTGCTCTCCAAAATTGAGACGTATCCGCGGTTAGAGAGTCCGCCCGAGTCCAAAGAGGACGATAAGTTTCAAGCGATTGTCGGTGAGCCTACTAAGATAAACGACTATATCGATAATAGTTTGCTTTATTGCGTCCTTAAGAATGCTGTCGATTTTCTGATCACCGAGGATAAAGGGATACGAAAAAAAGCGGAGCGGTTAGGTATTGCGCACCGCGTTCTAAATATCGACGAGTCTTTTGAATACTTCAAAAAACAATTCACGGGAGTTGAAGTTCTAGCACCGCCCGCGTTAGAGGAGTTACCCGTACATAATCTGGATTTATCGGACCCGATTTTTGATTCACTCAAAGAAGACTACCCCGAGTTTTCGGAGTGGTGGGGAAAAATTAGTCGAGAGGGTAGGAAAGCGTGGGTTTATCAACGCGAGAATGAGTTGATAGGCGCGATTCTTATGTATAAAGACGAGAATGAATCAGTAGATTCAGAGCCGAGTTTGCCGGCAAAGCCTAGGATCAAGATATCTACCCTAAAAGTTACACACGTCGGATATAAAATTGGTGAGCTTTTCATCAAGATGTCGATCGATTTTGCTATCCAAAAAGGTATAGACGAAATCTATCTTACACATTTCTCAAAAACAAACGATGAACTCGTCGACTTAATTGAACAATTTGGCTTTCATAAAGTAGCCGTTAAAAAGACGGTGAAAGGCGATGAAGATGTCTTTGTTAAGAGGACAATATCTGATAGGAAGCTAGAACCAATTACTCTAATCGCTAAGGAGTTCTACCCCAGCTTTTATGACGGGGAACAAGTGAATAAATTTATAGTACCGATTTGGCCTGAATACCATGCGCGACTATTCCCCGACTATGGAACGAGACAACTGTCTTTGTTGGAGTACGGTGGCGATCTCTTAGCCGAAGGGAATGCGATTACAAAGGCATATCTCGGCCATCCGCGAGTAAAGAAGATGAGCGATGGTGATATCTTACTGTTCTATCGTTCAAGAGTGGAATCAGGAATAACGGCCTTAGGGGTTATCGAGGATGTTTATTATGATATAGCGAGCTCAGACGATGTCATTCGCATTGTAGGAAAACGGACGGTTTTTGATAGGGCAGGAATAAATGAAATGACAGAAAGTCCTGTTACAATCATCAAATTTCGTTTTCATTTTTATTTAAAGGATCGGTTGAATCCCAATGATTTACAGGAGATTGGAATATCAACAACAGCCCTCCAATCGATACTACAGATAAACCATGAGAATTATTTACAGATAAAGAAAAAAGGTGGGATTGATGAGCGTTTTACTGTCGATTAAGCCCAAATATGTAGAGAAGATAATCGATGGCGACAAAAAGTATGAGTTCAGAAAAGCCATATTTAAAGTCGATTGCCAAATGATTTACATATACGCATCTATGCCGGTTAAAAAAATCGTTGGTGCAATATTCCCGGGGCAGGTTGATGAGGACACCCCTAAAAACCTGTGGTTGAAATATAAAGATCTAGCTGGAATACAAGAAAACGAATTCTTCGAATATTATGCAGGGAAAGCAAAAGGTTTTGCTATAGAAATAGGGCAAGTAGGTTTATTTGAGAATCCTATCGATCCTCGGGAGTGTTTGCCGGATTTTTCACCCCCACAATCCTTTTGTTATGTTAATGATGAATTGCTAGAACGTCACGACTTAATAGTTGATGGTGACGTTTTTAAGCCTGATGTTATGCAGCGGTCTCTATTCGATATTGTTCAATCAGCAACGTAGTGTGATTAGCGACTTGTTAAAAGGGAGAAAAATTGAGTATTTTTTGGACGCAACAAGGCGCTTTCAGGCGAGTAGATTATGAAAGCGAAAATGACTTAGAGCAATCAATCCTCCAAGTTAAACGTGAGTTGTTTGGACTGAACCGTATTTACTTGGATGTGAAAAAGAAGTAAGCGTAAAAGTGTGTCCTGAAGAATGAATTGCACTGAAAGGAGAGTGAAGACGCAACTCATTCATGCTTTGTAAGAGATGAGGGAAGGCCCCTCGAAATCGGTATTCAGGTACAGGTTTCAAACCGCCTTTGGGTGCTGCAGTCAAAAGCTGTGGTACTGAGCGCAAACGGAAAAGGCTAATACATTAGTCAGGTGCGTGCCATGAAGCTGAACGAAAGTGAAGAACCGACGAAGCGTCGTTAATACGAATAATGCAGTCAAAACCAGGGGCTTTTTACACTGCTGGGATAAATCTGACGGAAACCTGATTACTGGTCAGGTGGCTGTCGGCGTAGAGGTTACAGGAGCATGGCACAGGCTCTTACAAGGAATCTTAATTGTCGATCAAATGCTATTGTGCTCCGCTAACAGATAAGCTTTCCGGCGTGTAGGCAGCAATATAATTGTTCTGCTAGAATAAACACGAGGGTCAAGTGCTAAGTAACTAGTGAACTTTAAACCGAGGATTATGTCGATAAAGATCGTTAGAAAGCTATCATGACCAACATTGTAATCGTGACAGAAAGCATAGACAGCGATGGCGTAGAATATGGCCCGATAAAGGGTGTACCAAAATCCGAGGACCCTATTGAGAAAGCTGTAGCCGTAGCAGAGGCAAGGGGCGCTGACTTTACTGGAATAACGATTAAGAGCAGCGATTACCACGATGGCTCGTCGTATGGATTTATCCTCGTCGGCCGACCAAATATCTATCTACAGGGCGTCGATTTAGCGGCAGATTGCGCGTGGTATTGTGACAAGATGCGAAGCCTTTATGAGAAATTAAGCGTGCATGAACCGCTTCCTGCCGAGCTGCGGCGCCGTTATAAGAGGCTAAGCGCTGATGAAGCTCTTGCTGATAGGTTGAATGATGTCGTAGAATCAATAGTAAGAACATTATTGCACGAATATTGCCACCTAAAAACACTTGATGCTACAGGAATTATCTAGAATTTGGTTTTGATAGCCGATTTACTGAGTATATAGACCATGTGGCCATAATGAGAAATGGTGGCCCAGAAGCGCTGCTTCAAATGAAACAACGCGACCGTTATGAAGCGATAGGCGAATGGATTGCAGAAGATTATAGGCTGCTTTTAGATCCAGACTCGCGTACCATAACTGCAATTCAATAACACAGGATTTAGTATATCCGTACCTAGCTGAGGACCGGCGCGATTATTTGAAAGGGGCTCTCGGATTATGAGAGACAAACGACCGAATTTGGATATCTCCTCTGAAGATATCGAGAGAATCAGAAAAGAAGTTGCCACCAGAGTAGAGAAGGGCATCCCCAAGAGTGAGGTCGAGAAGATCATGGCTCCGGCGAAGAAGAAAAAAGTAGGGGTTGCACACGCTGCCTCTAAGAAAATCAGCCAAGCTCATTTCTAGCGCGCTCTAGGCCTCAGCGAGGTTATGTTCTCGCATCTCTTATCATCATCGAGCTCCACTCAAGCTGCCAACACAAAGGGAGCGAGGTTACACCATGACCAAGGGATTGCATTTGCTAACGACTGGACTTAGCACTTGTCTTTCATAGCGCTTCCATCAGTTAAGATTTGCTCAAACTCGAGGGGTCAAAAAGGGGTCAGAACCCACATCACGCCATTCTCTTGGCGACAACCAGTGCATAATGGCCACTTCAAATGTGCAGGCCAGAGCACTGAAACACAAACCATTCAGGCTATTCTTAGCCACTGTAGCCACTCATAATCCCTTGGTCGTAGGTTCGAATCCTACAGGGCCCACAGCCGATCCTTGGTAGAGTGCCGGGGGTTTTTGTTTTGGTTGAGAATCCGTAGAGTCCGAGTAATGTCGCTGCGGTTTTTGTTATGACGGGGAGGTTGCATTATGCTGGCTTTAACGTTTGACGTTTAACGCGTAACGTTATAACATTAAAACCGATGATAAAATCATTCAAGGACAAAGAAACTGAAAAGGTCTACAGTCGGGAGGGCTCCAACAAGCTACCTCGGGATATTCAGCAGGTTGCGTTGCGAAAACTACGGATGATAAATAACGCCAAGAACCTTAATGATCTACGAATTCCGCCCGCTAATAGATTAGAGCGGCTTAAAGGAGATCGTGAAGGCCAGCTTAGTATAAGAATTAACGATCAGTGGCGTATCTGTTTTGTATGGCAGGGCGGGGATGCCTATGAAATCGAAATAACAGACTACCATTAGAAAGGGGTATCATGAAAAAAAAGCTACATTCGGTACATCCCGGCGAAGTACTCTTAGAGGAGTTTCTCAAGCCTATGGATATGAGTCAGAACAGGTTAGCTATAAACATCGGTGTGCCGGCGAGAAGGATAAACGAGATCGTTCTCGGTAAACGAAGCATTACCGCAGACACCGCGCTGAGGCTTGCGAGGTTCTTTGGCACCTCTGCTGAGTTCTGGCTCGGCCTGCAAGCCCAGTATGACCTAGATGTTACAGCAGAAGCGCTTGGGGAGAGGTTAGAGCGAGAAGTGAAGAAACGTGCCGATGCTGGATAAAATTATCGACTTATTTTGAAAACGTGATATTATATCACCGCAGTTCAGGCATACAATCTGCAGCCTTTCTTATCAATTCAAAGTTATTGATTTTATTATTTTTGGTAGTCGGATGGGGTTCGGAGGAATCTTCTTCTGGTCTAAGCCGGGGCAAGATGGTTATCGCATGCCTTTAAGACTGGAATATTTTGGATTTGCCGGCTCGAGGTGAAACTTAAATTTACCGCAAGCCTGGCAAGATTGTACTCTCGCTTTAAGCTCGACAGGAACCTGTACTCGCCACGTTTTACCACATTTTTCACAGCTAAGTTCTTTGACCAAGGGTGAAACCTCCAACGGCAAATAGTTTTAAAGAGTTGGTATTGGAGCGGATATGTTAGTCTGTCCGTCTTGCTGAGAACCCATAATCTGGAAGAGACTTTATAACCGCTATGAAGTGTTCCTCTGAGCCGGGTTCAAGCAGGTCAGCCATGTTGATGGATAGAACGGTTGTCCCAGAAGCGGTAAATTGTGGTGCACTAAGTGGCTTGCTCATAATGAACTTGATTTCCCGGACGGCTTTGGCATCATGCCCGGTTACAGCGACCCTGCCGTTGGCAAATTTGGCTTCAACTATGCCCAAGGCAGGCCTTCCCTTAAATCTATCAATCACAAACCTAGACATATTACCTCCAGCTCTTCTTTACATTATTTATTATTATCGGTATGAGGCGTAAGGGTCTTAACGATGTTTCTAGAAGCTAATGCTCAGTTTACCATTAAAATTAAAGAGCTGTTCAGCCGCTAAGATAACACTATCGTATATTTCTATCGCCGGCAAGGAAGTCCCGATCGATGAGGCCGAAATTCTGCGGGCGATAGAAGAGGCGGTTAGGTAAATTTCTCGAATTCACTAGACGAAACCCCTGCTTGATAGCGTATAATTAGTCAAACGACGGATACTCATAGGGGTACGGGTGTTATGGTGAAGAAAGTATTGGTTGCTATAAGCATCCTGTTTTTTCTAGCGGTAAATAGCATTGCTGCGTTTGTTATTGTCGAGCGACAGCATGAGATCGCTCAATTCAATTTTTTAGTCGAGCAGGCTAAGGCGCTTTCGCGGTTGGATGAGACGATTGCGAAGGATCTGGCGAATACAGGTGACAGCCGGGGGCTGGGTGTGGTTGAGGATGAGGCGCCGCAGATTAAGAGCAAGCTTGTCGACCGGTCCGTGGTGAATGATCTGCGCGCGCTTAAATCTAACCTGGTCTTGATTAGCGAGTTTCAGTATGAGCTGGCGCGGTTTGAGGGAAAGAGGAAGTCTGACAACCGCGATTCCAGGTCTGCGCTGGGAGAGAGCGAAAAAATGAAGGATGAGGCGTATGAGTTCTTTAAAGCCCATGAGCGCGTCAAAAAGGATATAGAGCGCTTCTGCAAGAAATGGAAGCTGAACTCGGGTGACTTTAAAATTAGGGGTAAATTGTTTTAAATTACCATAATTCGGTAGAGCGAGTGCAAATCATCTGAAGGTCTGTCCGCCGGAGTCGAATGTGTGGCTTATGTCGAAAAACTGGTCGGAGGGCACGGCACCCTCACCGCGTGACGTGATCGGGCATCCATATCTCAAGGGCATTGAGTTTTCCGGGAAGTTGCTTGTAAACGTCATAGAAGCTACTGGGAAAGAAGATAAACCTCTGTAAAGTTTAGCGCCTGCTAGATAATGGGAATTATCTAGCTAAATTCATTATTACCAAGCAAGGACCCTCTTGTTTATGAAGAGGCGCGGTCCGGTATAAAGGTATAAGACCCGGAAAAGGAGAGAAATGAATCATGGATAACAAAGTCTTATATAAGATAAGCTACGGCCTTTACGTTGTAAGTTTGAAGAAAGGGGATAAGCTCAACGGGCAGATCGCAAACGCGGTCGTTCAGATAACATCCGAGCCCCCCACGATTGCGGTTAGCATAAACAAGCAGAATCTTACCCACGAGTTCATCGCGGATAGTGGGGTGTTCATCGTTTCAATCCTGGCCAAAGAGGTTCCGATGACGACTATCGGGAACTTCGGCTTTAAATCGGGCAGGGAGCTGGATAAGTTCAAGGGTGTGAACTATAAACTCGGTACAAACGGGGCCCCGATTCTTGTGGATGATACCGTGGGATATTTGGAGGCTAAGGTCGTCGGCAGCCTGGATTGCGGGAGCCATACTATCTTCCTTGGCCAGATAACCGACGCCGAGGCGTTGAGTAATACCGAGCCCATGACCTACGCCTACTATCACGAGGTAAAACGAGGGACAGCTCCGAAGACGGCGCCGACCTATATCAAAGAAGAACCTGTAGAAGAACCAAAGACATTGGAGAAGCGCATGGATAAATATATTTGCACGGTGTGCGGATATGTATACGACCCCGAAGTGGGTGATCCCGATTCGGGTATAGCACCTGGAACCGCGTTTGAAGATATCCCCGACGACTGGGTGTGCCCGGTTTGCGGAGCCGGCAAGGCCGATTTTGAGAAAGCATAAAAAGAATATAAACCGATATTAAAAAAAGATTGAAGGGCTCACGATGAGCCCTTCAATCTTTATAGCGCAATTCCGTGAATTGATATTAGCGGCGTTTTAGTCTGTTCGCGAGGTCTTGCTGGTTTTCCTTGCTGCTCTTGCGAAGTGCTTTTAGTTGGTCTTCGATGCTTCTATTAAACGGTTTGTCCTGATCACGATTATCGCGACCATTGCTTGTCCTCGGTCTGTGTTCTGAGGGCTGTTCGCTGCGTGAGATAATCTTCACGTCAATCGCATTCTCACCCTTCGGTCCGCTGGAGACACTGTACTCGACGATATCGCCTTCGTTCAGGTTCTTAAAGCCTTCACCCTGGATAGCCTTGTGGTGCACAAATAAATCCGGGCCGTTTTCTTGCTCAATAAAGCCGAAACCCTTTTTGCTGCTAAACCATTTTACTTTACCTTGAGCCATTCTTTTCACCTCCAGGTGACCGGTACACCGTGCCCCGGTTTTTTCGTCCAACTCACGGCAGCAAGCGGTTGCCGTTACCCGACCATAATCATCTGGTGGTTATTTCAGATATAGTGGACTTTTATATTATCCACGATAGATGCACTTTTGTATAGAACCACCTGAAAAATCGCTATTGTTATGCTAGCAAAACTAGGCAATGGATGGCCGGCGATAGCTAAATACGCCGAATGGGCATATTGTGTATACGAGACGGCATTGATACTATGATTGGTACTATGGGCTTGCGGCCCTAGGGGGCAAGCTGATTACGAGGAGGGTCAATGAAACTCACCCAAATTACTGCACGAGATATTCCCGATGCCTGGTTCCAAGCGATCAACGCGGTTGTTAATGATGGGTTCGAATACAAGATCGATCGTGGGAGCTACCAGGGCTCGAAGCGCAGAGAGCTTGACTTCGTCACGATTCAAATAGAATACCCGGGCACCAAGCCGCTCGTGCCCGACATTCCGGCGCATCTCGGTCTTATCCCACCTGCTTCCGAGGAATACGTTCAGGATTATCTGAAATATCTTATGACCTCCGAGAAGCAAGAGAACGAGCAGTACACGTACGGCGAATTTCTAGAACCGCAGCTCTTCGAAGTTATACGCATGTATAAAGAAGACGGTCTCATGACCAACCAGGCATGTATGGCGGTTTGCGATACAAATTCCATTTATCTGGAAGATCCGCCGTGTCTGCGTCAGGTCGATACAAGGGTGCGCTACGGCAAACTTCACTTCTATGTGTATTTTCGCTCCTGGGATTTATGGGGCGGCTTCCCGGCAAACCTCGCGGGTCTGCAGATGATGAAAGAGTTTATGGCGAGCGAGATAGGCGTAGATGACGGGGAGATTATCGCTGTCTCAAAAGGGCTGCACCTATACGAGTATGCATGGCCGTTGGCGAATATCCGGCTCGGCAGGAAGTAAGTACTTAAACGGTGGGTTTAGGCGTGCCGCTTAAGGACCGGAATTGCAACGTCGTCGATGAGGTTTCCCCGCGTAAACTCTTCACAAAGCGGTTGCTGGTTCTGCTTGTTTTAAGTTCCGGCTAGCTATGCCGATAGCCAGTATTATGGGGAAATCACCAAACGATGCTAAGTTAATAGACTGGCCGTATATAAAGAAGTTGCTGCAGCCCGGAACGCAGGTTGACGTGCAGTTTAGCGATGCCGATGAGCCGTTGCCGTATACTGTTGTAATGACGCTCGACACGCCGCTTATCTTCTGCCGTGCAATTGAAGACGTACGCCTCCCCTTTGTTGAGGAAGGCGCGACCCCGATGATGTTCATCCCGGCCACGCGAGATCTTTGTTCACTCAGAGTGGTTATAAAACAGCAGGCCGACAATTGCGCATACCTCGCGCTAAGCCCGATTGCGAGCGCACAGATATTAAAGCGCAGGAGGGCAATCCGCATTAAGTCCGCCGATGATATCAGCTACCGGGTTCGTTTTGAAGGGAAGAGCAATATCTATAAAGGCATCGCCGTGCAGGATATTGGGCGCGGTGGAGTGGGGCTACTGGTATACGCGGCGAGTCCCATCCAGGAAGGCATGCAGGCCGAGATCGAAATCGTCCTGCCGCAGGCCAGCGAAAAAGCCTGCGCGACGGGTTCGGTCTCTTATTGCATTCAGCACGGGAATCTTGCACGAATGTACCGGATCGGTATCCGGTTTACGACGATAAGCCCGCGGGATAAACAAATGATCGCTATGTATATCGACAGCTCCCTTAAGGCCGAGAAATCCAGCATTACTTAACAAGTAGGGAGAGATAATTAAGGGGAGGTTAAAGAATGACGGAACAGACAGGTCTGACTGTACTTGAGGAGGATCAAATGGTGCTCCCTCCAAGGCCGGAATTTAGCGCAAACGCTTATATAAAGAGCATGGAAGAGTATGAGGCTCTTTACAAGAGGTCGATTGAGGATCCAAACGGGTTCTGGGCCGAGATAGCGGAAAAAGAACTCACATGGTTCAAGAAATGGGATAAGGTCCTCGATTACGATTTTAATAAGCCGTATATCAAATGGTTTCAGGGTGGCAAGCTAAACGCCTCATACAACTGCCTTGATAGGCATCTGGATACCTGGAGAAAGAACAAAGCGGCTATTATCTGGGAAGCCGACGATGGTACATCCAAAACTTACACCTACCAGCAGCTCCATCGTGAGGTTAACAGGTTCGCAAATGTTCTCAAGAAAAAAGGTGTAAAGAGAGGCGATAGAGTATCTCTCTATCTTCCTATGATTCCGGAACTTGCAATTGCGATGCTCGCATGTGCAAGAATCGGCGCAATTCACAGCGTGGTGTTTGGTGGATTTAGTTCCCAGGCCTTACGCGATAGGATCCAGGATTGCGAAGCGAAAGTACTCGTCGTAGCGGACAACGGTATGCGTGGCGGAAGGGTAGTACCGCTTAAGAAGAATTCAGATGCCGCACTTGAGCAGTGCCCGTCAATACAGAGCGTAATCGTCGTCAACAGGGCCGGCGATACCGAAATGAAGGAAGGAAGAGATACCTGGTGGCATGAAGAGATGGCCGCAAACGATATCTCTAGCTACTGCGAGCCGGAGCACATGGATGCTGAAGACCCACTCTTCATCCTCTACACATCAGGCTCGACCGGCAAGCCAAAAGGCGTTCTTCACACAACCGGCGGCTACACCCTCTACACAGCGCTTACATTCAGGTTGACTTTTGATTATAAAGAAGAGCAGACCCACTTCTGCACGGCAGATATCGGTTGGGTTACCGGACACAGCTATGTCGTGTACGGACCTCTGACATGCGGCGCTACAAGCATAATGTTTGAAGGTGTCCCGAGCTATCCGGATGCGGGAAGATTTTGGGATATAATCGACAAATATCAGGTTAATATATTCTACACGGCCCCTACGGCCATCAGGGCGCTCATGAAAGAAGGCGACGGCTGGGTTGAGAAATACGATCTTTCATCACTAAAGGTTCTCGGAACCGTCGGTGAGCCGATCAACCCGGCAGCGTTTATGTGGTACTACAATAAGGTCGGTAAAAGTAAACTCCCGATTGTTGATACCTACTGGCAGACAGAGACCGGCGGTTTCTTAATCACACCGCTACCCGGTGCAATGACATTGAAACCAGGTTCGGCGACAAGGCCGTTCTTCGGCGTCGAGCCAAAGGTCGTCAAAGAGGACGGCTCACCGGCCCCAGTAGATGAGCAGGGCTACCTGGTAATCGATAAGCCGTGGCCGGGAATGCTGCGCGGTACGTATGGCGATCCTGAGAACGCCAGAATTAAAGAAGTATATTTCAGCCGCTTCCCAGGCAAGTACTTCACGGGAGACGGCGCAAGGGTCGACAGAGACGGCGACTTCTGGATCACGGGACGAATTGACGATGTTATCAACGTATCCGGTCACAGGCTCGGCACGGCCGAGGTGGAATCGGCTCTCGTAAGTCACCCATCCGTAGCCGAGGCCGCAGTTGTCGGATTCCCGCATGACATTAAGGGCGAGGGTATCTACGCATACGTAACACTCAAAGACGGCTTCAAGCCATCGCCTGAGCTTAAGAAAGAGCTGGTAACCCACGTAAGGACCATCATTGGCCCGATCGCAAGTCCCGATAAGATGCAATTCGCACCGGGACTTCCGAAAACGAGAAGCGGTAAGATTATGAGAAGGATTTTAAGAAAGATCGCCCACAATGAGATTAGCGAGCTTGGCGATATCTCAACCCTCGCAGATCCTTCGGTTGTAGAGTCACTCATAAAAGAGCGCCTCTAATAACATAACTCGATAGCATTTATCAAATAAAAGGGCCGGTTTGAAAGAAACCGGCCCTTTTATTGTTCATTGACTCCTGACTCCGCTCACATTTTATGTTTTGCATTCGGCGTTTCGGGAATTATAAATAAAAAGGAAATTTTTGTGCACAGTTTTATCAGAGGTGATTTATAGTTGCAAGAAAAACAATTGAACGATTTAAGCATACGGAGGATGATGGTTAACAACGTAGACATGATCGTTGCTGGCGGGGAGTGTGATATTTGTTCGGTTCAGCTTCTAAAGGATGAGATCGCTGAAACTATTAACGAAGGAAACAAAAAACTTATTGTTGATGTGAAGAAACTGAACTATTTAGACAACAGTGGTTTGGCCGCAATTCTGTGGGCACGGCATAAGATTGAAGAAAACGACGGGAGGCTTGTGGTCGTAGGGTTAAATGGAAAATTCAGGCGCAAGCTCAGCTCATTTGGCAATCTCCTCAGCATCGTTTCCTCTGTGCGGGAAGCGCTCGGAATTCTTAGTAAGAGCGGTTTAAGCTACAAACAGACTTCTAATTTCTAACAAGCTCTTAGAAAACAAGGAAAACAAGGAACATGGAGATTAAAAGGCTAGTGGCTCAGGGGAGCATAATCGCCCTGAGCCACTAGCCGTATGTGCCTAAAATCTTGTGTTTTTGTGTTTTAATTATGCAGCATCAAAGAAATAATCTTACACGCTTCGGCCCTTGTAGCGCGGTTTTGTGGTCTGAATGTGCCGTCCGTATAGCCGGAGAGAATGCCGGTCTCTCTTAGCGTTGAGATATACCCATCCGCCCAATGCCCGCTGCAATCCGTGAAGCCGCTTGGGGTACTCTTCAGGTTCATGTTTTTAGCGTTACAAATCATCTTGCATATCTCTGCCCGCGTCACATAATTGTTCGGCTTGAAAACGTCGCCCGCGTATCCGTCGGTTATGCCGAGTTTTTTGGCCTTTTCTATGTAGGCTGATGCCCAATGTGAGACCGTATCGTTGAACGACGGAAACACATTCGGATCCGGTTCTTGGCCCAGCGCTGCGAGAATCATTTTACAGAATTCCGCGCGGGTTATGTTGTTTTGAGGCTTAAAGCTACCATCGCTGTAGCCGTTTACAACGCTGCTATCAACAAGAGACATAACATCCGCATAGAACCAGTCTCTCGACCAGATATCGTTGAAATTGGTTGAAGCCGAGTTATGTGTGGGTTCTACCTTATCGCCCTCAACGACGGTTGTTGATTCCTTAGACCCATTATCTTCAGAGCCGTCACCGGAACCACCTGAGCCTCCGCCAGAGCCACCACCGGAACCACCGCTGTCATCGCTACCTATTTCATATGTAGCAAAGCCGTCATCGGGGACCGAATCGAAAATCTTATAAGTGCTGTCATCAAAAACGCACATAGACCAGTTGAACTTCGTTATATTTCCGAGAAAACTTGCCGGAATCCGGGCAATTATACTTGTGCCATCCGCGGTTTGAGTAACCTCTTCCGATCCGCCAAACTTTGTATGACCATCATGTACCGTGGCAGTGAGTTTGCTGATGCCGTTCTCCTCGAAATAAATTATCTCAACAAGACGTTCTATCCCGGGAAGATCGGGGATACCCGTATCGGCGTTCTGGTCGGTATCAATAAAAAAGCAAATGTGCTGGTTGGCAAGAAGGCTTTTATTAAAGGAGTCATAGGCTTTTACCGTAAACTCCACATTTGGGCCATCATCGGCGATCACCACTTTTTCAACATCAATCGCATATATCCCCTCCCTAGCATCGGTCCATTCAGCTTTGTTTTGTGGTATTATCTCTTGTTTTGAATATGTTGCGCCTATGGCCGGCGACCCCAACAATGAGCCCGATAGTAATAGTGTGAGTAGTGTGGTTGCACATAGTAAAACTAACTTTCTTGTCATATAATCTCCTCTCAAAGCTGACTCTCTAAATTGAGTGATCGCCCTTCGCTCGGTTAGATGGTAACCAATTGAAATTTGCTCAAGACCAGGCTTATTACCAGCATGTATGCTAATAACGCCTCGCCTGCAGGGCGGTCCGTTCTACCCCGAGCTACTAGCTTTTACCCGGAGAGAGGGTTTTTAAACTGTCCGACACAAAAGCTGCACTATCGGATAGGGATGTTGGAAGTAAACGCGTAAGGCATTGGTTATTACGGAAGCTGGAAGTTACTGTTAAAATATCGATAAAAATGAGAAACCACATGGTTGGATAATAATTAAAACTGCGTTATACTAAGAGCGAATTCTAAAACACGTGACAGCGGTGCTTAGTGGTCCCTTTTGGGAAACTTCGCACATAGTCTGAGCAACAGGTTTTTGCTAAAATGTAAGCAACCATCTAAGATGGATTAGAAGAGGTGAATTGTTTGTGAAAAAAAAGGTCATAATTGCAGTGATCGTCTTAGTGGCTATCGGCGGATTGATTTATGCAAGATCGAGGGCCATAGACTACTATAGTCTGCAGACGGCTATCGCTGAAGCTAAGGGCGATTTCCCAAGGGCGATAAATAGTTTCGATAAAGTTGTTCTTCTCAGCCCCAGGGATGCAGCAGCGTTTGTTTATCGGGCCAGGCTTTATTTTAATAACGGCAACACCAATGCCGCCATTGATGACCTTAATACGGCAATAAATATCGATAAGAAAAATCCGGAAGCCCACTTTGGAATATCGTTAATCAGGCTGCAGGAAGGCGATTTGAAGCAGGCCGTAAAAGAACTCGATCTTGTGATCAAGGAACGTCCAAAATGGATCGAAGCGTATCTTAGCCGCGAGGTCGCTTACAGGAAGCTCGGTGATAAAGACAAAGCGATCAAGGATCTTAAGCAGGTTTTAAAGCTTGAGCCGCAAAATCCGGCAGCGCTTAATTCGCTACGAGCCTTAGAATAGAATTTAATAAGAATTCGAAATAGCCCACCAGATACTGGTGGGCTATTTCTTTTAGTGTGCGCCCGGCATGGGCGATAGCTTGGCGGTGAAAGTCCGCTATGGGCTTGGCAGTGGGAACCATTAGCCAAGGGCAAGGGTGTCCATCGCGAGGTGGAATCTGAAGGAAGCCTGTAGGCAAAGT
>Ga0210046_1001416_pt1 | contig 18794 bp, 17 predicted proteins | sample CryGeyCG2114_250_FD_185461 | JGI IMG/M metagenome (GOLD analysis project Ga0210046, IMG submission 185461) | Groundwater microbial communities from aquifer - Crystal Geyser CG18_big_fil_WC_8/21/14_2.50 (SPAdes) (version 2) | ecosystem: Environmental > Aquatic > Deep subsurface > Groundwater ... | reverse complement strand
ATCGCCAAGGGTGTTGATCAGCACGCGGGCCTGCCCGGCTTCGGCGACGTCCAGGGCGAAGATCAGACGATCGGAAGTGGCGATGTCATTGGTGTGTTCAGGCATGGGCATCAAGATGTCTCCTCAGCAGTGCGGCGACCGCCGCAGCTTGTTGCATGTGCAGGTGGTGTCCGCCGCCAAGCTCGGCGAGCTCGAGACATTGAACCGCCGCGATGCGGCCCTCGATCATCCCGGCCGGCACCACGCGCGAGCGTGGCTCGGCCAGCAGGCACAGCACCGGACACTCGATGTGCCCCAGAAGATCCAGCACCTGGGGTTCGGTATAACGCTGGGTTGACGGCCAGGTCAGGCGCAGGTCGTGGCGCCAGCGCCAGCCGGTTGCGACCGGTTCGAGGCCACGCTCTGCCAGCAGCTCGGCGGCGGCCCGCGGCAGATCGGAATTGCGAACCCGTGCATCCAGCGCACTGTCGCGATCGGCATGGACCCGACGCGGCCGCGCGCGGCTGGCATGAATCGCCTTGCGCCAGCCCTCGGTGGTCCTGTCGGGTGGTGCGGTCAGCGGACCCAGCCCCTCGATCACGCTCAGGCTGATGACCCGCTCGGGGCAGGCCGCGGCAGTCACGCTGGCAACCGCGCCGCCGAGCGAGTGGCCAAGCAGGTGAAACCGGTCCCAGCCCAGCGCATCGGCCGCGGCCAGCACATCGAAGACATAGTCATCGAAATGGTAACGAGCCGTCGCCGGACGCGGCAGTGACTCGCCATGACCGGGAAAATCCAGGCACACCAGATCGAGCGTGTCCAGCAGCGGCCACAATGGAGCAAAGCTCAGCGCGTTGTCGAGCCAGCCATGCAGCGCCAGCACGCGCGTGGAACCCTGTTGCAGGCGCAACGCGGCCAGCGGCTGACCGCCGGCCTGCAGCATCACGGATTGAGCTGCATCCTCGGAAGTCACGAAGCTTCCTGAACAGCGGCCGTGAAGGCGGTCGCAACGGATAAACAGTGGGCAAGGCGGGCTGAAACCATCGGTAGCGAAATTTGAACGTGGGGCAAGCGAACTACTATACTGGTGTAAAGCTTCATCCGAGGGCGGCATCAGCCGCTCGAAGTGGGAGATGATCATGCGCGACAAGAATGGAATTCACGACGAGTTCAACCCCGGCGCCTCGCGCGAGCAACGTGATCGTGCCGAGCAACTGTTGCTGGAGACCGGATCGACGCTGGCACGGTTCTTTGAAAAGCGCAACCTGTCCGAGGACTTCCGTCGCGCCGAACTGCAGGGCCGGCCACTGGACCGACCGCTGCATGTGCTGATCGCCTTGCATCCATCGGAAGGCAGGAAGCATCACGTCGTGCTGAGTGAAATACCGTTACCCGACATTCGTTTCGCGGAGATCCGCTACCGCACACCGCTCGGTGCCGAAACCCTGCTCGGCAGCATCGAGGCCAGTGCGCCGGGTCGCCGCAACGCGGACCACCAGGGCGGCAACCTGATCTCGGTGGCACACTTCCGTCCGGCCTGAGCAGACCCCCACGGCCGTATTGCCTGATCAGGCGGGCTCAAGCACGACGTAGCCGGCCACCAGCCATTTCGAACCGACAGCATCAAAATTGATCTGGATCCGGGCATTCTGGCCCTGGCCTTCGACGCTCAACACCGTGCCCTCGCCGAATTTCGCGTGACGCACGCGGCTGCCGAGCCGAGGCAGGCCGCCGCCATGATCGCGCGGCGCGCGCGCCTGACTGACCTGCAGCCGCGGCCGGACGTCCTCGATCAGCTCCGGCGGTAGTTCGCCGACAAAGCGCGACGGCCGACCGAACAGGGTCTGGCCGTGCAGCCGGCGCGATTCGGCGAAACTCAGGTACAGAAGTTCCATCGCCCGGGTCATGCCGACGTAGGCCAGGCGGCGCTCCTCGGACAGCCGGCCCGGCTCCTCGACCGATTTCTGGTGCGGGAACAGGCCCTCCTCCATCCCGGCCATGAACACCAGTGGAAACTCCAGACCCTTGGCCGAGTGCAGCGTCATCAACTGGACGCAGTCCTGCCACTTCTCGCCCTGGTGCTCGCCGGCTTCCAGCGCGGCCTGAGTCAGGAACGAGGCGGTCATGCTCAAACCCGCCTGCTCGTCTTCGATCGCCTGATCGAAGCTTTCGGCCGCGCGTACCAGTTCGTCGAGGTTCTCCTGGCGCGCCTCGGCCTTGTCGGCAGGTTCGCGACCAAGATAGTGCTGGATCAGCTCGGTACGGCTGACGATGCGCTGCACGATGCCACCGAGGTCGGTTTCCGCGGCATCGGCACGCAGGCCATCAATCAGTTCGACGAAGGCCGCCAGCGCATTGCGCGCACGCCCGCCGAGCGCGCCGCTGCGCAATTGCTCGACAGTCACTTCCCAGATCGAGCGATCAGCCGCGCGCGCGGCCTCACGAAGGCCGGCAACGGTGCGCTCGCCGATGCCGCGCGCCGGAAGGTTGACGATGCGCTCGAACGCGGCATCGTCGGCCGGGTTGTGCACCAGGCGCAGGTAGGCCAGCGCATCGCGCACCTCGGCGCGCTCGAAGAAGCGCACGCCGCCGTAGACGCGGTAGGGAATGTCGGCCCGCAGCAGGGCCTGTTCGAACAGCCGCGACTGGGCATTGGAGCGGTACAGCACACCGACCCCGGACGGCCGCCGGCCGGATTCCAGCCAGTCCTGGATCCGGGCAATGATGAACTCGGCCTCCTCGTCCTCGTTGTAAGCCGAAAACACCCGGATCGGCTCGCCCTGGTCGCCGTCCGTCCAGAGGTTCTTGCCCATCCGGTCGGTGTTGTGGCCAATCACCCGGTTGGCCGCCTCGAGGATGGTCCGGGTCGAGCGATAGTTCTGCTCAAGGCGCACGATCGTCGGATCGAAGTCGCGCACATACTGCTGCACATTCTCGACCCGCGCACCGCGCCAGCCATAGATCGATTGGTCATCGTCACCGACCACGAACAGCCGCGTTTCCCGACCACCACCAAGCAGTCGCACCAGCGCGTACTGCAAGGTGTTGGTGTCCTGGAACTCGTCGATCATCAGGTGGGCGAAGCGCTTCTGGTAGTGCGCAAGCCGGTTCGGATGGTCTCGCAGCAGTTCGACCGTGCGCAGCATCAGTTCGGCAAAATCGACCAGCCCAGAGCGGGCACAGGCATTTTCGTAGGTGCGGTAGATTTCGATCATCTGCGCGGTCATTGGGTTGCCGCCTGGATCGATGTGCTGCGGCCGCACCCCGTCGTCCTTGCGCGCATTGATGAAGCCCTGCACCTGGCGCGGTGGAAACTCGCCCTCGTCGAGCTGCATCTCGCGGATGCTGCGGCGGATCAGGCGGTACTGGTCGTCGGAATCCAGGATCTGGAAATTTGCGTCCAGCCCGGCCTCGTCGGCGTGCAGCCGGAGGATGCGGTGGCAGATGCCGTGAAAGGTGCCGATCCACAGCCCGGCCGACGGAATCTGCAGCAACTGCTCGACCCGGCCGCGCATCTCGTTGGCCGCCTTGTTGGTGAAGGTCACCGCCAGCACCGCCATCGGCGAGACATGCTCGACCTGGATCAGCCAGGCAATGCGGTGCACCAGCACCCGGGTCTTGCCCGAGCCGGCCCCGGCCAGCACCAGGCAATGACTGCTATCGAGCGTCACCGCCTTGCGCTGGGCCTCATTGAGCTCGTCGAGCAGGTGGGAGACGTCCATCAGGAGCGGTTTTGAGTCATGAGGTACTTTTTAAAGAATCCACGGATGAACACAGATACGTCTTGAAAAGTTCTTGGAAAGTGTGACCTGAAGATCACGAAGAAAAAACGATGAGCTCGAAGCCGATCAGAGCAAGCATTCTATTCATTTGTTGAGCGTCATGACTCCTTACATCTACAGCTCTTGAATGTTATCGGCGTTCATCCGTGTTCATCTGCGGATCGTTCGCGCTCATGTCCGGCCGCGCCAGCGCGCGGTGGCCGATGTCGGAGCGCCAGTAGGCATCGCGGAAGCCGATCTGCGGTAGCCAGCGGTAGACCTCGCTTTGAGCCTGTTGCAGAGTCTCGCCCAGCGCGGTGATACACAGCACGCGTCCACCGTTGGTGACGACGGTCTCGTCGCTACGCCGGGTGCCGGCGTGGAACACTTTGACCTCGGCCGGGAAATCCAATCTCAGGCCACGGATCGCATCGCCCTTGCGGTACTCGGCCGGGTAGCCGCCGGCGGCCATCACGACACCGATCGCCGCGCGCGGATCCCAGTCCAGCTCGATCTCAGCCAGGCGGCCGTCGAGCGCGGCCAGCAGCACCTCGGCCAGATCCGAGCGCAGCCGCATCAGGATCGGCTGGGTTTCCGGGTCACCGAGGCGAACGTTGAATTCCAGCACCCTGGCGCCGGTCGCGGTGACCATCAGGCCGGCGTAGAGAAAGCCACTGAACGGACAGCCATCGGCGACCATGCCTGCCGCAGTCGGCCGGATCACATCGTCGATCACACGACGCTGCAGTTCCTCGGTGATCACCGGCGCCGGTGAGATCGCGCCCATGCCTCCGGTATTCGGGCCGCGATCGCCGTCGTCGCGCTGTTTGTGATCCTGGCTGGTGGCCAGCGGCACCACCGTGGTGCCGTCGACCAGGGCGATGAAGCTCGCTTCCTCGCCGACCAGAAACTCCTCGATCACCACCCGCCGGCCGGCCTCACCGAAGGCATCCCCCGACAGCATGTTCTCGAGCGTGCTCCGGACGGTTGCATCATCTTCGGCGATCACCACGCCCTTGCCGGCCGCCAGACCGTCGGCCTTGAGCACCAGCGGCAAGGCATGGCCACCGGCGAAGTCCATTCCAGCCTCGACCGTCTCGACCACGGTCCATTCCGCGGTCGGTATCCGGTGCCGCGACAGGAAATCCTTGGCGAAGGCCTTGGACGATTCCAGCTGCGCCGCGGCCGCACTCGGGCCGAAACACTTCAACCCGGCCGCGCGGAAGCGGTCGACCACCCCGGCCGCCAGCGGCGCCTCGGGCCCGACCACCGTCAGCCCGATGTCGTGCTCACCGGCCAGCGTCAACAGGCCGTCGATATCCTCGGCATCTACCGCGACGTTTTCCACGCCGGACTCGATTGCCGTGCCGGCGTTGCCCGGCGCGACCAGCACGCGCTCGACATCGCGCGACTGCGCCAGCTTCCAGGCCAGCGCATGCTCGCGCCCGCCCGATCCGATGACCAGAACCTTCATTGTCATGCCCGGTAGAGGAGTGCCCTCGATTCTAACGTCGGGTGCAATTCGAAACGCGCCCGCGCTGCACGTCCATGACGCAGCTGCTCCGCTGTTCAGCGTTCAGAGGATTCGGCGTTCAGGACAATACGGCAGCGGTTCGCGCGGCGACGCGGAAACCAGCAGCGGGAGGCCGGATACGGCACCACCCCGGAGTTCGGCGAAATGGATTCGCTGGCCGAATGATCAGCTTCGAGCCTTCCGCTGCGCCATCGCATCGCCGCGAGAAAGTTTCAGGACCTCGCGGCGATTCAGACCACGCGCACCTGGGCGAACCTGCGCTTGCCGACCTGCAGCAGTCCGGCGAAGCCTTTCGCCAATACCAGTGCGCGGTCCTCGACCTTTTCGCCGTCAATGCGCACGCCACCGCCCTGGATCAGGCGAAACGCCTCGGAGTTCGACGGCGTCAGCCCGGCCGCGGTCAGTGCCGCGGCGATGCCGAGGCCGTCGCCGTCAACTTCGAGCAACTGCTCCGGCAAGTCGTCCGGAAGAGCCGATTCCCGGAACCGGGCGATGAAGGCGTCGCGCGCAGCCGCACCGGAACCTGCGCCGTGGAAGCGCTCGACGATCTCGATGCCGAGCTCGAACTTGATGTCACGCGGGTTGCGGCCCTGTTCGGCTGCCTGCTTGAGCTGCTCCAGTTCAGTGCTCGGACGGAAGCTCAGCAGTTCGAACCAGCGCCACATCAACTCATCGGAGATGCTCATGATCTTGCCGAACATTTCCTCGGCCGGATCGTTGATCGCGACGTAGTTGCCAAGCGACTTCGACATTTTCTGCACGCCGTCGAGGCCTTCCAGCAGCGGCCAGGTAATCACCACCTGGGGTGCCTGGCCGGCCTGGGATTGCAGCTGACGCCCGACCAGAAGGTTGAACTTCTGGTCGGTGCCGCCCATCTCGACATCGGCCTCGAGTGCTACCGAGTCGTGACCCTGGACCAGCGGGTAGAGGAATTCGTGGATCGCGATCGGCTGGCCACCGCGATAGCGCTTTTCGAAATCGTCGCGCTCGAGCATTCGCGCCACCGTGTGACTGGCGGCAAGCCGGATCATGTCGGCTGCGGTCATGTCGCCGAACCATTCGGAATTGAACCGGATCTCGGTCTTCTCGCGGTCCAGCACCTTGAACACCTGCTCGGCGTAGGTTCCTGCATTCGCCTTGATTTCGGCCTCGGTCAGCGGCTTGCGCGTGACATTCTTCCCCGTGGGGTCGCCGATCATCCCCGTGAAGTCGCCGATCAGGAAGATCACGGTATGGCCGACGTCCTGGAATCGCCGCATGGCGTTCAGGATCACGGTGTGGCCCAGGTGCAGGTCGGGCGCGGTCGGATCAAAGCCGACCTTGACCCGCAGCCGGCGTCCGGAAGACAGCCTCTCGGCCAATTCGTCGCGCTGGATCAGCTCCGCGCAGCCGCGCAGCAATTCGTCGATGTGAGTTTCGATCTTGGACACGCGAGCGCCTCATTCAGGCCCATTCCATTCAGGTCGAACAGTGTAGCCGCAGCGGCCCTGACCTGTGCTGGTATGGCCACGGCGTCGATCGCGCTCATGCCAGGCACATGTCAGTTTGTTGACGTATCGGAAAGCGCGGGCTAAGGTATGCGGAGTTTTGCCCCGCACTCAACGGTCAAAGTCCTTCATGCCCCAGTCCCGATCCATGGCTTCACGCCGAGTTTCCCGCACCGCCGGCCTCGTCGCAGCGCTGGCCGTCAAACGAAGATGGCTCGAATCACGCATTGGCCGCGATCCGCTGCCACTGGTGGCACTGGGCGCCGCTGGTGCCGTGATGCTGCTGGTGTTCGGTCTGCAATCGCGCGACAGCACCTTGCTCGAAGCCGAACCCGTGGCGACAGCCATCGAACTCGCTCCGGCTGCCGAGCCGACTGCAGTTGACGACATCACGCAGGGCATAGTGCGGCTGGCCAGCACCGATATCGCTGGCGTGACCGATGCCACAATCGTTGAATCCACGGCCGCAATGATCGAGCTGCCCGCCGTCGAGCCCGAGTGGCAGCGGGTCCAGGTTGCGCGCGGCGATACCCTGGCTTCGATCTGCGCCCGCCTGGGACTGTCATCGGCACAAGTCCACCGCATCGTCACCCTGGACGAGCGCGGCAAGCGCCTGACCCGGCTACGCCCGGGCGATGAGTTGGCGTTCGCGTTCGATGCTGCCGGCACGCTGCGCGCCATGCGCGCGGAATTCGACGACGAGCACTGGATGTTCATCGAGGCCGGCGACGACGGCAAACTGGCCAGCCGGATCGAGCCACGCGAACTGGAAACGCGCATCGTCGAAGTCGAGGCCGAGATCAGCTCGTCGCTGTTCAACGCCGGCAAGAACGCCGGACTCACGGACAATATGATCCTGCGCCTGGCCGGGATTTTTGGCTGGGACATCGATTTCGCGCTCGACATCCGCCGCGGCGACCGCTTCGCGATCGTGTTCGAAGAGATCTACCGCGATGGCGAATTCCTGCGTCAGGGCTCGATCCTCGGCGCAAGCTTCATCAACCAGGGCAAGAGCTTCGCCGCGGTTCGCTTCGACGCCGGCAATGGGCCGGATTACTATGACCCGGACGGACGGCCGATGCGCAAGGCCTTCCTGCGCGCACCGCTGAATTTCACCCGCGTGACCTCGAACTTCAACCCTCGCCGCTTTCATCCAGTCACGCGCAAGGTTCGACCGCATAACGGCACCGACTATGGTGCCGCGACCGGCACTCCGGTCTGGGCAGCCGGTGACGGTACCGTGATCGAGTCGGGCTACGGCGCGGCCAACGGCAACTACGTCTATCTGCAGCACGGCAACCACGTAATCACCCGCTACCTGCACCTGTCGAAAAAGCACGTCAAACGCGGCGACCGGGTGAGCCAGGGCCAGACGATCGGGCTCGTCGGTTCCACCGGACTCGCGACCGGACCGCACCTGCACTACGAATTCCTGGTCAACGGCCGGCACCGCGACCCGCGCAAGGTCGACCTTCCCAGCGCCGAACCGCTGCCGACCGAATTGCTACCCGAGTTCCGTCATGCCAGCACCGAGTTGCTGGCCAAGCTTGAACAGCTGCTGCCGCCGCGCGTGATGCTGGCCGACGCCCGACCCGGCACATCATCGACCAAGGCTTCTGGCGCGGAGGCCGGCCGCAGCCAGACCGCGCCACAGTGACCAACCGCCATCATGACGCCGCTGAGTTGGGACGAATTCCAGCGCGTTGAACTTCGCGTCGGCCGCATCGTGCGCGTCGACCCATTTCCCGAGGCGCACAAGCCGGCCTGGATCCTGCAACTGGACTTCGGCCCTGAGCTGGGCCTGCGCAAATCCAGCGCGCAGATCACCGCTCACTACAGCGCCGAGGATTTGCTCGGCCGGCGCGTCGTGGCCGTGACCAATTTCCCGCCGAAGCAGATTGGCCCGATCCGTTCCGAATGCCTGGTGACCGGCTTTCACGATGCCAACGGTCACGTGGTGCTGTGCGTGCCGGACGGCGACGTGCCGCTGGGGACGCGTCTGGCCTGAGCCAGGAGCCAGGCTGCGTGCGCCGCGTTGTGTCGGCGTCCGACCCGCGCCACAATGTCGCAATGAATAGGACCCGTTGCATTGGCCTGATCTCCGGCACCAGCATGGACGGCATCGATGCGGTGCTGATCGAGTTTTCGGACTCGCATCGACAACTGCTGGCCGGCCATACCTTTCCATACCCCGCCGCCTTGCGCGCGTCGCTGGATGAACTGCGACGCGACCCGGACCATTTCCCGGTCGCCGGCCTGGCGCGACTTGACGCCGAGCTCGGCCACGCCTTCGCCGAGGCCGCACTGGCCCTGCTCGACCGGGTCGGCGTTGGCACCGACGCGGTTGATGCCATCGGCAGCCACGGCCAGACCGTGCTGCACCGCCCGAACGATCGGTTCCGCCACACGCTGCAGATCGGCGACCCGAGCCGGATTGCGGAGGCCACCGGGATCGACGTGATCGCCGATTTCCGCCGTGCCGACCTGGCCGCAGGCGGGCAAGGCGCGCCCTTGGCACCGCTGATCCATCAGGAACTGCTGGCCGATCACTCGGAACATCGCCTGGTGGTCAATCTTGGCGGTATCGCCAACGTCACCGTGCTTGCGGCATCCGGCGGCGTGTCGGGCTTCGACACTGGTCCGGCCAACTGCTTCATGGACGACTGGTACCGCAGCCATCAGCATGGACGCTACGATGCCGGAGGCACCTGGGCCGCGAGCGGCCACGTCGACCAGACCTGGCTGAACGAACTGATGCAGGACCCCTACCTGCAGCGCGAGCCGCCCAAGAGCACCGGCATCGAATACTTCAGCACGTCGTGGCTGCGCCAGCGGCTGCCGAAGGATGCAGAAAACCGGCCGACCGACATCCAGGCCACGCTGGCCGAGTTCAGCGCCGCCAGCCTGGTCGCCAGCGTCGAGCGCTTCGTCCCGTTTCGCCCGGATCGCATTCTGCTCTGCGGCGGCGGCGTGGCCAACACCCACCTGGTCGATCGCATTCGCAACCGACTTGGGGATATTCCGCTGGAATCGACCGCGATGCACGGCATCCATCCCGATTTCGTCGAGGCGACACTGATCGCGTGGCTCGCCCGCGAACACCTCGCCGGGCGCCCGATCGACACCCCGCCCATCACCGGCGCCCGCCACCCCGTCCGCCTCGGTGCGCTGTGGCCGACCAGCCGGCGGTTCGATTCGTAAGCTCGGCAAACCCGATACGGGCAACAAGCACAGCCGACCCGGCTCTGCAGGGCACTGCTGCGCCGCAGGGCAAGCGAAGCGCGCTGGCAGCCTGCGGCCTCTCGCTACGGCACGCTGGTGACTACGCTGGGGTTACCAATCGACCTGTTCGAGCACCGCGTCGCCGTCGAATTCGCGCCAGTGCTCGGCCAGAGTCTGCCCGGTCCGGGGGTGCAACAAATCAGGTGCAAGATCGGCCAGAGGCTTGAGGACGTGCGCCTGTTTCAGGATTTCATCGCGCGGCAGTTCAAGAGCGCTGAAGTCGCCCACACGATCGCCGAACAGCAGAATATCGATATCCAGCGTGCGATCGGCAAACTTGGGCAGGTCGCGCCGGCGACCGTGGCGATCCTCGAGCGCGCTCAGCCAGGACTTGAGCTCGACCGGTCCGAGGGTGCAGCGGATCCGGCAGCAGGCGTTGAGGAAGTCGTTGCCGACAAAGCCGACTGCGGCCGAGCGGTACAATGGCGAGCATTCAACCGGCCCGAAGGCGGCTTGGAGTTCGGCCAGTCCGGCGGCCAGGTTGCGGTGGGCATCGACATTGCTGCCCAACCCCAGATAGACGATTTCGGCCTCGGCCACGATGACTCCACGCTTGCCTTCAATCCGGTTTTCGGCCGCGCTCGATCATCACGCCGACCGACTTCGAGCCGGTCACCGCACCCGGCTTGTCGAGCCGGAGCTTGAGCCATTCGACCTCGAATTCCTCGCGCACGATCCTGGCGCAATGTTCGGCCAGGGTCTCGACCAGGAAAAACTGGGACGCGCCAATGAACGCGCTCAGACGCTTGGCGACGGCCTTGTAATTCAGTGTATCTTCGATCGAGTCAGTTCGGGCCGCGCGCGCGATGTCGGCCGACATTTCGAGATTCAGTACCACTTTCTGCCGAATCTCGCGTTCCCAGTCGTAGATCCCGACGACCGTCTCGACCTCCAGGTCCTGAATGAATACGCGGTCCATGTTCAATCCACCTCCAGCGGGGGAAGTTCGTCCAGCGGCCAGCGCGGGTGAACGTCGATCAGTCCGGCCCGGGTCGCGGCGGTCCTGCGGAACCAGCCGGCCAGGGCAATCATGGCGCCATTGTCGGTGCAAAGCGCCGGCGCCGGATAATACACCCGGCCCGGCAGCGCGCTGTCGAGGCCCTCGCGCAGGCGGCGGTTTGCGCTGACCCCGCCGGCGATCACCAATCGCTCCAGTCGCGTCGCCTTGAGCGCGCGTCGGCACTTGATTGCCAATGTCTCGACCACGGCGTACTCGAAGCCGGCGGCAATATCGGCCCGGGTCTGTGGATCATCCGGCTGACGCTCGATCAGGAGCCGGGTATGGGTCTTGAGGCCGGAGAAACTGAAATCGAGCCCAGGCCGGTCGGTCATCGGCCGCGGGAACTCGAACCGTGCCGGATCGCCCTGCTCGGCCAGGCGCGCCACCTCCGGGCCGCCCGGATACGACAGACCCAGCAGACGCGCGGTCTTGTCGAAAGCCTCACCGGCGGCATCGTCCAGGGTCTCACCCAGCAGCCGGTAACGACCCGGCTCGGCGACCTCGACCAGCAGCGTATGTCCGCCCGAGACCAGCAGCGCGACGAATGGAAACGCCGGCGGCGCCTCACTCAGCAGCGGCGATAGCAGGTGGCCCTCCATGTGATGCACGCCGACCGTCGGGATGCCGCGTGCGGCGGCATAGGCCACCGCCACACTGCCGCCGACCAGCAGCGCCCCGGCCAGCCCCGGGCCGCGGGTCCAGGCAACCAGGTCGGGCCCCTGTTGCTCAAGTTCGGCCTCGGCCAGCACCTGGCGGATCATCGGACCCAGCTTGCGCACATGGTCACGCGAAGCCAGCTCCGGCACGACACCGCCGTAGCGGGCGTGATCGAGCTGGGTGTAGACCGCCTCGGCGATGATGCCTTCGCCGTGCCGGTACAGCGCCACGGCAGTCTCGTCACAGGAGGTCTCCACACCCATCACGGTGAGGTTCGATTCAGAAAAGTTTTGCATCCGACTAGCTTAGCGCGATATACTGGCGAACTCATCTGTTTCCAAGCTGGTTGATTACAGAATGCCGAGTGTAAAGGTCAAGGAAAACGAGCCGTTCGAATACGCCCTGCGTCGATTCAAGCGCTCGTGTGAAAAGGCTGGCGTGGTTGCTGAAACCCGTCGTCGCGAATTCTTCGAAAAGCCGACCCAGGAGCGCAAGCGCAAGAAGGCTGCTGCGGTCAAGCGCCATTTGCGTAAGCTGTCGAGAGACGTAACCAACCGCAAGCGCCTTTATTGAGGCTGCGGCGGTTCCGAGCCGCGAATCTGCGGCGTTTTCCTCGGTCGCGAATCCTCGACGTACTGCGTGTACGCCTGCGGTTCGCTCGGTCGGAAAGCCCCACATCTTCGCGACCCGGAACCGCCTCGCTCTCGATAAACTGAGTCGGCGGCGGGCGTTTCGACCGCCGAGCCGCGCGGAAATGCATCAGATTCGGGTGACCCGGCCGGTCGCCCGTTTTGCGTTTGTGGTTTTCGGTCGTCGACGGATTGCAATGCCTGAACGGACAATCTGACAGGAGCGAATCATCATGTCACTGAAGCAGCAGATCAACGAACAGGTCAAGGCCGCGATGAAGGGCGGCGCCAAGGATCGGCTCAAGGTTCTGCGTCTTCTGACCGCGGCGATCAAGCAGCGCGAAGTCGACGAACGCATCGAGCTTGACGATACCCAGGTTCTGAGCGTGATCGACAAGATGGTCAAGCAGCGCCGCGAGTCGATCGAGCAGTATACCGCCGGCAACCGGCTCGACCTGGCCGAAGTCGAACAGGCCGAGATCGCGATCCTGGCCGAATTCCTGCCCGAACCGCTGACCGAAGCCGAGATCGCCGCGCTGATCGACCAGGCGCTCGCCGCCACCGGTGCCGCCGGCGTGGCCGACATGGGCAAGGTCATGGCCGAGCTTAAACCGGCACTGCAGGGCCGCGCCGATATGAAGCAGGTCTCGTCTTCAGTGCGCGCGAAGCTGGTCTGAACCACGCATCTGTTCAGGCGGGCCGGGCATCGCTACACTGCAGCGAATGTCCGGCCTGATCCCCGAATCCTTCATCCAAAGCCTGCTCGAGCGCGCCGATATCGTCGACGTGATCGGGCAACGCGTGCCATTGAAGCCGGCCGGGCACGAGTTCAAGGCCTGTTGCCCATTCCATGACGAGAACACACCGTCGTTCTATGTCAGCCCGCAGAAGCAGTTCTACCACTGCTTTGGTTGCGGCGCACATGGCACCGTGATCGGCTTCGTAATGACATACGACGGGCTCGAGTTTCCGGCTGCAATCGAGGAACTGGCCAGCCATCTGGGCATGGAAGTGCCGCGCGAGGCCGGCGCGCCGGCCGATGACCGTAGCAAGCGCCAGCGCGAGGCGCTGTATGGTGCGCTGGAGGCGGCCCAGAACTTTTTCCGCGCCCGGCTGCGCGGCTCGGAAGCCGCTGGTGCCTACCTCGACCGGCGCGGGCTGGACGCCGCCACGATCGAGGAGTTCGGCATCGGCTACGCACCCGATGCCTGGTCGGAGCTGTCCGACCGGCTGCAGCAGCAGGGTCTGAAGTCCGAAACGCTGGAACAGGCAGGACTGGTCAGCCCGGCCCGCAACGGCAACCAGATCGACCGCTTTCGCCATCGGATCATGTTCCCGATCCACGATCGAAGAGGCCGTGTGATCGCCTTTGGCGGGCGGGCTTTGGGCGATGACGGGCCGAAGTACCTGAACTCGGCCGAATCGCCGGTGTTTCACAAGGGCCGCGAGCTGTACCGGCTATTCAACGTTCGCAAGGGTGGCCTGCCCGAGCGTCTGCTAGTGGTCGAAGGCTACATGGATGCCACAGCCTTGCACCAGTTCGGCTTCGCAGAGGCTGTCGCCACGCTGGGCACAGCGGTCACCGCCGATCACCTCGAGCTGATGTTCCGCGCCACCTCGGTGGTGGTGTTCTGCTTCGACGGTGATGCTGCCGGTCGTCGGGCGGCGTGGAAGGGCCTGGAAACCGCGCTGCCACTGATGCGCTCCGATCGCGAGGTGCGCTTTCTGTTCCTGCCCGACGGCGAGGACCCGGACAGCCTGATCCGCAGCGAGGGCCGGGAGCGCTTCGCTGAGCGACTGGACCAGGCCACGCCGCTGTCGGGCTTTCTGTTCGAGGAACTGGGTTCAAAGCTGGATCTGGCCACACCCGACGGCCGCGCCCGGCTGGTCGCCCTGGCCGAGCCATTGCTTGATCGTCTGCCGCCCGGACCCTTCGCCGAATTGATGCACCAGGAATTGCAACGCCGCGCCGGATTGCGCAGCGCCACCGCGCCGCGCCCGGCGCGGCGTAACGTTCGGTCACAAGAGTCTTCCGATCGGTCGCTGACTCCAGTACAATATGCGGTTGCCATTCTGGTGCAGTATCCGGAGTTGGCGAAGGGTGCCGACTGGCAGTCACTGGAGGTACCCGCCGAGGTCAAAGGGTCCCGGTTTCTGGCTCGGCTGATTGAATTTTGCCGCGAGAAGCCCAACATTTCTACCGCGATGGTCCTCGAACACTGGCGCGATTCGCCGGAGGGTCCGTTCCTTTCCGGGTTGGCCACCCGTAACCTTGCAGGTCAGGCCGAGCAGTTGGAACCGGCGTTGCACGAAACCCTGGCGCGCATCCATGCGCAGATGATTCGCTCCAGGATTTCTCAATTGCAACAATTGCAGGCCGCCGATGGTCTTGATAAAGATCAGGCGGCAGAATTGCGTGAGTGGCTGTCCCGTCGCGCAACAGGACGACACGATTCGCGCTGAATATTCGTATCTGGATACTATGGACAACGCACCTCGCTCATCGCTCAAGCTGCTGATCGAAAAAGGCCGTGAACAAGGCCAGTGGCTGACTTACGCCCAGGTCAACGATCACCTGCCCGACGACATCGTCGAGGCCGACCAGATCGAAGACATCGTCAACATGATCAACGACATGGGGATCAAGGTCTTCGAGGAGGCTCCTGAAGATCCCGATGTAATGATCCTGAACGATGCGGCGTCGAGTGACACCGACGACGAAACCGCGCAGCAGGAAGCAGAAGCTGCGCTGGCCGCCGTCGAAACCGAACTCGGTCGAACCACCGACCCGGTGCGCATGTACATGCGCGAGATGGGCCAGGTCGACCTGCTCGACCAGAAAGGCGAGATCGAGATCGCCAAGCGCATCGAGGACGGTCTCAACGCCGTCAACATGGCGCTGGCGCGCTTCCCCGGCACGGTCACCGTGCTGCTGGAGGAATACCAGTCCTGGCGTGATGGCAACCAGCGTCTCAACGAGCTGGTGTCCGGTTTCGTCAACCCGCTGCTGCTGGCCGAGATGGACCTGATCTCGGACGACACGATGGAAGCGGCGGTGGCAGAGGAAGCGGAATATGTAGACGACGACGTTGAAATCGACGAGGATGCTCCGCCGACCACGGTCAACACCGGGCCGGATGCCGAACAGGTAATCGCCTACTTCGAAGAACTCAAGAAACTGCACGAGCAGTTCATCAGGCTCTACGACCGCTACGGTTCGCACGGCAAGAAGACCAACGAGCTCAAGGGGCAGATCAGCGAACAATTCATCCGACTGAAGCTGCCGCCGCGGATGTTCGAGCACCTGATCGACCGGATGCGCTTCCAGGCCAACATCACGCGCGACCTGGAGCGCAGCATCATGACGCTGTGCGTCGAGAAGTCGGGCATGCCGCGCAAGGATTTCATCAAGAGCTTCGTCGATCACGAGACGGATCCGGAGTGGCTCGAAGGCCTGCTCAACAAGCGCCCCAAGTGGTCAGCCGCGATCAAGGAGCAGGCTGACGACATCGCCCGGGCGCAGCGCAAGCTTGGCCAGATCGAGAAGACCCAGCGCATCCCGATCGGCGAGTTCAAGGATCTGACCCGCAACATGTCGATCGGCGAGGCGCGCGCGCGCCGCGCCAAGAAGGAAATGGTCGAGGCCAACCTGCGCCTGGTGATCTCGATTGCCAAGAAGTACACCAACCGCGGCCTGCAGTTCCTCGACTTGATTCAGGAAGGCAACATCGGCCTGATGAAAGCGGTCGACAAGTTCGAGTACCGCCGCGGCTACAAGTTCTCGACCTACGCAACCTGGTGGATCCGCCAGGCGATCACCCGCTCGATCGCCGACCAGGCCCGCACCATCCGGATCCCGGTGCATATGATCGAGACGATCAACAAGCTCAACCGGATCAGCCGTCACATGCTCCAGGAAATGGGCCGCGAGCCGACCCCGGAAGAACTGGCGGTAAAGATGGAAATGCCCGAGGACAAGATCCGCAAGGTACTCAAGATCGCCAAGGAGCCGATCTCGATGGAAACACCGATCGGCGACGACGAAGATTCGCATCTGGGCGACTTCATCGAGGACATCAACATCCTGTCGCCGGTCGAGAAGGCCACCACCACCGGCCTGACCGACACGGTGCAGAAGGTGCTCGGCGGCCTGACCCCGCGCGAGGCCAAGGTGCTGCGCATGCGCTTCGGCATCGACATGAACACCGACCACACGCTGGAAGAAGTCGGCAAACAGTTCGACGTCACCCGCGAGCGGATCCGCCAGATCGAAGCCAAGGCCCTGCGCAAGCTGCGCCACCCGACCCGCTCGGAACAGCTGCGCAGCTTCCTCGACATCGATTGATAACAAGCTGAGGCGCGCGTGTCGATGAGCGCGCGCAGCCTCTGGCTGCTGTCGGCCTACCGCGCCGACAGCCACGCCGCCTGGGCCGATGGCCTGGTCGCGAGTTTCCCCGAGTTCGGCTGGCAGCGCTTCGAGTTGCCGGGGCGGCATTTCGCCTGGCGCATTCGCGGCAACCCCTTGAGCTGGCTGGATACGCTGGCCGAGCCGCAAACACCGGACGCCATCGTGGCAACTTCCATGGTCGACCTGGCCACGATCCGCGGCCTGCATCCGCGCTTGAGCGACGTGCCCTGCCTGCTGTACTTCCACGAAAACCAGTTCGCCTACCCGATCAGCGACGCCCAGACCACCTCGGTCGAGGCGCAGATGGTGCAGCTCTATAGCGCGCTGGCCGCCGATCGGATCCTGTTCAACTCCAGCTACAACCGCACAAGCTTCCTGGCCGGGGTCACGACGCTGCTGGCGCGTCTGCCCGACCAGGTGCCGGATCGTGTCGTGGCTCGACTGTCGGCAAAATCCGGCGTGCTTCCGGTGCCGATCGATCCCATCCGGGCAACCGTGGCAGGCCCGGCGCGCGATCCTGGGCTGATCGTATGGAACCACCGCTGGGATTACGACAAGGCGCCCGAGGACTTCGCCGAAGCGATGCTGCGGCTGGCCGAGCGCGGCGCCAAGTTCCGGCTGGCGCTGCTGGGCGCACGACCGCACAAGACGCCCGCGCCGCTGGTGCTCCTTCGCGAACGACTGGCAGACCGAATCGTCGCCGACGGCAGGCTGCCGCGCGTTGAATATCGCGAGCTGCTGAGAAGTGCCGGTATCGCGGCGAGTACCGCACGCCATGAGTTCCAGGGCTTGGGATTGCTCGAGGCCGCCAGCGCAGGCTGCGTGCCGCTGGTGCCGGATGCACTGGTCTACCCCGAGGTCTTCGCCGCTGAGTATCGCTATCCGGGCGGCGACATCGGCGCGCTGGTCGAGCGGCTGCAGCAGTGGCTGGACCATGGCGCACCGGCCGCTCCGGACGTGAGCGGCTTTGCGCGCACCGCACTCCAGGCGCGCTGGCGCGAAGAGCTCAGCCCGCAGTATTCCTGAACCAACCTCGCGAGGCGATGCCGGGCGCTGTAGCCTGGGTGTTTGGCGACCGAGCGGTCTGCAGGCCTGCTTCGACAGTACGTCGAGAATTCGTGACCAAGCCATTGGCCGTGGATGCAGGGTCAGGCGGTGCCGCAGCAGTCGGGGTCAGGAATACTGCGGGCTCAACGCTTTCGAATATGGTGGTGCGGCGTGATCAGCCATAGCCCGATCGCGGCCAGCAGTCCGAACAGCGCCGGCCACCATAGCCGCCGCCACGAGGTCTCCATCGACCCAAGAATCACGAAGTCATCGAGGTAGACGGTCTCGCAGGCCCCGTCGCCGGTGTCCTCCCGGGTGGTGCTGGTGCCGCGCACCGGCCGTCCGGGCTCGCCGTATTCCGACAGCCAGCCGCGCATCGTGATCTGGTCGCCGACCTGCAGGCGTTTCAGCTCGCGCTGCAGCCGTGGGTCGTCGCTGAGCAGGTGATTGTTGGAAATCTTGTACTGATCGAAGGCCGCCCAGGCCTCCGGATCGCGGGTTTTAAAGTTGCAGGTGAACTCACCGTTCCAGAAGCGAAAAGCGGCCAGATCGACATCGCGCGCGTTACCGCCCCAGACCACGCAGACATCGGCCACATTGATGAAGTCGTTCCAGCGCTGGTGAATGCCGATGTCCTTCTTGAAGCGCTTCAGGGAAACCACCAGCCCGGTCAGCTCGTAGCGATACAGCGGCTGGACGCGGTAGGTCACGTCATTGGCCTCGACCTCGAAGGCGGCGCGCTGGACCTGCTGCTGACGCGGCTCCTGATCGATCAGCGGATCGAGCAGGATCGGCGAGGTGAAGCGGTCCCAGTTCCACCACGACAGCAGCAGGCCGAATGTGCTGACGCCGAACAGCCAGCCGATCAGGCGTCCTCGACTCATCCTCCCGTCGTTCCGCAGAAATCGTTCATCATCATCGAACTCCTTCGATCAAGCTTCGATCTGCCTGGATTTTTGCGCGATTGGGACACAGCCATTCACCCTTCGGCGACGTTATGATCCGATAAG
>Ga0210046_1001408_pt1 | contig 18861 bp, 14 predicted proteins | sample CryGeyCG2114_250_FD_185461 | JGI IMG/M metagenome (GOLD analysis project Ga0210046, IMG submission 185461) | Groundwater microbial communities from aquifer - Crystal Geyser CG18_big_fil_WC_8/21/14_2.50 (SPAdes) (version 2) | ecosystem: Environmental > Aquatic > Deep subsurface > Groundwater ... | reverse complement strand
CGTCAAAGAAATGGTCGCGGCCGATCCGCGACTGGAAAGCCGCACTGAATCAACTTATCATCCAGTTCGATGACCGGATTACCCGTCATCTTTGAGAGGGTGGTTACACAGAAAAATTTACAGGCTCCAGATCACCCGCACTTGGAATAGCCGCAGGCCAGACACGTCTGACACCCATCCATCAACACCATCGCCTTGGTCGAACATTTGTGACAAAGCGACGCTGTTTCCGGGTAGCCATTGTCCGCGTCGGCACCCGGCACCGATACCCGTTCGAGCGCCCTCGGCGATTCAGCCAGGGTTCCGCCGTTCGCCCGCGAATCGAACTCCGCACGTTTTTCCTTGAGCATCAGTAGCTGCTGCTCGGACAGCTCATCGGGCTCCATCAGGCCGATGCGCTTGAAGTGGTGCTCGACCACGGCGCCGATGTCGGCGACGATGGAGGGGACGAATTTCCCACCGGGCTTGAAGTAGCCGCCCTTGGGATCGAACACGGCCTGGAGCTCCTCGGACAGAAAGGTGACGTCGCCGCCCTTGCGGAACACCGCAGACATGACGCGGGTGAGCGCGACGATCCACTGGAAGTGGTCCATGTTCTTGGAGTTGATGAAGATCTCGAACGGCCGGCGAACTTCGTGCTCGGTGCCGGAGTTGAGCACGATGTCGTTGATCGTGACGTACAGGGCGTGGTCGTCCAGCGGTGTGCGGATCTTGTAGGTCGCACCTTCCAGGCATTCCATACCCTCGGGCCGCTCCAGCTTTTCGTGCATACGGATGATGTCGGCCTTCTTGCGCAGGCCCCGGCCCTTGCCCGTGCCATCTGGCGCCTGGTTCTTGTCCTTGACCTGGTAGCCCACGATCTTGCTCCCGATTTTCACTGTCATGGTTTTTGCTCCTGCTCCGGGTCTTGTCTGCCCGGTCTGCTCATCGGCGCGGATTTTGCGCCGGTATGTTTCGGTTGATGCCTGCCGGTTGTGGCGGGCGCTTGTTTTCCTGTTTCCGGATGCGCCGTGCGCTGCGTCCGAATTGTCAATTCGCGATTCAGTCTGCCCCTGCCCCACCCCGGCCCTACCCCGCGCGCGGGGGGAATGGAAAAAGCCCGCGCGAGATTCGGCCACGCCATGGAGCACAGCCAGACGCTCGCAGGCAAGGCTTCGCAAACCGCGTGACTCCGGAGCGCACATCAGGTGCGTGAGGAAGCACGCGGTGCCGCGAAACCCTGCATTCGAGTGTCCAGCCACGCCATGGAGCACAGCCAGACGCTCGCAGGCAAGGCTTCGCAAACCGCGTGACTCCGGAGCGCACATCAGGTGCGTGAGGAAGCACGCGGTGCCGCGAAACGCAGCATACGAGTGTCTGGCGAAGCTCCATCAGAACTTTCCGTAATAGCCTTCTTTAAGCGCATCAAACAGGTTGGCCGCCGTATGCGTCTCGCCGTCGTACTCGACCTCTTCGTTACCCTTCAGCTCGATCTGGCTGCCGTCGTCGAGCTCGAACACGTAGGTAGTGCTCTCCAGATCCTTGTCGGTGACCAGCACGCCCTGGAAGGCTTCCGGGTTGAAACGGAAGGTGGTGCAGCCCTTGAGGCCCTTGTCCCAGGCATCGAGATAGATGTCCTTGAAGTCCTCATAGGGGTAGTCGGTCGGCACATTGGCGGTCTTGGAGATTGACGAATCGATCCACTTCTGCGCGGCGGCCTGGATCGCGACATGCTCCTTCGGCGTGATGGTTTCTGCGGTCAGGAAGTAGTCCGGCAGCTGTTCTTCGGGCTCTTCGGAAAGCGGCATCGCCTTCGGATTGACCCGGGTGCGGTAGGCCAGCAGCTCGTAGGAGTAGACGCTGACTTTTTCCTTGCTCTTCTTGCCCTCGCGGATGACATTGCGGTTGTAGTGGTGGGCAAAGCTCGGCTCGATGCCGTTGGAGGCGTTGTTGGCCAACGACAGCGAGATCGTGCCGGTCGGTGCGATCGAGGTGTGGTGGGTGAAGCGCGCACCGATTTCAGCCAGCTTCTCGACCAGTTCCGGTGCAACTTCGGCCACCTTCTGCATGTAGCGGCTGTAGCGCGCGTGCAGCACGCGGCCGGGCACCTTGTCGCCGGGCTTGTAGCCGTCACGGACCATTTCGGGGCGCTTGCGCAGCATTTCCGGGGTCACTTCGAACTGGTCGACCATGATCGGCGCCGGACCTTTCTCCTGGGCCAGCTCCAGACCGGCTTCCCAGCCGGCCACGGCCATTTCGCGGCTGACCTGGTCGGTGAACTCCAGCGAATCCGGCTGGCCGTACTTCTTGCCCAGCATGGTCAGCGTGCTGCCCAGACCGAGAAAGCCCATGCCATGACGGCGCTTGTACTCGATCTCGCGGCGTTGCTGGCCGAGCGGAAGACCATTGACTTCGACCACGTTGTCGAGCATGCGAGTGAATATCTTGACTGTCTTGCGGTACTCGTCCCAGTTGAAGCGCGCCTCTTCGGTGAACGGTTGTTCGACGAATCGGGTCAGGTTGACCGAACCGAGCAGGCAGGCGCCGTAGGGTGGCAAGGGCTGCTCGCCGCAGGGGTTGGTCGCCCGGATGGTCTCGGTCCACCAGTTGTTATTCTGCTCGTTGATCCGGTCGACCAGGATGAAGCCGGGCTCAGCGAAATCGTAGGTGCTGGCCATGATCATGTTCCACAGCCGCTTGGCCGGTACGGTCTTGTAGATCCTGCAGGCGACCAATCCTTCGTCGTTGGTGACATAGCCAGTCTGGATCGGCCATTCGCGCCAGATCACCTGGGTCGGGTCGTTCAGGTCAACGCTGTTGCCTTCGCTGGTCAGCAGCGGAAACACCAGCGGCCAGTCGCTTTCCTGGCGCACCGCCTCGATGAAGGCGTCGGTGATCAGCAGCGAGCAATTGAACTGGCGCAGCACGCCGTTCTCGCGCTTGGCGCGGATGAAGTCCATCACGTCGGGGTGGGATACGTCGAAGGTGGCCATCTGCGCGCCCCGCCGGCCGCCAGCCGACGACACGGTGAAGCACATCTTGTCGTAGATATCCATGAACGACAGCGGCCCGGAGGTGTAGGCCCCGGCGCCGGAGACGTAGGCTCCCCTGGGGCGCAAGGTCGAGAATTCATAGCCGATGCCGCATCCCGCCTTCAGCGTCAGCCCGGCCTCGTGGACCTTGCCGAGGATGTCGTCCATCGAATCGCCGATCGTGCCCGAAACGGTGCAGTTGATCGTCGAGGTGGCCGGCTTGTAGGCCTGCGCACCGGCGTTGGAGGTGATACGCCCGGCCGGAATTGCACCCCGGCGCAGCGCCCACAGGAATTCGCGGTACCAGTACTCGCGCGCATCGGTGCCCTTTTCGGCATCGGCCAGCGCCCTGGCCACACGCTTGTAGGTATCGTCGATGGTGTGATCGACAGGCTCGCCGGCCTTGGTTTTGAGCCGGTACTTCTTGTCCCAGATATCCATCGAGGCTTCCTGGAATTCAATCTCCGGAAGCGCTGCATTCAAAGCTTCAGCCGAAACACTCATTGCCCTTGCAACCTCTTGTCTTTATTGGATTCCCCGCGGTGTTATCCACAACTTGTTGGATGAGTTATCCACAATCACTTGTGTCGCGGTCAATTTCTATACACAATATGTTGTGCCCCCGGATGTGAACAATACGCGCATTCCGTCACAGTTTCAAGCACTAAAGACATCGAAAATTTCGACCGGGATTCCTTGCAGACCATGTTCGAGATCGTCCTCTACCAGCCCGAGATTCCACCGAATACCGGCAACATCCTGCGTCTGTGCGCCAACACCGGGGCTCGGCTGCACCTGGTGCAGCCGCTGGGCTTCGCCCTGGACGACCGCCGCATGCGGCGTGCCGGGCTGGACCACAGCGAGCGCGAGCGCATCACTGTCCATACGGATTTCCAGGCCGTCTGCACGGCATTGGCCGACCGGCGCTGGCTGGCGGTGGAGACTGGAGCATCGCAGCACCACGACCAGATCGCCTTCAAGCCCGGCGATGTGCTGCTGTTCGGCCCGGAGACCCGCGGCCTGCCCGAGGACGTACTGGCGCAATTTCCGCCCGAGCGCCGCCTCTCCCTCCCCCAACGCCCCGGCTCGCGCAGCCTGAACCTGTCCAACGCAGTCGCGGTGACCGTATACGAGGCATGGCGTCAGCAGGGGTTCGGGTTCTCGTCAGAGGCCGGCTGAGGGCCTTGTGGCGCCAGCATATCCACCGTTTCGGGCAATGCGAGGTGGATGCGCGAACGCTTATCCACGCTGCAAACTGCGCTTGGATCCTGCCTCGGCGGCGCCGGGAAGCGCAGGAGACGGCCGAGGCCGACGCGCCGCAGGTTCGAGCGAAGCGCGCCCAGCGGGCTCCGGGCATCGCAGGTCATCCGGTGCGGAGCGTCGGACGCCTCCTTCGGCACGCGCGGTTTTGGTTCCTTTTGCCGCGACAAGAGAAACTCGCTCAAGCCCGCGCAGCGGGCGGTGAAAGCATTGAAGAACTAAGCCCGGTTTATTCATGACTCGACCTGCTGCGACGCCCCCAGGCTGTGCATCGGAGAGGTTTTGCTCGGTCGCGCATCCCGACCTGCCGGTATTGACAAGCAGGGCGAGTCCGGCTGCGGTGCGCTCGGTCGCGAAACACCGCAGCGACAAGACCTGGAGCCGTCTCGCGACGATCGGGTCATGAATAATCCGGGCGAAGAGGACTTGGAGCGGGCGAACGGAATCGAACCGTCGTCTCCAGCTTGGGAAGCTGGGGTAATGCCATTATACGACGCCCGCGCCGAGCGCCAATTATCACCCAGCCGACACCGGACCGACAAGCCCCGTGCTGACGATTCGATTCATTTGTCGCCGGCGCGCCCGGCCAGCCACTCGCGATCTTCGGTCGTGAGTTGCGCGGCATCCAGCAGGTCCGGGCGGCGCGCGAGGGTGCGTTGAAGGGCCTGGCGGCGGCGCCAGCGGGCAATCGCTGCGTGATCGCCGGAGCGCAGCACCTCGGGCACTTCGAGACCGCGCCAGACTTCCGGGCGGGTGTAGTGCGGGCAATCGAGCAGGCCACTGCTGAACGAGTCCTGAGGTGCGGACTCTTCGTGGCCGAGCACGCCCGGCTGCAGCCGGATCACCGCGTCCATCATTACCGCGGCGGCGTATTCGCCGCCGGACAGCACGTAATCACCGATCGACCATTCCTCGTCGATCAGTTCCTGGTTGACCCGCTCATCAATGCCCTCGTAGCGGCCGCAGACCAGGATCAGACGCTGGCGCCCGGCCAGGGCCTCGACATCAATCTGGCGCAGTACCCTACCCTGCGGCGACAGCCCGCTGACCGGGGCGTTGGAGCCGGTCCGGGCGGCTTCGATGGCTTGAGCCAACGGTTCAGGACGCATCAGCATGCCAGGCCCGCCGCCATAGGGGCGGTCATCGACGCTGCGGTGTACTCCGGGGGCGTAGTCGCGCGGGTTGAAGCAGCGCAGAGTGATCCGACCATCATCCAGTGCCCGCCCGGTCAGGCCCATGGCCTTGAAGTTCTCGAACCAGTCCGGGAACAAAGTGACGAGATGGATTTCGCGAAGCATCAGCCCGGATCGCGTGACCAGGCCAGCGCCCAATCGACTCGAATGCGGCGAGCGTCAAGATCGACATCCTCGACATAGATGCCCGGGACGAACGGAATCAGCAGCTGTTCGCCGCCGTCGGCAGCATCGACCTGCAGTACGTCATGTGCGCCTGCGTCGATCAGGCCGGAAACGCTACCGAGGCGCACTCCGGACAGGTCACATACCTCCAGACCGACCAGGTCGCGCCAGTACCAGTGCCCCGGTTCGGCTGGTGGCAGCTCTTCGGCGTTGATCGTCAGCACGGTGCCGGCCAAGGCTTCGGCCGCATCACGATCAGTGATTTCACGCAGACGACAGACCAGACGCGGCCCCTGACGGCGCCATTCCTCGACATGAAAAAGCCCCGGCGGTCGATTGGACCGCCAGGGCTCATATTCAAAAATGTTTTCTGGTGGTTCGGTCCGGGAGTGAACCCGGACCCAACCCGCGATGCCAAAGGCACCGCAGATTCGGCCCAGCTCGAGCTCTGCACCCGGGTCCGTCATGCGACGGCTGGAGCCAGACTCAGGCCGCCGGGCTTGCCGACTTGCGCGAAGCCTCGGCTACCAGCTTGGATACGCGCTCGCTCAACTGCGCACCCTGACCGACCCAGTGCTCGACCCGAGCCTGATCGACGCGCAGACGCTCATCCCGACCCCGGGCGACCGGGTTGAAAAACCCGACGCGTTCAATGCTGCGACCGTCGCGCGGGCTGCGGCTGTCGGTGACCACGATGTGGTAGAAGGGCTGCTTCTTCGCGCCACCGCGTGCCAGTCTGATCTTGACCATCTACTGCTACTCCTGAAGTCTGCGATTCCGGCGTTGCCGGAATCTCAATAGTGTTAACCCGGGAATTGTACCCGCAAATCATGATTTTTGGAAGTACGACCCGCGTCCGGCGCGGGTCACACTGCTTCACTCGCCGCTCTCAGCCGGGGCGTCTCCAACCTCGACCAGCTCGGTCTCGTCCGAGCTGTCCTGGGCGCGCAGCAACGCGGCCAGTTCAGCTTCGGAATCGCCGATGATGTCGACATCCTCACGCCGAAGCTCGCGCGCCACCCGACCGGTGCCCGCCGGGATCAGACGGCCAACGATGACGTTCTCCTTCAGCCCGCGCAGATTGTCGACGGTGCCGCGCACCGCCGCGTCGGTGAGTACGCGGGTGGTCTCCTGGAACGAAGCCGCGGAGATGAACGACTCGGTGGCGAGCGACGCCTTGGTGATACCGAGCAGCATGCGCTGGAAACCAGCCGGCCGCAGACCATCATGTTCAAGACGTCGGTTCTCATCGGCAACCATGACCACCTCGAGCAGCTCGCCCTGCAGGAATTTGCTGTCGCCCGATTCGGTGATCTCGATCTTGCGCAGCATCTGCCGGATGATGGTTTCGATGTGCTTGTCGTTGATCCGCACACCCTGCAGGCGATACACGTCCTGGATCTCCTGCACCAGGTAGTTGGCCAGCGGCTCGACGCCAAGCAGGCGCAGGATGTCATGTGGATCGAGCTCGCCGTCGACAACCACTTCGCCCTTCTCCACATGTTCGCCTTCGAACACCTGAATCTGGCGCCACTTGGGAATCAGGTCCTCATGGGTATCGCCATTCTCGTCGGTAATGACCAGGCGCTGCTTGCCCTTGGTCTCCTTGCCATAACTTACCGTTCCGGAAGCCTCGGCCAGAACCGCGGCTTCCTTCGGTCGGCGCGCTTCGAACAGGTCAGCCACGCGTGGCAGACCGCCGGTGATATCTCGAGTCTTCGAGGATTCCTGCGGAATTCGCGCAAGAATGTCACCGATCTGGACGTCCTGGCCGTCACGGCAGTTGATCACCGCGCCGGCAGGCAGGAAGTTCTGTGCCGGCTGGTTGGTGCCCGGCAGACTCAGCGGTTTTCCAGCTTCGTCGAACAGACGAATCGTCGGACGCAGATCCCTGCCTTCGGAACCGCGCTTTTTCGGATCGATCACGACGCTCGAGGTCAGACCTGTGACGTCATCCACCTCCTCGGAAATCGTCACGCCCTCGATGAAATCCTGGAACGAGGTCCTGCCCGCCAGTTCCGCAACCACAGGATGGGTGTGCGGATCCCAGTTGGCCACAACCTGACCGGCCTTGACTTCGTCACCTTCGCGGGCACTGATCATCGCGCCGTAAGGAATCTTGTAGCGTTCACGCTCACGACCGTGACTGTCGATCAACGACAGCTCACCCGACCGAGATACTGCGACCAGCTTGCCTTCGCTGTTTTCGACCGACTTCAGGTTGACCAGACGCACCGTACCGGCGGACTTGACCTCGATATGGTCAATGGCCACGGCACGCGATGCGGCACCGCCGATGTGGAAGGTTCGCATTGTCAGCTGCGTGCCGGGCTCGCCGATTGACTGCGCGGCGATTACCCCGACCGCCTCGCCGATATTGACCTCGGAACCCCGTGCCAGGTCACGGCCGTAACACTGGCCGCAGATACCGTAGCGGGTTTCACAGGTGATCGGCGAGCGAACCAGCACCCGGTCGATCGCATTTTCCTCGAGAACAGCCACCCAGCGCTCGTCGAGCAAGGTGCCGCGCGGACACAGCACTTGGTCGCTGTCTGCCGGGTAGACGTCCTCGGCCAGAACACGGCCCAGTACACGCTGAGCCAGCGGCTCGATGATGTCGCCGCCTTCCACGATCGGCTGCATCTCCACGCCGTTCTCGGTGCCACAGTCGACTTCAACCACCACCACGTCCTGGGCGACGTCGACCAGACGACGGGTCAGGTAGCCGGAGTTGGCGGTTTTCAGCGCCGTATCGGCCAGGCCCTTGCGCGCGCCATGGGTCGAGATGAAGTACTGCAGGACGTTCAGGCCTTCACGGAAGTTGGCCGTGATCGGGGTCTCGATGATCGAGCCATCCGGCTTGGCCATCAGACCGCGCATGCCCGCCAGCTGTCGAATCTGGGCCGCCGAACCTCGCGCTCCGGAGTCGGCCATGATGTAGATCGAGTTCATCGAGTCCTGTTCGACTTCATTGCCCTCGGAATCGACACGCGTTTCCTTGCCGATACGCTTCATCATTGCCCGGGCCACGGCTTCGTTGCAACGCGACCAGATATCGACCACCTTGTTGTAACGCTCGCCGGCTGTGACCACGCCCTCGCTGTACTGGTTCTGAATCTCCAGCACCTCCTGTTCGGCGCGGTCGAGAATCTGCTTCTTCTCTGGTGGAATCTGCAGGTCGTCGAGGCAGATCGACACGCCGGCGCGGGTCGAGTAGGCAAAGCCGGTGTACATCAACTGGTCGGCAAAAACGACCGTGTGCTTCAGCCCGAGCTTGCGGTAGCACTCGTCGATCAGACCCGAGATCTGCTTCTTCTTCAGAGTGATGTTGAACAGCTCGAAACGCATGCCCCTGGGCGCGATTTCGAACAGCAAGGCGCGACCGATGGTCGTCCGGTAACGTCGCGTGACCGGCTGCAGCTTGCCCTCCTCATCGGCTTCATGCTCGGTGAGCCGCACCGTGACCGAGGCCTGCAGATCGACCTGCCTGTTGGCATAGGCACGATGTACTTCGGCGGTCGACGAGAACGTCATGCCCTCGCCACGGCAGCCCGCCAGTTCGCGGGTCATGTAGTAAAGGCCGAGCACCACGTCCTGGGTCGGAACGATGATCGGCTCGCCATTGGCCGGCGAGAGGATGTTGTTGGTCGACATCATCAGTGCGCGCGCTTCGAGCTGTGCTTCCAGTGACAGCGGTACGTGCACCGCCATCTGGTCACCGTCGAAGTCGGCGTTGAAGGCGGTACAGACCAGCGGGTGCAACTGGATCGCCTTGCCCTCGATCAGCACCGGCTCGAAGGCCTGGATGCCAAGTCGATGCAGGGTCGGCGCGCGGTTGAGCAGCACCGGATGCTCGCGGATGACTTCCTCGAGGATATCCCAGACTTCGCCTTCTTCCTTTTCGACCAGCTTCTTGGCCGCCTTGATCGTCGGCGCCAGGCCGCGACGCTGCAACTTGGAGAAGATGAACGGCTTGAAAAGTTCCAGCGCCATCTTTTTCGGCAGACCGCACTCATGCAGCTTGAGGGTCGGACCAACCACGATTACCGAACGACCGGAGTAATCGACACGTTTGCCGAGCAGGTTCTGACGGAACCGGCCCTGCTTGCCTTTGATCATGTCGGCCAGCGACTTCAGCGGGCGCTTGTTGGTACCGGTGATCGCACGGCCACGGCGGCCGTTGTCCAGCAGCGCATCGACCGCTTCCTGCAGCATGCGCTTTTCATTGCGCACGATAATGTCCGGCGCCGACAGCTCCAGCAGTCGACGCAGGCGATTGTTGCGGTTGATGACGCGGCGATAGAGATCGTTGAGATCGGACGTCGCGAATCGTCCACCATCCAGCGGCACCAGCGGTCGCAGATCGGGTGGCAGCACGGGAAGCACGGTCAGAATCATGTACTCGGGACGGTTCCCCGACTCGAGAAAGGCCTCGACCAGCTTGATCCGCTTGGTCAGACGCTTGATCTTGGTCTCCGAATTGGTGCTGCCGATCTCCTCGCGCAGCTTGGTCAGCTCGCTGGCCAGATCAACATTCTTGAGCAGGTCGTAGATCGCCTCGGCACCCATCTTGGCGTCGAATTCGTCGCCATAGGTCTCCAGCGCATCCAGATACTGCTCGTCGGTCAGCAACTGACCACGCTGAAGCTCGGTCACCATGCCCGGATCAAGAACCAGATAGGACTCGAAGTACAGAATCCGCTCGATGTCGCGCAAGGTCATGTCGAGCATCAGACCAATGCGCGACGGCAACGACTTCAGGAACCAGATGTGGGCCACGGGGCTGGCCAGGTCGATGTGACCCATACGCTCGCGGCGCACCTTGGTCAAGGTGACCTCGGTGCCGCACTTTTCGCACTTCACACCGCGGTGCTTCATGCGCTTGTACTTGCCGCACAGGCACTCGTAGTCCTTGACCGGTCCGAAGATCGCGGCACAGAACAGACCCTCGCGCTCTGGCTTGAAGGTACGGTAATTGATCGTCTCCGGCTTCTTGACCTCGCCGAATGACCAGGATCTGATCATGTCGGGCTGAGCCAGACCGATCCGGATGGCATCAAAATCTACGATCTGATGCTGGCGCTTGTAGAAGTTCAGCAAATCGCGCACGTTGGGGATCCTCCTCCTGAGTCTCAGGATTCTTCGAGTTCAATATTGATGCCGAGCGACCGGATTTCCTTCACGAGCACATTGAAGGATTCCGGCATGCCGGCAACCATGCGGTGGTTGCCATCGACAATCGCCTTGTACATCTGGTTTCGGCCCTGCACATCGTCGGACTTGACGGTTAGCATTTCCTGCAGCGTGTACGCCGCACCGTACGCTTCCAGTGCCCAGACTTCCATTTCGCCGAAGCGCTGGCCGCCGAACTGGGCTTTGCCGCCCAACGGCTGCTGCGTGACCAGACTGTATGGACCCGTCGAACGGGCGTGCATCTTGTCATCGACCAGGTGGTTGAGCTTGAGCATGTACATGTAGCCCACGGTCACGGGCCGGTCGAAGCTATCGCCGGTACGACCGTCATACAACTTCATCTGGCCCGACTCCGGAAGATCCGCCATCCTCAGCAGCTTCTTGATTTCTTCTTCATCAGCGCCGTCGAATACTGGCGTGGCCATTGGCACACCGCCGGTCAGGTTTCCGGCCAGTTCCATGATCTCGCCTTCGCTGAATTCCTTCAGGTCAACGCGACCGGGACGATCCGAGTTGTAGATCTCCTCGAGAAACTTGCGGATTTTCACAGGCTTTTCCTGTGCCTCGATCAGCGCCTCGATCTTGCGACCAAGACCGCGCGCGGCAAGCCCGAGGTGGGTTTCAAGCACCTGGCCAATATTCATGCGCGACGGCACGCCGAGAGGATTGAGCACGATATCGACCGGCTCTCCATTATGGTCATACGGCATGTCTTCGACCGGAACGATGGTCGAGATGACGCCCTTGTTGCCATGGCGTCCGGCCATCTTGTCGCCCGGCTGCATGCGACGCTTGACGGCGAGGTAGACCTTGACCATCTTCAACACGCCCGGGGCAAGGTCGTCACCGCGGGTGATCTTGCCTTTCTTTTCCTCGAACTTTTCGTCGGCGAGCTTGCGCTGCTTCTCGATCTGGCGCTGGGCACGCTCGAGCAATTCCTGCGCCTCGTCATCGCGCATACGGAGCTTGAACCACTCATCGCGCTTCAGATCGCCGAGGTAATTGGCATTGAGCTTGTCGCCCTTCTTCAGCCCACTCGGGCCCTTGTCAGCCACTTTGCCGACCAGAATCGACTCGAGACGACCAAAGATCGCATCCTCCATGATCCGAAGCTGGTCGTCGAGGTCCTTGCGCACCTGGCGGACGTGGTCCTTTTCGATCGAGATCGCGCGCGCGTCCTTGTCAATACCTTCTCGGGTGAACACCTGAACGTCGATGACAGTACCGTCCATGCCGCTGGGAACGCGCAGGCTGGTGTCCTTTACGTCGGACGCCTTTTCGCCAAAGATCGCGCGCAGCAGTTTTTCTTCTGGTGTCAGCTGGGTTTCGCCCTTTGGCGTAACCTTGCCCACCAGGATGTCTCCGGCACGAACCTCGGCACCAATGTAGACGATGCCGGCTTCGTCGAGCTTGCTCAGCGTGTATTCGCCGACATTCGAGATATCACTGGTGATTTCTTCGGAACCGAGCTTGGTATCGCGTGCAACACAGGTCATCTCTTCGATGTGAATCGAAGTGAAACGATCTTCCTCAACCACACGCTCCGAGATAAGAATGGAGTCCTCGAAGTTGTAGCCGTTCCACGGCATGAACGCGACGCGCATGTTCTGACCCAGGGCCAGTTCGCCAAGATCGGTCGATGGCCCGTCGGCCAGCACGTCACGCGCATTGACCACGTCACCCACTTTGACCAGCGGGCGCTGGTTGATGCAGGTGTTCTGATTTGAGCGCTGATACTTGACCAGGTTGTAGATGTCTACGCCCGGGTCGTCTTCGCCGACTTCTTCCTCGTTGACCCGAACAACGATACGGCCAGCGTCGATCTGGTCGACCGTGCCGCCGCGCTGAGCGACTGTGGTCACACCCGAGTCAGTCGCGACCAGGCGTTCGAGTCCCGTGCCCACCAGCGGTTTGTCGACTCGCAGCGTCGGTACGGCCTGGCGCTGCATGTTCGATCCCATCAGAGCGCGGTTGGCGTCGTCGTGCTCCAGGAACGGCACCATCGCCGCCGCTACGGAAACGATCTGTCGCGGTGATACGTCGATGTAGTCAATCTGGTCCGGACTCGTCAAGGTGAACTCACCCTGATGGCGACACGGCACCAGCTCGGCGGTGAACTTGCGGTTCTTGTCCAGTTCCGCGTTTGCCTGGGCAATGACGAAATCACCTTCCTCGATTGCCGAAAGGTAAAACACGTCATCAGTGACCTTACCGTTGATCACCCTGCAATAAGGCGTCTCGAGAAAACCGTAGCTGTTGGTGCGCGAATACACGGCCAGCGAGTTGATCAGGCCGATGTTCGGACCTTCCGGAGTCTCGATCGGACACAGGCGACCATAATGCGTGGGGTGCACGTCGCGAACCTCGAAGCCGGCACGCTCACGGGTCAGACCACCCGGGCCCAATGCCGAAACGCGGCGCTTGTGGGTCACTTCCGACAGCGGGTTGTTCTGATCCATGAACTGCGACAACTGCGAGGAGCCGAAGAACTCCTTGATCGCCGCGGCCACGGGCTTCGCATTGATCAGATCCTGCGGACCAAGGCCCTCGCTTTCGGCCATGCTCAGTCGCTCGCGCACGGCGCGCTCGACACGCACAAGACCGATGCGGAACTGATTTTCGGCCATCTCTCCAACCGAGCGAATGCGACGATTGCCGAGATGGTCGATGTCATCCACCGAGCCGTTACCGTTACGGATATCGATCAGCACCTTGAGCACCGCAAGAATATCGTTCCGATCGAGCGTGCCCGGACCCTCGATCTCCTCACGCTTGACGCGACGATTGAATTTCATCCGGCCCACGGCCGACAGGTCGTAACGTTCTGCGGTGAAAAACAGGTTCTTGAACAGATTCTGCGCCGCATCCCTGGTCGGCGGCTCGCCCGGGCGCATCATCTTGTAGATTTCCCACAGCGCCTCGAGCTCGCTCGAAGTCGGATCGATGCGCAGCGTGCTGGAGATATATGGACCCTGGTCCAGATCGTTGACATACAGAATGTCAAACGACTTGACCTTGGCCTCTCTCAGGTTTTCAAGCAGCTCGGCCGTGATTTCATCGTTGCATTTGGCTAGCAACTCACCGGTCTCGCCGTCGACGATGTTGTGGGCAAGAATCCGTCCGATCAGGTAATTGTCGCTGATATCCAGCGACTTGACGCCGGCAGCTTCGATCTGCTTGACATGCCGTGCCGTGACGCGACGATCCTTGGCAACGATGACATTACCGCCCTTGTCGGTGATGTCTGTCAGCGCTGTTTCACCGCGCAGCCGCGACGGCACCAGGTCGAGCTTGGCATCACCTTTGCGCAGCGTGACGCGCGACTTCTCGAAAAATGTGTCGAGAATCAGCTCGTCCTCCATGCCCAAAGCACGCAGCAGGATCGTGACCGGCAGCTTGCGACGACGGTCGATGCGGGTGAACAGGCAATCCTTGGGATCGAATTCGAAATCCAGCCAGCTGCCGCGATACGGAATGACCCGCGCCTTGTACAGCAGCTTACCGGAAGAATGCGTCTTGCCTCGGTCGTGATCGAAGAACACACCAGGCGAGCGATGCATCTGGTTGACGATCACCCGCTCGGTGCCATTGATGATGAAGGTACCGGTGTCGGTCATCAACGGCAGATCGCCCATATAGACGTCCTGCTCCTTGACTTCCTTGACTTTCTTGTTCTTGGCCGGGCTGTCCTTGTCATAGATGACCAGACGCACGGTGACGCGCAGCGGGGCCGCGTAGGTCATGCCGCGAAGCTTGCACTCGGTCACGTCGAATTCCGGCTTGCCGAGCTTGTAACTTACGTACTCCAGCGCAGCGTTGCCGGAGTAACTCGCAATCGGAAACACCGACGAAAGGGCACCATGCAAGCCCTTGAGCTCGAGATCGGCCTGCTGCGTGTGGTCCTGCAGGAATTCACGGTAGGAATCAACCTGGGTTGACAAAAGGAAAGGTGCATCGATAACCTGCACGTGCTTTCCGAAATCCTTCCGGATACGCTTCTTTTCGGTAAACGAATAACTCATCGAAATTTCACCCGCGCGCTGGTGCAAAGATCCGGGAATACTTCAAGCCACTCTCCATGACACCCGGAATGGGCCGTGAAGTGCGTTTTTCGTGAAAACGGGAACGGGCCGGGCGCCTTGCAGCACCCAGCCCACCCGAACTTCACTGCAACAGCGAGGTAATTACTTGACCTCGACCGTTGCGCCTGCTTCTTCGAGCTCTTTCTTGATCTTTTCGGCTTCGTCCTTGCTGACGCCTTCCTTGACGGCCGACGGAGCACCTTCGACCAGGTCCTTGGCTTCCTTCAGACCCAGGCCCGTGATGCCACGAATTGCCTTGATCACGTTGACCTTCTTTTCGCCAAAGGAAGTCAGGATCACGTTGAACTCGGTCTGTTCTTCGGCAGCGGCGGCGTCACCTGCTGCAGGACCGGCAGCGGCGACCGCAACCGGGGCGGCAGCGGATACGCCGAACTTCTCTTCCATTGCCTCGATCAGATCAACGATCTCGACAACGGTCATGTTGGAAATGGTTTCCAGGATGTCTTCTTTCGAAACGGCCATTGTTGTTTACTCCACAAAAATCAGTAAAGAATGATTCAGCATCAAGCAGCTTGCTTGCTGTCGCGTACCGCAGCAATGGTACGAACCAGCTTGGAATGCGGCTCGGCAAGGGTACGAACGAATTTCTCGATCGGTGCCTTCATGACACCCATCAAGATGGCAATCGCCTGGTCGCGAGTCGGCATCTTTGCGAAACGCTCGATTTCCGAGGCTTCAAACACCTTCGCACCCATGGCAACCAGCCGAACAACGAGCTTGTCGTTATTCTTTGCGAAGTCCTTGATCAACCGCGCTGCTGCCCCCGGATCATCGATCGAGAAAGCAAACAGCAACGGACCGGTCAATTCTTCGGCCATGCATTCGAATTCGGTACCCTCGACGGCACGCTTTACCAGCGTGTTCTTGGCTACCTTGAGATAGACGCCTTCGCTGCGGGCCTTCGCCCGCATCTCGGTCATCTTCTCGACGGTAATGCCACGGTATTCGGCAGCGACAGCCGAATGCGCGGTTCGGGCAACTTCAGCCACTTCCGCAACAACGGCTTTCTTTTGCTCAAGCGTGAGCGCCATGTGCTACCTCCGTCAAGTCGGTCGACCGGCATCAAGCCGGCCTTCCAGCCACACCGGGAAAATTGACCCGGCACCTTCTTGCGGTGGCCGTTTCCCCGGACAATCCGGGAATCGGGCGACACCATCTACGCAGGCGGGCCGAAGCCATTTAGCCCAACCGGAACACGGTCGGGACCTGCGGTCTCGGACGGGCGCGAACCGGAATTCGCGAAAACGCCCGTACAAGGCCGGGTTTCCCCGGCAATTCAAATCTTCAGTCGTTACAGTTCCAGCGATGCACCATCGATGGTGAGCCCCGGGCCCATGGTCGTCGACAAGGCAATCTTGCGCAGATACTGACCTTTGGCTGCGGCCGGCTTGGCCTTCACGAGCTCCTGAATCAGCGCACGCAGGTTCCCTTTCAGGGCTTCGACATCGAAGTCTGCCTTGCCGATGGTCGAGTGAATGATTCCGGCCTTGTCTGTCCTGAATTGCACCTGACCGGCCTTGGCATTCCTCACCGCCTGAGCGACATCGGTGGTAACCGTACCGACCTTTGGGTTCGGCATCAGCCCGCGCGGACCAAGCACCTGGCCCAACCGCCCGACGACGCGCATCGCGTCCGGCGTTGCGATGCAGACATCAAAATCAATGGTGCCGCCCTTGATGGTATCGGCCAGATCATCGAAGCCGACAATATCCGCACCGGCGGCCAAGGCCTTTTCGGCGTTTTCGCCCTGGGCAAAAACGGCTACGCGGGCGCTCTTGCCGGTGCCATGCGGCAGAACAGTCGAACCACGAACGACCTGGTCGGACTTGCGAGCATCGACGCCGAGTCGAACCGAAACATCCACGCTTTCGGTGAACTTGACTTTGCTCAGGTCCTTCAGCAGCAGCAGTGCTTCGTCGATCGGGTACTGGCGGGTACGATCAATGCCGTCTCGAATCGCACGGTTTCTCTTGGTTTGCGCAGCCATTATTCAACCCCCTCAACGTTCAGACCCATGCTGCGAGCCGTACCGGCGATGGTCCGGACAGCTGCGTCCATATCGGCCGCAGTCAGGTCCGGCTCCTTGGTCCTGGCGATTTCTTCAAGCTGGGCACGAGTGACAGCTCCGACCTTCTTGGTGTTCGGCTCTCCCGATCCCTTGGGAATCCGTGCTGCCTTCTTCAGCAGCACTGCGGCCGGCGGTGTCTTGGTGATGAAAGTGAAGCTGCGGTCCGAATACACCGTGATCACGACCGGGGTCGGCAACCCCTGTTCGATCGACTGCGTCGCTGCATTGAACGACTTGCAGAACTCCATGATGTTCACGCCATGCTGACCGAGAGCCGGGCCCACGGGGGGGCTCGGGTTGGCCTGCCCTGCGGCGACCTGCAGTTTGATATAAGCTTTGATCTTCTTTGCCATGGAACTTTTCTCCTTCGGGTTCAGACGCCGGACCAGATAACGACCGCGGCTCCCCGTATTCAGGTTTTTTAAAACACCCCGGCGCAATGGCGTCGTGGCAGATCATCATTCACGGGCCGCTCAAGGCGTGCCCGCCACTGCATCCGTTCGGGCGTTCAGTGCCCCGGACGGAATTCCGACCCACTCTGCGAGCAGTCGGGATCAGAAAACGGTCCGATTTTCAGAGCTTCTCGACCTGCTGGAAGTCCAGCTCCACCGGCGTCGATCGGCCAAAAATCGAGACTGCCACACGCAAGCGGCTCTTCTCGTAATTGATTTCCTCGACCGTTCCATTGAAATCATTGAATGGACCGTCGGTCACGCGAATCAATTCGCCGGGTTCGAACAGCACCTTGGGCCGAGGCTTGTCTATGCCTTCGGCCACCCGGTTGATGATCGCGTCTGCCTCTTTCTGGCTGATCGCTGCCGGCCGATCCTGCTTGCCGCCGATGAAGCCCATCACCTTCGGTACATCCTTGACCAGGTGCCAGCTGTCTTCGTTCATTTCCATTTCGACCAGTACGTAGCCGGGAAAGAACTTACGCTCGCTCTTGCGCTTGACGCCTTTCTTCATCTCGACCACTTCCTCGGTCGGGACAAGCACTTCGCCAAACATATCTTCCATTCCAGCTCGGGCGATGCGCTCGTTCAGCGACCGCTGAACCTGCTTCTCGAAGCCGGAGTAGGCATGCACTACATACCACCGCTTTGCCATCAGAGACCCCCACCGAAGCCAATCAACCAGCGCACAATTCCACCGAAGGCCAGATCGAACAGCGCAAGAATAATGGCAACGATGATGGTCACGATGACCACCACGATCGTGGTCTGGAAAGTTTCCTGGCGCGTAGGCCAGACCACCTTCCGACGCTCAACGTCAACCTCGCGCATATAGCTGAAGAACTCTCCACCCTTGCTCGTTCGTGCAGCAATGAACGCGGCGACAGCGATTGCGACGAGAAGACCAAGCACGCGCAGCAGCGGCATGACATCGCCCTCGAAATAGACGAAACCGTACCCCCCGGCAAGCACCACTGCAACTGCCAGGATCCAGAATACGATATCGCTTGATGAGGTTTTTTCAGCTGCCATTTTCGAAGGCCGTGTTGGGCGTATGTAAATGAGTGGCAGGCGAGGAGGGACTCGAACCCCCAACCTGCGGTTTTGGAGACCGCTGCTCTGCCAGTTGAGCTACTCGCCTGTAAAACAATCGCGACTCACAATCGTGACTCACAATCGTGACTCACAATCAGGACTCGGGATCAGGAATTCATGGGACAGGAGCAAAGCCGATTACGAATTTTCCGCTTCTGCTCGATCTTGTCCCCTGTCTCCTGAATCCTGTCCTGCTTATTTATGGATCTTGGCTACTACACCCGCACCGACAGTTCGACCGCCTTCACGGATCGCGAAGCGCAGGCCTTCTTCCATCGCGATCGGCGCGATCAGTTCGACCTGAATCTTCACGTTGTCGCC
>Ga0210046_1001403_pt1 | contig 18871 bp, 19 predicted proteins | sample CryGeyCG2114_250_FD_185461 | JGI IMG/M metagenome (GOLD analysis project Ga0210046, IMG submission 185461) | Groundwater microbial communities from aquifer - Crystal Geyser CG18_big_fil_WC_8/21/14_2.50 (SPAdes) (version 2) | ecosystem: Environmental > Aquatic > Deep subsurface > Groundwater ... | reverse complement strand
TACTTCTTCGACAAGGCTCAACGCCAAAAAAAGCAAACAAGTTTACCCTTCATCGCGCCGGAAACGATTATTGGGGAAGAAAAAATTGATGAATCTACGTTCCGCTACGACGGTCCGAAACCCCAGTTTATAGAATGCGCCATTGTAATGATTGCCGATACGATAGAGGCCGCTAGCCGCACCTTGAAAAAAGTAAGCGCCCAAAGCATCGAGGAATTAGTAGATCAGGCCTGCAAGGAAAAGATTGAAGATGGGCAGTTAACCGAATGTCCAATCACCCTGAAGGAAATTGAAAAGCTCAAGAAAAGTTTCATAGTGACAATACTCAACACGCTACATTCACGAATAGAGTACCCCAAGGGAAAAGAATCCTCAAGGAGCGCTTATGAACCCAAACAACCCATCAAGATACCTGCGGACGACACAGGAGGTGATGTTTAATATAAATTGCATGAGGGAAGTTTTCATCAATAATCAACATCCTAACCTGAAGTTTGAAGCTGACTCGCTTGAAAAGATTATTGCGCTATTAGACAGTATTCCCGAGGCTAAAATACCACCAGGGGAGCTTTCCATCGCATTTTTAGAGCGCCCCATCATTATCGAGCTACATAAAAATTTCTTTAATGACCCCACGCCAACGGATGTTATGACCTTTACCGGTGATCCTGAGATGGATTTTGCCGGAGAAATTTGCGTTTCACCTGACCAAGCTATGGAAGTGCATAATGACCACCGCGTCACATTTCCTTACGAACTCATGCTTTATATCGTGCACGGTTGGCTACACCTGGCGGGCTATAATGACAAAACAACTGAAGATATTCAGCAAATACGGCATATGGAAAGCGTGGTGATGCAAAAAATACTTGAATGTGAGGGCTTGCCTGAGTTTGTTTTTTTGGATAACGTATAGGCTGTTCCATACACTGCCATGTTTAAATCAATTAGAAGTTCATTTTTCACAGGATTATTAATCCTTCTGCCATTAGCCGCTACGATTTTCGTAGTTAAGTTTTTAATAGAGTCTATTGGGGCTCCCACAAGTAAATTGATATTCTGGTTTATTGATTCAAGTTTGCGTGACCAAATTTGGTTTGAAGGGATGTTAAGCATTGCTTCGATTATCATTATAGTCGTTTTCATAGCGATTTTGGGATTATTATCCAAGTACTTCTTAGGGCGCTTAATGATGCAATTAGCTGAAAAGGTAATCACATCCGTACCTTTTGTTAAGACTGTTTATAATACGGTGAAGCAAATTGTTGACACCTTTAGCCAACAACAAAAGGCGGTTTTTCAAAAAACAGTATTGATCGAATACCCTAGACCCGGGGTTTATGCTTTAGGCTTTTTAACAAGTACCACAAAAGGCGAAGTACAGCAAAAGACTGGAAAAGTTGTGGTTAATGTGTTCGTGCCAACAACACCTAACCCGACTAGTGGATTTCTATTGATGCTCCCAGAGGACGAGGTGATCGATTTAGAAATGAGTGTTTCTGATGGCATGAAGGTTGTTATTTCTGGAGGAGCACTTGTACCAGCTTATAATGCAAAACCGCTTGATATCGGAAGCTAGATGCAATTTCAGGAATTCAGGGGGTACGTGATCCATAAAGCGCCCTCGGCTTCAGAAAAGAGTATCAGCCGAATCAGTATCCTTACCGCTGCTCAAGGCATTATATTAGGCTTATTTAGGGAAACCAAAAAATCAAGAGCCAGCTCCAGCATAGACCTCTTTGATCTTGGGGAAATTGTGGTTAAGACGAGAGGTTCGAACCAAGATACTTTTTTCATTCAAGAGTTTCGGCTAGAAAGGCGGCATAGCGACATCAGCCGCAACTACGAGGCTTTTACCTACGCATGCTCGCTCTCCAAACTTTTGTACAGAAATAACCTGCACCCTGAGTCTACGGAAGACCTCTTTTTGCTTTGGGAGAAATCCCTGCAACATCTTTTAAACGGATATGCCCCCAGTGTCGTTTACCTAAAAGCGATTTATCTATTGGTGCAACAAGAGGGTTACCCCGTGAAGGAAGCCTGGCTTAAACAATTACCCACAAAGCTCAGAGAAAGCACCTGGGCTCTATTAAAGGAGCAGTTGCACGCGAAAGCCGACCGAGAAGATCCCCCCGAACACCAAGAATCCATCGAGCGACTACACCAATGGATTCGAAAGGAAACGGCGATTATAATTTAGTCTATCGGAGATTGGAGCACACGTTCTGTATTTGCTACAAAACGATCACTTGCAGCCGTTAATGCTTGAAGCATTTCAGCAGTGAGCTCGCAATCGCCCGCTTTGGCACATTCTTTTACTTGTTCCGGCTTACGACTGCCGATAATGGTCGTTTGGATGTTCTCTTGGGCAATAACCCAAGCCAAAGCAATTTCAGAAGGATGCCTGCCGAGGTCTTGACCGATGGAAGCCAAGAGATCGTACACCTTAGCAACCTCACTTTTGATCGGTTCATCAAAAAAACTGTCATAACGGTTCGTACGGGCAGCGACTTGGCGATCCGTTTCTGTTAATTTTCGTGCTAAGAAACCTCTGGCCAATGGAGCATATGCCATATAGGTTACCCCTGATTGATGACACAGTTCACGTGTGCGCCCTTCATAAAAGCGACACAGTAAATTATAAGGTACTTGGTTGATAGAAAAATCCGCGAGCTGATCCCCTAGTAACTCCAAATCTTGCTCATGGAAGTTGGATAAGCCAACAGTCAAAGCCTTTTTACTTTCCTTCAGGGCAAACATGATATCGCAAAAAAGAGAAGCATTTTGCATAAAATCAGATGGCCAATGAATCAGGTAAAGGTCTACATAGTCGCGATTAAGCCTCAAAAGCGTCTCATCTAGGCGCTTTTGATAAGCCTCGAGCGTTAGCTCGGCATCCGGCCAAATTTTTGAAACAATAATAACATCATCTCTTTTATTTCCCAGAGCCCTTCCTAGACGACGCTCGGATTCACCATCACCATAGCCCTCAGCAGTATCAAATGCGGTTATACCACAATCAACAGCAGTTTTTATGACAGTTTCCGCCTCAGTTGCGCTACACTTATCGCCCCAACCAATGCTCGGGGCGAGTTGCCAGCAACCCATCGTAAGAACGCTCCAATCTTTATCTATGCCTAAGCAACGGGTATATTTCATAATATCTTTAAACTTACAGGTATTCGCTCTCTTTATTTGGACTTTTGGGGCGGTGCCTTATCAACGTCTAGCTTCTTTTTTTGGTAATAGCCCTTTTCTTTTGGGGAACTGGGGTCCGTGCGAGGAATAGGCCTAAGCTCGGTTCGATCATCTTGAGGATGAGGAAGCGGCGCTAACGCATCTGGCTCAAGGTGGCCCGGAGGAGGTGTTGGTTGCTGTTCTCTTGGGTGCGGCCGAGGAGGAGGCACTCTAGCCAATAACGGACAACTAATCGCAATCATAGACACGAAAGTAAGGACTAACAGCTTTTTAATAAAAGAAGGGAGGGGCATCGTTTTTAGTTTAAAAAAGAATATCGGTGCACCACAACATCAAAAAAGCGAATACAATACGGCATCATTCAATCACTCCGGATCAGCGGGACTGGACACAAATTCGTCCTTATTAACAATGGAATTGTCCACAACACCAGCCTGGGGGGATGATGCCTCTACTGCCTGAGCCGTTAGTGCCACAACTGTTTGAGTTTCAGCTGAGAGCTGGAAAGCCTTTTGTGTTTTTTGCTCAAGTTGCTGTAAGTCTTTTTGTGCATTTTTTTGAATTTTAGCAGGTTCCTTAAGTGCCTGTATGGCGGGAATCACGGCGTTAAGTGCTGCAAGAACACCTTGATCCGTGATATTAGCATTACGGATAGCCTCCAATATAATATTCTTATCTGCTTGAGTAATGGGTTCAGTCCTTGATTCGCTTGTTGCTATATTGCCCGATGCCAGATCCTTGTTACCCAAAGAAGTCGTTTTTGCGCCAACATTAAGCTCGCTAACAATCTTTTCGACTTCTTGCAGACCATCGCTGTTAATAGAAACATTATAGGCAGTTGACGTAACCGAACCAACCACATTAATGATCTTCATGACGAACGAGCCGGTTGTCGTATCCATCACAAAGGAAACATCTGCGATGGTTCCACGAATACCAGCAACGCCTGCTTGGGTGGTTATCTTAAATGAAGATTTTTTGCTTAATTTTTTTACATCCGCAAGGAGTTGCCCATAGTTGAGAATCAAATCACTTGTGGATTCGCTCGGATCTGCGTCAAGAAGTTCAAATTTTCGAGTCGAATCATCAAATGATTCTTGCCTAAAACTCGCAATGGAAAGACTGGTATTACTGGAAACAACAAGAGTTGAGCCGTTTGAAAAAACCAAAACACAAGAACCATTATCACCTGTAGTAACCGTATAACCCTCATCTAAAATTTGGCCATTATGCGCGACAAGCTTTTGGTCATCAGTACCTTTAAGAGCCGACACATCTCCTTTTACGTTCATAAATTTCACCATCCCTTTTGGGAGCTCTGCAAGAAGTAATTGTCCTGAGAATAGTAAGGATAAAAATATGAATGAAACGATTTTCGGCAATGGTAATGGCATTTTGGGACGTAGTGGTTCTGTGACAAAACTCAAAGTGATGTTAATTTAACATCTATTCAAGCTAAATATGTAAGCCAAAAAAACTATCAAGTTTTCGCTTGCAATTTGCGCAAAACCGTCTACTTTATAATTTCATTTGAATCGGGACGGCTAGCTCAGTTGGTTAGAGCGGCTGGTTTACACCCAGTAGGTCACAGGTTCGAGTCCTGTGCCGTCCACCATTTTCAATTATTTTTGAAAAGTTCTTATTATTGCATTAGCAAACAAAAAAAGGCAGAGTTTTCCCTGTAGTTATGGAAAGAAAACTTAAAATAGCGAGCAGACGCAGCCCCTTGGCGCTGATTCAAACGAATATGGTAGGCGAACACTTAGCGGGCGTATCCGGTTATGAGATCGTTGAAAAGGTGACTACTGGTGATAAACAGCAAGGATGGTCTTTAGAGAAACAAGGTGGGAAAGGCCTTTTTACGAAAGAACTTGAAGAAGCTCTCCTTTCAGGGGAAGCCGATATCGCAATGCACAGCGCGAAAGATCTGCCAACAGAACTACCCAAGGGCCTTGTGATCGCAGGCTATCTGCCAAGAGACACTCCCAATGATGTGCTGATCCTGAGAGAAAATATAGTTGGATCGCCCCATAAAATTGCTACAGCTAGCCCCAGAAGGCGTGCTCAAGTGCGTGTAATGTACCCTAAAGCTGAGTTTTTAGAAATACGAGGGAATGTAGCCACTCGACTGAATAAGATGGTAGATGGCTATGCGGATGCTACCGTTATGGCAGCGGCTGGGCTTAAGCGCTTAAACATAGAAAGCTATAGTGGCTTAAAGTTCATCCCATTAGCCGTGGATCATATGGTGCCTGCGGTAGGACAAGGTGCAATCGCGATTGAATGCCATAAAGACAGGATTGAGGAATTCAGACCCCTGCTTGATGCGGAGACATTTCAATCCGTTTCTATTGAAAGAATTTTCCTGACCATGTTAGGCGGTGGGTGCCAAACTGCTGTTGGCGGGCATTTTACAGATGGTCACTTGCATATTTTTCACGAAGCCGCGGGGTACAGCAAGCACCCCCTCCACAATATAGTGGATTTAGGCCAGACAGCAGAGCGGATTGCTGATATCATACAAGCAATTGGAGTGTTACAGTAAACGAGTATAAACAATTTCCATTAAAGTTGTTGATTTTTCTTGTAAACGGCCATATAAAATTGTATCATTTTTGCTTTTAGCCATTTAAGGCTAATTAATTCAAAATAAATTAAATGAACAAATTCAATGACTTCAATATACCCGAGGGGCTTAAAGGTAGGCTTACTGGGATGAATTATATAACACCCACGCCTATTCAAGAGCAAGCTATACCGGTTATTCTTGAAGGAAGGGATGTTTTGGGCTCTGCCCAAACGGGAACAGGGAAAACAGGAGCGTTTATTATTCCCATTATCGCCAATTTGATGGGCGATGAGGATGGATCCGCGATTATTCTGACCCCAACAAGGGAGCTTGCCAGACAGATTTATGGCATAGCAATCCAAATGCTTGATAAGAACAGTGGCATTAATGCCGCATTGTTAATTGGCGGCGAATCTATGCACGGCCAGCTGCAGCAGTTGCGCAGGAAGGCGAGATTGATCGTGGGAACTCCAGGGCGTGTCAATGACCACTTGGATCGTAAGAGCTTAAATTTAAGCCAGACACGTTTTCTAGTATTAGATGAGACGGACAGAATGCTAGACATGGGCTTTGGCATACAGATTGACGAAGTTGTTTCTTATATTCCAAAGGAAAGACAAACGCTTTTGTTTTCAGCAACATTGCCGAAAGCGATTACAAAGCTGTCTGACAAGTATTTAAGTAATCCCGTTCGCATATCTTCTGGCGATGTTAATACAGTCGCAAAGAATATCGTACAAAATGAAATACACACGAAAGACAAGTATCCTGAGCTACTAAAGGCTCTGGAAGCGAGTGAGGGATCTGTATTAATTTTTGTTAAGACACAAAGAGGTGCTGAGGAAATCAAGGATAAATTGATTCGCCACGACCATAGCGCAGACGTGATCCACGGCGGCTTGAGACAGAGCAGACGTGACCGTGTTATCAAAGCGTTTCGTAGCCAGAAGTACCGCATCATGGTAGCTACAGACGTTGCTGCAAGAGGGCTGGATATTCCGCACATCAGCTTCGTGATTAATTATGACATTCCACAGTGTCCGGAGGATTACATTCACCGTATTGGGCGTACCGCTCGTGGTGAAGACTCTTCTGGAGAAGCGCTATCCCTGATTTCTCCTGCAGATAAAGGTAAGTGGGTATGTGTACAACGCTTTCTTAAGGGCGACGAAGACGATATGCCACAAAACGGTTATAGCCGTGGCGGCAGCAGAAGCGGCGGCCGTGGTCGTAGCTTTGGTGGCGGCAGCGGAGGCGGAGGCAGAAGCTTCGGCGGAGGCGGCGGTCGTGGTCGTAGCTTTGGCGGAGGCGGTGAAAGACGCTCCAGCGGTGGCGAAAGAAGTTTCGGCGGCGAAAGAAGCGGCGGCAGTGGCGAGAGAAGCTTTGGCGGCGGTGAAAGACGCTCCAATGGCGGCGAAAGAAGTTTCGGCGGCGGAGAGAGAAGCGGCGGCAGTGGCGAGAGAGGCTTTGGTGGCGGTGAAAGACGCTCCAATGGCGGCGAAAGAAGTTTCGGCGGTGGCGAGAGAAGCTTTGGTGGCGGAAATCGTTTCGGCAGAAGAAGTGAAGGCGGAGAAAGCCGTGGCGGAGAGCGCAGCGACAGACCAAGATCATCTTCATCCCGCTTTGGCGGCGGCGGTCGGAGATCTGACAACCAAGGCGGCGGACGTGGAAAACGAGTTTTCAGCGTTGCTTAAATAGCAGCCCAATGGGCTTTATTAATAATCATAATCTGTTTTCAAATCATTAACATTTGAGAACAGATTGATTATCAATCAGGCTTAATTTAGAAATTAACGCGCATTTAATGCGCTTTTTTTCGTCATAAAAACGGGTGTTTGTTTCACCTGAAACAAATCTTTTCGCAAAATAGTGATCATAAGATCACTATTTTGCGATTTATACACAAATAAAGCGATCGTTTCTCGCAAGAAAAGAATTAATAAAAGCGACTATTGACTAATTTGCGAAAAAATAGACGATATAAATTTTGTCATGAACCTAAATTCACTTAATTCAAGTCCTAAAAAGAATAGTAATTTTAATAACGAGGTGAAAAGGCTCGATTCTCAGGGAAGCTCTACAACGGAAACGTTGACAGTAAAAACCTACACGAAAGATGTAAATGATCCTAACGGTGCCGGAAAATTCCTTATGGAAAGAAAGCCTGAGTATTTCGGTAGTGTTGAAAAGAAGGGATGGGAAATATTCAGTGAGGATGAGGTTAGCGAAATAATCGCAAAGATCGTAAAAAAGGTAGCGAAAGACAGCGCTAACATTAAAGGCAGCACGACTGCATCAGATATTAGTCTGGAGAAACTGAAGAAGGTTTATGCCAAAGAGTATTTAAGCCATTTCTTGGCAAGAGCTGGCTATTTGCCTCAAGTTATTTCGGTTCTATATGAAATGGAGTACACAGCTGACCAAATCTTTACCCTTCTTTCCGAAAAGGACTCGGGTGGCGACACTCCGTTTTATTGGACGGCTAGTAAAGGCAATTTACATAAGGTGATCGATTCCTCAAAGAAGGCCGGATTAACAACTGAACAAATCACTACCCTTCTTTCTCTAAAGGATCCGGATGGCTGCATCCCCCTTCATAGGGCAACGATGAAAGGCACTTTAAATAAGGTGATAGATTCCTTGGCCGGATTCACAACTGAGCAAATCACTACCCTTCTTTCCATAAGGGACTCGGGTGACTGCACCCCGCTTCGCCGGGCGGAGAAGAACAGCTGCTTAGGCTGGTCGGAATATTTATTGAAGTCGTACGGCTTAACGAGTGAAGACATTAAGCAATTGAAGAGCTAAACGAAGTGAGTGATGTTCGGCCGAGGCAAGGTTAGGTTGCTTTGGTGTTGTTGTGACTAAAAACAGTTAAGACTCTCAGGGCTAACGACACCCCCATCCCTGAGAGTAGACTTGCGCTGTGAAAGAAGCATCTCATGGGGATACCTGCGTTACCGATGGCGGCGACGGTGGCAGTAAGCATCCATAAAAGCATGTTTTGGAGGGTGAATTTGGTTAATTATTAAGTATAATTAATACCAAAAGATTGAAAAAATAAAAAAATAGATATACAATTAGTCATGAATCCGAAATCAATTAAATCAAAGCCAATAAAATATAGTAATTTCAAGAATGAGATGGGAAAACTCGGTTTTCAGGGGATTTCTAAAGAAGGAATGTTAAAGATAAAAACATTCAAGGAATATGTTAATAGTAATGTATTTAGAAGGGTCAAAAATTTTACAGGGATTGGCAAATCGATTAAGGAGCGAAAAACGGATTATCTCAAGGAATTTTTAAAGCAGGAGTCGGGAATATTCGGCACGGATACGGTTGGAAAAGAATTCAAACAATTTGCGAAAAAGGTAGCGAGCAACAGCATTATAATTAAAGACGGCAAGATTGTATCAGATATTACCCCTGATAAACTGTGGGATGCTTTATACATTGACTACGGCGCAAAGCATTTAGGCATTTCTGAAAAAGATTTTATAACACTAAAGGCCAAAGCATTAGGCTCTTCTCCTAGTGAGGAGGATGAATGGGAAGCGGTAACAATAAGCGAAGAGGGCTTAATGTTGATGATTGATACGGCCGAAGGTTGTGAACTAGGTAAAGATCTCGGTATTGCGTGCCTAAAAGCTTATTTAGCCTCAGACATTAAGAACAAAAGTACTACCGGATTTTCAAGTTATTTATCATCTAACGTAAAGGAGCTTTCGGTTGACTTAGTATCAATCGCCAAGGACATAGAATCAGGTAAGGACGTAAATATTAATGATTTTTACGAGCTGCTGGTGCATTTGGATGGGGAATCTGGGGCTGGCATAGGTAAAGAGGTTTTGCACAAACCGTTTATCGAGTATTTTAGCAATATTAACGCACTGAAACACCCTGATGTTCAGGGCAACAATCCTCTTCACTGGGCTGCTAAACTTGGTTCACAGGAAGCTTTTATAGCATTTCTGAAAATATTGGATGAAGCAGGGGATCGATCACTCCTCGACCAGGTAAATCATTTTAACGAAACACCTTGGGATGTTGTCCTAAAATCGGACGATTTGGAATTTATTGAGAACCTTCTTCTCTATGAAGGCATTAATAAAGATTCTTCGATTTTTAAAAATCTTAAAAAGCGCTTTGAGAATGAAATCACGAGACACAAGGACAATGCCGATTTTGTTTCCGGTTATATTGAGATGCGTAAAGTGCAGAACGGGGATCGGGATGCGTACAACAAATTACTGGAAAGCACATACAAAGACTGGGCAGCCAATAAGATAAAAGAAGATACGTCCATTGATGGTTTTATTAAGAGCTTCCAATACTTTGTTATTTATAGTTACGATGAAGCGAGCCGCGATGAGCTTAATGAGGCGAGCGGTAAAACAGAGTTAGGATCGCATATTAAAAAGGCACTTAATGACTCTAAATATAAAGTTAAAAATGAAAAACTTGACCGGTTCCTCAATCACATAAGGAAGGGGTATGCAGACTGGAGTATCTACAAACAGAAGCTTATTTCCGAAGAAGGGCAGACTTCATTTGAGGTATTCATGAGAAGTAAATCTTACGCAAAGCTATTGATCAAGATGCTATCGTTCGGGGATCTTTCTCTTATTCACGAGCTGGGTGAAGCAAGTAATAGACTGACTATCAGAGATTTATTAAGCTACTCAGACACTGATAAAGCGTTGGTGAATGACGTTATCAAAATGATCTTTGCGCGAAAAGACGCCTATTCGATTTTGACTTCCTTCGGGTATAAAACTGAAGAGATTATCACGCTCGCAAAGGAAAATGTGCACGCATTAGCAGAGGCTGGCTATTTGCCTCAAGTTATTACAGTTTTACATGAATGTGGATGCGATGCTGGCGAAATCGCGACCTTCGTGTCTACTAAGGACAGTCATGACAGAATCCCAATTCATAATGCGGCGGAGAAAGGCAATTTAGACGAGGTGATCGACTCCTTAAAAGCAGCAGGATTCGAATCTGATGGAATCATTACCCTTCTTTCTATCAAGCACGATAATGGCAAAGCCCCTCTGCATTGGGCGGCTAGCAACAGCAATGTCGACAAGGTGATTCTTTCCTTAAATGCTGCAGAATGCAAGGCTGATGAAATTCTTAAGCTCATGTCTATCAAGGACAATCATAGCAAAACCCCTCTGCATTGGGCGGCTAGCAACGGCAATTTAGACAAGGTTATCCTTTCCTTAAGCAAGTTCAAATTCACAAAAAAACAAATCATTGAATTCGTGTCTGCAACGGCCGCAAGTTACACAACACCGCTTCATTTAGCGGCGGAGAAAGGCAATTTAGACACGATAATCGATGCCTTAAATGCGGCAGGATGCAAAGATGATGAAATCGCTCATCTCATATCTATCCAGGACATTTTTGGCAGAACCTCGCTTCATTTTGCGACCCTTAATGATAATATAGGCGAAGTTATAGCTTCCTTAAAGACCGCAGGATGCACACCTAACCAAATCATTAGGTGCATGTCTATCAAAGATAAAAGCCGCAATCAAAGAACCTCGTTTCATCTAGCGGCCGCGAGAGGCAATTTAGACAAGGTTATCGATTCTTTAATGACGGACGGATTGGCTCAATCAATGACTTACTACATGCTTGACACGGACAAATCTGTTAACACCTCGTTTCATCTAGCGGCCGCGAGAGGCAATTTAGACAAGGTGATCGATTCCTTAAGCAAGGCTAATTTCACAAAAAACCAAATCACTAAATTCATGTCTGCAATGAACGAAAGCTACAGAACACCATTTCGTGTGGCGGCCGAGAATGGCAATTCAGACAAGGTGATCGATTCCTTAAAGAATGCGGGATTAGCAGATGACGAAATCAAACTATTGAACAGTTAGGCCTCTTGAAGCACGGGGATGGATTCGTCCGCGGTTTTCATTTTTTCATCTACGACTTTGGTGACGCAGGCGTCTGACCAGACATTGAGGGACGTTTCAATCATATCAATGATGGTGTAGAATGGGAGGATGAGCCCCAAGAGCGCGAGCGGAACCCCCATACCGGAGAGAAGGCTTGCGCTGAGGAAGAAACAGCCCATGGGGATGCCTGCGTTACCGATGGCGGCGACGGTGGCAATAAGCGTCCATAGCAGCATGGTTGGGAGGGCGACCTCGATGCCATTGCTTTGCATGAGGTAGATGACTGTTGTGAAAATGAACGCCGCGCAACCATTCATGTTAATGGTGGTGCAAAGCGGGAGGACGAAACGACTGACGGACGGGCTAACGTTCAAGTTTTTCTCTGCCGCATCAATCGTGACGGGAAGGGTACCGGTGGATGATTTTGAAAAGAAAGCCATTGAGAGAGCCGGAAGCATACCCTTCATCGCACGGATCGGAGAAATTTTATTCCACCAGAGCCAGGCGGGCAGAATAATAAGCCCCTGTACCAGGTTTGCCAATACAACAACCGTCAAGTAAGTGCCGATGCCACTGAGGTCTGAGCCCTGTGAGAGCTGAACCGTACTGGCTGTTATGAACCCGTAGAGCGCAAATGGGATAACAGCAATGACCCATTTTGTTAATACCAAATAGACACCATGGAGGCCCTTGAAGAAGTTAATGAGCGTGGTTTTGCTATTGGTATCCGGCAATTTGAGGATGGCAACACCGATCGCGATCGCCATGAACAGAACACTCATCACCTGATGGTGCAAGAAAGGTTCCAGGAGATTTGTAGGAATGAGCTTACTGATGTGTTTGACGTAGGAAACCGTATGCGCGTGCTCCATAGGCTCTGCCAAGCCAGTGAGATTTGGCGAACTGGGGCTTAAGAGGAGGTATAAACCGCATGCGACAAGGGCCGCGATGATGGTTGTACCAAACGTATAAGACAGGATCTTTCGACTCATTTTTCCCATAGCGCCCGCATTACTGTAGTTCGTGATCGTAACGATCAGAGAGAGCGCGATCAGCGGGAGACTGAGGAATTTGAAGATGTTGACAAAAATTTCTGAAACGGCGAGACCGATATTCTGTAACCACTCGATGCCGGAGAGGCCGCTGTAGATACCCAGTAAGATAGCCACAGTATAGATGGCGGCGGTTTGCCAAAGTTTAGGTTTTGATTTTGCGTGTTGTGTGCACATGGTATGAATTTATTGCGATAAAAGTTAATAGATTTTGAATTTCCTAGTATGTTCTTCAGGAAATGGATGTATGTTAAATACAGGTATGGGTATAGGAAAAGGAGTCGTCTAGGGACGACAACCCATGCCACAGGCAGCAAATGATGCACAAACGATCGCGCCAGCTCTAAAAAAGCTGCGTAATGCGGAATCGGATGTGTTACTGTTTAAGACCATTTGCGTAATAATTATCCACAATGCTAGGAGAAATGAAGCGGGAGGTCAAGTGATTAATCACCCAACAAGCCGAGAGGCAAGTTAAATGCTAGTTAGCCAATTTTTTATAAACAGAATCATAGATAGACAAACTGTTATGAAAAGCTTTCATGACATGAGGGCGTGGGCTGCTGCTGCGTGCTCGCTCCAAGTATTCTTTAACCGCTTCATTTATCACATCCTGAAGCTTTCTCCCTTGTGATTTCGCAAGTTCTTTAATTTCCTTTAGAACCGCTGCTTCGAGCTGAGATGAATATTTGACAGGATTTTTCATATCAATATCAATTTCAATTTCATATAAAATCAGTATTAATGTAAACTCAGAAAAAGAACCCGCTTTTCAGCTTGAAGACGTAAACTGAAAAAGACAACCGAAACGGAGCCTTGAATTTCAGTATAGCGCCTTAAACTGAAAAGCATAACGACCTGGATGCCCTTCTATTTAGGGGATAATACCAAACGATTTAGCAGCTTAAGCAAGGCTTGAGAATCTGCTTTTGACAAAGTATTAAAGAACCGCGCATCGACTGCCTCTACGATAGGAATGAGCTTTTGAGCGAGTGCCCTACCCTTTTTGGTGAGAGAGACGGATTTGGCACGGGTATCCTCTTTATTTTCAGAACGCTTTATGAGCGCTAGATCTGAGAGCTTGCGAAGGGACTTGGAGACAGTCATTTTATCGAGGCGAGAGAGACGTGCGATCGTGACTTGCGTGGGGGGTTCGTTATGCTCCTCAAACCAGCGGGAGACTGCGAGGATTACGAATTGGGCGTGCGAGATGTCAAAAGGGTCGAGGGCGACTTTGATGTGACGCTGCCAGGTAACTGTTGTTTGCCAGAGGAGGAATCCGGGACTCTCTTCTGGGGCATCGAAACCGAAAGCGGATTCTTGGGACTTTTTAGACATGTTGGGATGTGGCGAGATTGGCGAGGTTTTCCGTCTGCTGCGGAAGCTCCTTTACGATATTTCTGGCGACCAGGAAGATCCAAAGATACTTGAGCGGGCCTGTAACCTTGATGGACGTTGTCAATTTTAGCCCATTGGGAGTGCGCTCCATCTCATGCATACCGAAGAGACGGGCTCCGAAGAACTTGCAAGAATCCGTATATCTTTTCATTTCAACAACCTCGACCAACTTAAGGGAAACCTCGGGAGCTCCTTTGGGCTTGAATACAAAATGGCTACCCACCGCAAAGGAGTCTGACATTTTGGCATATTCGATATCGGTATCCCATTTGTGCCAGTTATTGACATCCTGCCAGAGCGGCCAGATGTCCTCGGGATTAAGATGCTTAAATGTTTTTGTATAAGAGCGAATCCACATGATGTTATGAGTGATGGTGTTTATTTAGTAAACATAATTACTGTATATGAGTTTACTATATTACGTCAAACAAATTTTTGCGCTCAGTGGGGATCTTTAGAACACGAGTGCTAGCCCGATGCCGAATTTGTCTTCGGAATCATAGTTAGCGGAAGCGTAGATGAGCTTGGTGAGCTCGAGGTTGAGGGTGAACGTGTATTCCTTGTCGGTATTCCAGACCCACTGGAAGGCAAGCCTGTCTGTTAACTGTAATTCGCTACCGAGCTGGAGACGGAAGTGGCCATTATTATCGACGCGCAACTGGGCATTGACGAGAAGCGGTAACATGTATTCAAGACCGATGAGACCGACATTTGTGTATTCATCATCCTCGCGCTTAAAATCACCACCCGCGTAGACTGCGAAAAGACGGGTGAAGTAGCGACGAAAAGCGGGCTCGAACTCGTAGTTCTTCTTATAATTGTGGCGCGCCTCGAACAAGACATTGTTATCATTGTTCATGAACATCGTGTTCGCAGCCGCAAAATTGGTGTAAACGGCGACATTTGAGGCATTATACCATTCCCCTCCGTGCTCTCGTTTTGCTTTACGGGAGTGCTCACCGATGGACGGATCAATATAACTCCCCTCGTAATGGATAAGACCCGCCATTGCGGTTTTCATGTGGTAGAGGTTGTGGCAATGGAATATCCAATCCTTGTCCTCATTCGCCTCGAATTCGATTGTGACGGTTTCGAAAGGTTCTACGTTGACGGTGTGCTTTAGAGGGCTGCGCGCGCCATGTTTATTAATAACGCGAAAGAAGTGGCCATGGATGTGAATAGGATGCTTCATCATCGTTTCATTCGTGATGATAAAAACTACGTTTTCGCCACGTTTAATGAGTATCTTATCCGATTCATTCATGGGCTTACCATTAATACCCCAGGTGAAACGTTCCATGGAGCCGGTTAGGTTTATCGGAATGGTTCTTGTCGGGTTGTCTACTGGAAGGGTTGTATCTGAAAGCGACTGAATGGGTTGGTAATTATTGAGATATTTGACGAGGGAAATGTCTTCTGCGGGCCTTGCCTGATGGGAATGATGGATGGGTGAGTGATCGCTCGTGGACGGCGCATCATCCATGCCTGACCCGTGATTCATGTTTCCCATGTGGTTCATGTCCCCACCATGCGACATGTCCATGAGCACAAGATTTGGCATGGGAATGCTGGGCGCAGGCACAAGTTCCCCGTCTCCAAACGTAGCGATTGCGTAACCGGTACCATCCTCTGAAGACGCCCTGAATTCGTACTGCTTATTATCGGGGATCGTGACAACGACATCATAGGTTTCCGCAATAGCGATGCGAATTTTGTCTGCAAGAAACGGTTGAACATTGAGCCCATCGGCGGCAACCACCTTCATGGGACCACCGGAGTATTGAAGAATAAAATACGAAGAAGCGCCGGCGTTAATAACGCGCAGAAGAACGCGAGTACCCGATTTAGCGCGCGAGAGGTGTTGCGCGTGATTGCCGTTAATCAAAAAAGCATCATAACCGATGTCGGTAAGATCCATAGGAGCCATTTGCATGAGTGCGTTTTTGAACCTTATCTTAACGGCCTCGGGACCATTCTGAAGAACCTTGAGCCAAGATTGCACATAGCCCTTTTTACGCGCATAGTAATCTGCGTCTATCTTCAAGTGCTTGAGGACATCATCCGGCCGTTCATTTGTCCAATCCGAGAGGACGAGTATGTATTCTTCATCATAATCCCGTTCAACTGATTCCTTGGGATCAAGAACAATCGGGCCGTACACGCCACTTTGTTCCTGAAGGCCGGAATGGGAGTGGTACCAGTATGTACCACTTTGTTTAACAAGAAATTCATATTGATAAAATTCGCCCGGTTTTATGGGAGGAAATGTGACATACGGAACGCCATCCATATCATTTGGAACCAAGAGCCCATGCCAGTGAATCGAGGTATCCTCATTTAAAGCGTTTGTTACCTTAATACGAAGCAAGTCTCCCTCAGTTGCTCTGATTAAAGGGCCAGGAATGGTGCCATTAACACTCATGGCCTGAACCTCCTTTCCGGCAAAATTGACGGTGAGCGGTTGGATGGTGAGTTCGTAGTTGACCGTTTTTGCGTGTGATAAAGACAAAAGCAGTACCGATGCGAAGATGGCAATGAAGCGGGGTAAAAAAGTTCTCATTCTTGGGCGGGGAGAGCGCATTAATGAGTGATACTACCCCATAACATTTTCGCTAGGCAAGCTGTATGTGAGCTGGAATAAGCAAGCTATGCCCTACCACTTTACGCCGAAGTCTTCTAGCCCTTCAGTATCGAAACGGACATAGCAGCGACCCATGCGAAGTTCGGTGGCATTAGGGACACTGGTGACTCCGGGTGATTTGGCTTCGAGCTCGAAGCCGAGGCTTTCGGCGACTGTGATGCTTCTGGTGTTTTCTTCATCGCAGAGGATAGAGAGTTTCTTGAAGCCGATTTCCTTAAAAGCGTATTGGATGATGGCCGTTACGGCTTCCCGAATGTAGCCCTTGCCTTGATGATCGAGGTGAATGTAGTAACCCAGTTCTGCGGATGGAATGGCCCAATTGGGGTTATTATAACCAACAACGCCTAGGAGTTCATCCTCAAGGAAGAAAGGGAAACAGAAAGTTTTTCTAAGAATGTATTCGCTGTAAAATTCGCGCGCGGTATGCTCTACATCGGTCCATGAGCTGACCCCTTCAATCCAATTGAACCATTTACCGTATTCTTCCCTTGAGTGTTCGAGCAATGCATATAGCTGCTTGCCATCGCCAGGCATTAAGGGGCGGATGGTGAGCCGATTTGTAGTGATCGGCATGGGAAGGTCTAGTAAAATTGGATCTTGGATACTCATTATTAATTAAATAGGAAAAAAGATACTGTAATTATGGATGAAAATGGAGTTAAAAGCAATTAGGATTTTATCCTTAATGGCCATGCCGCCAGCATTCTTGCACATGATCGTTGACCAAGCCTACAGCCTGCATGTAGGCGTAGATGATGGTTGAGCCGACAAATGTCATGCCGCGTTTCTTGAGGTCTTTGGAGATCGCATCACTTTCAGGGGTAGCAGTCGGCGCATCTGATAAGCATTTCCAGTGGTTGACTATGGGTTTATTATCAACAAAACGCCAAAGGTAGTTTGAGAAACTGCCAAATTCCTTTTGGATCGCTATAAAAGCTTGGGCGTTTTTGCGTGTGGCGTAAATTTTAAGACGGTTTCGGATAATGGCGGGATTATCGCGTAAGGCCTCGAGTTGCTCATCTGTCATTTGGGCAACTTTTTGAACATTAAAGTTGTGAAAGGCATTGCGATAGCCTTCGCGCTTTTTGAGAACGGTTTCCCAGCTGAGGCCGGCTTGGGCACCTTCGAGGATGAGCATTTCGAATAAATGTTTATCATCGTGAACAGGGATACCCCATTCGTTGTCGTGGTAGTCTGCGTAAAAGGCTTGGTTGGGTTTGTTGCCGAAGCAACGCTTTTTGCCGTCTGGGCTTGTAGGCAACTTAAGATTCATATCAATTTTCCTTATAACTTTTTACTGAAAATATCGACGTTTTGCACAAGTGGCCAAAGTAAGTTCTCCTCTATTCTGGTTTTTAGTGTAGTAAAGGCCTCATATGAAGGCAAGGTTGATTAAGTGCTTCAATAGCATTGATATCTTTTTAAAATAGGTCAATCCCTTGGGCCATATCAGTTTCAATAAGGCCAGGATAAACACCGAATACGGGAACGTGATGTGAGTGCCTGATCAGTTCCATTCTAATACCTTGCGTAACCACTCGCCAACTACCGTCATTTCGATAGGTAATTTTTTCGTTTTTCCGTATTGCGGAGGTTAGACAGACAGGCCAGCGGACACTCCTGGCTTTTTATAGAAAGCGTTTTTTCGCGAATGCTCTACCGGACCCAAGTTTGAAGTATTTCTCTAAGGACATGGCTTTTTCTCTTGTTTCTACTGCTATGTAGCTTTTGAGTTTTGCGGGGAGAAGGGCTGCGGTTGCGGGGACTCTTTTATCGTTGTGAGCTGTGACGCGTTGTTTGAGGTTATTGCTGAAGCCGATGTAAATGGAGTTGTTTGAGAGTTCTAAAAAATAAACGTACCACATTTTGAGGGGAGTTGTTGGGGTCTTTGTGTGTGTGGGGGGGCTTTATTTGTTTTTTTGGCCTTTGGGATTTTTTTTATTCAGGCCGTAGAGCCTGCCTGCGCTCGTGAGGTTTGATGTTGGGGTTCTTTTTTTGGGCCTTTTATTGTTTTTTTTGGCTTTTGGGATTTTTTTATTCAGGCCGTAGGGCCTGCCTGCGCCAAGGCTTCGGCAGACACTCTTAGCGACTCATCTCG
>Ga0210046_1001393_pt1 | contig 18934 bp, 14 predicted proteins | sample CryGeyCG2114_250_FD_185461 | JGI IMG/M metagenome (GOLD analysis project Ga0210046, IMG submission 185461) | Groundwater microbial communities from aquifer - Crystal Geyser CG18_big_fil_WC_8/21/14_2.50 (SPAdes) (version 2) | ecosystem: Environmental > Aquatic > Deep subsurface > Groundwater ... | reverse complement strand
ATTCCTAGCTGGCGTGATGCGGCATTCAATGTTGAAGCGTTGACCTTCGAGCTAGTTAAAGAAATTAATCTGAAGCGCGAATACTCATTCACTTCGCACATCACACTCTACGAGAACTGCGCTGAACAGTACCGGTTCTTTAAAGACCTTGAGTTCAACCCCATTCGGGCTGGAGCTCAGTTGTTCGGTACACTCGTCCACCAGACGATTGAGGATATTCACAAGGCGGTGCTGAGAGGTGACAACCATCTGCTCAATACTGAACAGATAACATCTTGGATGCAGGTGAATTACCAGTTCCTATCAAAGCGTGAGCGTCAGTATCTAGCCCCTCAGTCTCTCAAGGCAGTAGAAGGTCATATACTCCGATACTTCGAACGAGAGGATGGCAATTGGGATCGAATCAAAGAAGCTGAGGTGGAGATTTCGCTGGTCAAAGATCAGTACATTCTCAAGGGCAGCGTTGACCTAATACGTGGAGAGAACGATACCGTCGAGATCATCGACTTCAAGTCGGAAAAGAAGCCTGATATGGAGAAGGATCGAGAGCGACTTCGACAGTATCAGCACCAGCTTGAGGTCTATGCTCACTTGGTCGAAGAACGCACCGGCCAGAAGGTTAGCCGAATGCACCTGTACTACACTGGCGTAGATGGTGGCAATCCCTATGTGTCGTTTAGCAAAGATGACAGATCCATTGGTAAAACGATTGCTCAATTCGATGAAATCGTGAATCGCATTGAGGCCAAGGATTATCAGATAACAGCGCGACCACCTAAGCAGTGTGAAAACTGCGATATGCGTTCGTATTGCGATAACAAAAATTGGAAATTCAGGAAGGCTTGCTAATGAGTATGGATAACAAACAACAAAGCGCACTTGATCTGCCAGATCAAACCACTGGCGTCCAGAACGTCAACGAATATAAGTTTGAACCTATCAAGGGTTACCCGATGCTGAACTGGCGTGGGAAACGTCCTTTCGCGTCAACGCAGTATTTCCCAGCTCAACTTAAGGAAGTGCACGGTGAGGAAGTTGATGGGTGGAGGAGCAAGATATTTTGGGGCGACAACCTTCAGGTGATGAGTCATCTTCTGAAAGAATTCAGAGGAAAAGTGGATCTTGTCTATATTGACCCACCATTCGATTCGAGAGCTGATTATCAGAAGTCAATCCAGTTAAAGAGTGGCGGCACTATATCCAGTGATAAGGGTTCTTTTGAAGAAAAGCAGTACACCGACATTTGGACAAATGATGAGTATCTCCAATTTATGTATGAACGACTCGTCATGTTAAGAGAGTTGTTGTCAGAAACTGGGGCTCTATACGTTCATTGTGATTGGCATAAGTCACACCATATTCGTTGCATCTTGGATGAAATATTCGGTGCAGCAAACTTTCGAAATGAAATCATTTGGGTCCGATCAACAAATCCAAAGGGCTCACAGCATAAGTCAAATAAGTTTGATGTATTTACAGACACCATTTTTTGTTACTCCAAATCGGGCGGTCACGAAATTGATACCGAGATTATTCGAATTCCTCTGACACCAGAAGAATTGGAAGAAAAATACTATAGAACTGATGAGAAAGGCCGTTACTACGATGGACCTATCGTGAGTTCATTATCTATGGGACCAAGGCCAACCTTGGTTTACGAATACAACGGGTATACACCTCCAGCTTCGGGTTGGCGCGTCACTAAAATAAATCTTGAGGAAATTGACAGAGAAGGAGATCTCGGCTGGACATCTAATGGCAAGCCATTTCGAAAGCTTCGTCCTGAAGATGACAAAGGGAAACCAATTGGCAATATATGGAACGATATTTCGTTAATTAATTCTCAGGCAGAGGAGCGTGTTGGATATCCAACTCAGAAGCCAGAAGGTTTGTTAGATCGAATACTCTGTGCGTCATCGAAACCTGGTGACTTGATCCTTGATTGTTTTATGGGCTCAGGGACGACTCTATCGGTGGCGATGAAGCTAGGGAGGCGATTTATTGGGGCTGACATTAATTTAGGGGCGATTCAAACGACAACAAAACGACTATCTAGGGTAGCGTCCAGTGTTCGCCAGCAGTCCTTGGGGCTGGAAAACAAGCGATATTCTGGAATTGAAGTATTTAATGTAAATCAATACGATATTTTTAGAAATCCCGTACAGGCAAGAGAGTTGTTGCTTGATGCACTTGAAGTTCAGAAACTAGAGTTCAATTCAATATTTGATGGTGAGAAAGATGGTCGCATGGTCAAAATTATGCCCGTCAATCGAATTGCAACACGGGCGGATTTGGCCGAGTTAATTGCAGGCTTCGACTACAAGGCTTGGGAGCGAAAACAAAATGAAAAACCAAATCAACCTGTAGAAAAGATTCAACTTGTTTGCATGGGTCACGAGCCAAATCTAAAAGCCGAACTTGAACTTGCAGCAAAACCCTTCAAGATTGACGTAGAAGTGATGGATATTCTTCGTGACAAGTCTAACCTTGAATTCAAACGCGACTCAGAGGCGTTGCTAACCATCAAGAACGGTGAACTGCTGATTGAGCGCTTCTACCCCATGAATCTGCTGCAAAAGCTTTCATTGCAGAAGGAAGCCGTGTCTGATTGGCGCGAAATGGTCGAGAGCATAATGATCGATTGGAATTTCGATGGCGCGGTGTTGCAACCATCTGTCGTTGATATTCCGGGGAAGAACGATTTGGTCAACGGCAAGTACACAGTTCCAAAAGATGCTGGCACCATTCGAGTGAAGATTACTGATGTCCTATCCGAGTCATGGGAGGGCGGAGTCGATGGCAACTAAGTCATCTGCTAAGTCAGCAAGCACGTCGTTAGACTTCGCTTTTTTTAACTTCCTTTGGCAGTTCTATCAATCCAACCGGGGAACGATTCGTACTCACTATAAGGAATTGTCTCGCAAGTTCCTTGATTTCAACAACCCTGACAGGAATCCCAAGGCTTACCTACGCCAGCCTCAATTCGAAGCGCTGGAGATGTACATATTCTTAAAAGAGTTCCTCGGCAATGCCAAGGTGGAGGAGATATTCCAACACTGGTTCGAGAAGAAAGGACGATTTGCGAATCGTTCTGAAGGCGGCGTTGTAAACGACCGATCGGGACAGGCAGACATCTTTGATGCGATCACGCAGGAGCAGTACAAGGCTGTTTTTGCATTGATGCGCAAGAACTCTCGCGTATATCCCAATTACATCTTCGCGCTAACGATGGGAACGGGTAAGACCATTCTCATGGCTACCTGCATTTTCTACGAGTTCCTATTGGGCAATAAATTTGAGAAGGATGAGCGCTTCTGCCACAACGCCCTGGTATTTGCACCTGACAAGACGGTGCTGTACTCCCTTAAAGAAATTGAGTCGTTTGATATGACTCTCGTTGTTCCACCCGAGTACGTGAACTTTCTGAATGCGCATTTGCGTTTTCACTATTTGGAAGAAGCCGGCACCTCGCTCGATACATTAGATAAATCGCGCTTCAACATTATCGTTTCCAATACACAGAAAATCATTCTTAAGCGCCAGCACAAAGAGAAAACGGCGACAGATCAGCTATTCGGAAGCGGCAAGCAAACTTATAACGTGGGAAGCGTCTACGCTGAAGCGGAGGATCTATACAGTTTTGATCAGCCGGAAGAAGAGGGTGAGCTGACTACCAATCAACGTTTTGAGAAGCTATGTCGATTGGAGCAACTGGGAATCTTCGTGGATGAAGCTCACCATGCCTTTGGTAAGGCTCTGGCCAAGGACATGGGTATTGGAACCAAGGAGAGCGATACCAGCCTGCGGACTACAATTGATATTCTGGCGGCAAGCCTCAACCGCGCCGGTACGCGGGTAGTCGCTTGCTATAACTTCACCGGTACACCCTATGTTGGTCACGATGTACTGCCCGAGGTTGTATATGCATACGGACTTAAGGATGCAATCGATAAAGCCTACCTTAAGAAAGTGGTGCTACACGGTTACACAAACACGCGCTCTGATGAGTTCATCGACATCGCAGTAGAAAGTTTCCTCAAAGAGACATCTTCCTTGCGTCCCGAAGGAATGTTGCCAAAGCTGGCATTTTTCGCATCAACCATTGAAGAGGTTAAGACCGATCTTCGTCCTGCCTTGGAGAAAGCACTTGAGCGCCTGCGCCCCTTATATCCAAACATCCCAAGCGACCCTATCCTAGTCAACGTGGGCGATGAAAAACTGACCACTAATGACGAGATTCGTGAGTTCAACCGTCTTGATACAGAAAACTCCAAGAAGCAGTTCATTTTGTTGGTGAACAAAGGGCGTGAAGGTTGGAATTGCCGTTCTCTATTCGGAGTGGGTTTGTTCAGAGAACCAAAATCCAAAGTGTTCGTTCTCCAAGCCACGATGCGATGCCTTCGCTCTATCGGTGAAGCTCAGCATACCGGCCATGTCTACTTATCAAACGATAATCTGGAAACTCTGAACGAAGAGTTGCTACAGAACTTCCGCATCAGTGCAGAAGAGCTGCAGAACACTGCATCTGATAAGGAGCGCGTGCAAATCCGAGTTACTGAACCGCCGGTGACTATCAAGCTCAAACGTGTGCGCAAAACCTACACGATGCGAGAAAAGCAACTCACGCCCGGGGTTGCCATAGGTCTCGATCCTACCGACAAGGAAAAGTGGGGGGGGTTGATCGAGCGGTATCGACTGCTTGAGATTCAGCAAACAGGAATAACAGCCGCTGACGCAGCGAAGGCAAGTAATAATCAAACGTTTGACCATACGTTGCGGCGTGAGAGGAGAGAATTCAGCAGGCTGTCTTTTGTGGCTGAGGTTGCACGATATCTGAATCGAAGCCCGCTTCAAATCGAGCGGATACTTGATTCGACCAAGGAAGGCACAGATGGCCTGGTGACAGTGATCAATCAATTTAACGAACTGCTCTACGACATTGTCATTCCCCGGCTGTTTTCGGAGCTGTATGACCTCGACCCCAAGGAGGAGACAGAAGAACATGAAGTCGAGCTCATCAAGTTGCCACCAAATGGCTACTATGAAGTTACAGCTGCCAAAGACAAGATTGTTCGTCTTGGGGATGTAAAAGAGGAAGAACGCGAAAAAAGCTTTCACCTTGATACTTACTGCTTTGACTCCAATCCTGAGCAACAGATATTTTGGGATCTACTGAGAGAGCAAAAAGTGAAGAAGCTCTATTTCACAGGCATGTTGACGCATGGGCAATCAGACTTCTTCATTCAGTACATCGATCCCGATTCGCATACGGTGCGTAGCTATTACCCCGACTTCTTGTTCGAACGTCAGGATGGCACATTCGTTATTGTTGAAGTCAAAGCGGATAACCAGATTGAGGATGTAGTAGTACAAGCCAAGAAAGAGTTCGCACAACAGATTGCCGTGGCCAGCGGAATGGAATACAGAATGATTAAGGCTTCAGATGCAAGCAATCATGCCTATCGGATGCTGATGTAGCGGAAAGTAGTCTCGATCAGAGAATGGCAATTTGCTGCGGGGAGTAGGTGCTTGACAAAAATAATAAATGCGCATTAGACTGAAAATGTGAATTGATGTGGTGTGACTCCCAGTCGCTCAAAAACCTTATTAGGTTATGGTAAAACGGTCGTAAAACAATCAATCGCAAAACTCTTTTTGGGCGCCTAGCACGTCCCGCCTTTGGCAAATGCAACCGGCAATCTGAGCAACTGGACGCACGCGAATACATAGGAGTTTTCTATGGAGTCGATGCGTTTGGCCGGTGTATTTGTAATTCTTACACCCATTCCAAATAATAACCACTACTCGAGTAGTACGTGGTTAGTTTACTCCTGCGTCAATTTCTCCTCAAAACGAGGGGCGCTGTGATGAAGTATTTCTCAATGTTTGGCTATGCCAAAGACGCTGTCTTGATTGATCCGGATGGCAATAGTTTTGAGCCATTTTCCGTATATAAAAATAAGCTATTTGATAATTGCCTTGTTAGCCTTGGATCACTAAATGACTATCTTGGGCATGTGGCCCGCTTCATCGAATACGTCTATGCAGCATCACTGATCGGTCTTGAGCCAACAAAGCAGAACCTTGATGTCATCATCAGCGGTTACGAAAGCTATTTGCTTCACGCAGAGGGTAGTAGTGACGACCTTGCCAGAGAAATTGCCTGCCTGACAGGAAGAACTAAACCATGTAGTCCTACTTCGCTCCCTGTAATCGAAGCAGCTCTTACTCACTTCCTAAACTTGAGTGATTCATTAGCCAAGGCTTCAGGCAAAGATGGCCTGTTTAGCCGCTACTTGCCTAATGTACTTGTTCCAGTTTCAGCAAGTGAGGCAGCAAAGTTGCGCTGTGGGTCCATGCTCGGTGGAGTGATACGGGGTGGTGCAAAAAGTAGAAAAAGTGGAACCAAATTATTTCGCGCAACAAAAAAGCGTGGCACTAAACGACGGAACTCGCCACAAAAGCAGGCAGATTTTGATTTTCCGTTAGATCGTATTGGCGCGCTTCTGGAAGCAACTTCCTGTTTTAGGGATAAAGCACTCTATGCATTATTGGCAAGTGGTGGGATGCGAGGTTGCGAAGCAATGCAGATTAGGGTTGAGGATATCGACGTAGAGAATAGGCTCGTGTACGTATACAGCCCATTCGAACGAGAAAATCCAGGATTAACTGAAAATGAATTTGGTCTTCTGAAATGGAAAGGTCGGGAAACTTCCGACACATTCCTTATCGAGCCTTGGGCAACAGTATTTTTTGATTCCCTAAGAGATTATTTTAGGTATGAATTTATCCCAAATCAGGGGCATCCATTTATATTTCAAACACTCTCAGGAGAATCCAGAGGCCGTCCATACTTTGCGGGAGATCGAAGTGCACGAATAAAGCAATTCAAGCTGCGGGCAGCTGCTGCGGATGTAAAACTTCCATGGGGTGTTGCTATTCACTCATTGCGTCACAGTTATGGCATCTATGTACTCAACTACCTTCCAACTCCGACAGGACTGGGAATGAGCATAACGCTCGTGGCCAATCTGATGGGACACGCCGACATCAAAAATACAAAAGTCTATGCCAGACATGATGAAGAAATCATCAGGGTAGAACTCGAATATGCAAATCAGCTTGTTAAAGGGGGTGGTCAGGGAACAAAGACACAGATGCTCATTAATTACTATCAGCAAAGAATTAGTGAGCTGGAGTCGCAATGATAAATCTATCTAATAACATCGTAATTATCGTTGGAGCGGAACAGCTTAGCATTGCTGTCGATCTTGCCATTCAAGATACACATCATGCTCTGATTAGTTTCTATGTTCCTGGGACGATGGATATAAGACTTGAAGAAATCACATCAACGCGAGACAACAACCTAAAGTCCCTAGCCTTCTGTAAGTACATACCGAAGTATAAGGATTCGTATGATGCTGAATGGGTAAAAAAAGTATTTGTTGCGGTCCATGAGAACACTGGTGAAAGTATAAAGAATGGGCGCAAGGGAATCTTTGATGAGGTAGTTCGTGGAGAGAATATTCCGGGAATTCTTTCCAGAGAACTGTGGCGAGGCCTAAGACTCTTCTTGTTAGCGCTTTGGTGCAGAAAGGCAGTTCTGCTACCGATGACATTTTCGTTGCCAGCCACTGCTGGGCAGAAGGAAATTGCGGCATTCTTATATACGGAAGTGTTGGCGATTTATAGGCAACCAGCCATAAAAGAATCTCTAGGCGTCGCTGATATATCGGCTTGCATCACTTCTAGAGCGCACAGAAATTTTAAAACCTACAATTGGCGGCCAATCATAGCGAGTAATTGGCACCGTGTGGAAGACATCAACAGTGAGGATCTAATTGAACTCTTTAAAGAGCTTAATCGACGAACTCGTCCTGAGAACAAAGACCAAAAGTCTCCAGCATACCCGCTGTCGCCAAAGTCGTTCATCGGCCCCATAATTGAAACTGTTCCTGAGCGATGCCGGTTCGATACAAAACTAGTATCGATATTTAACAATCGAATTACCCGTGCAACCGAAACACTGCAATACGAAGTAGAAAGTGGCAATTACAGAACAGCACATCGTGAGATAAAGCGAATCTGGGTTGCTTATGAGAAGCGGTATATCGCTCAGCTAAAAGAGGTGAAGAGACACAAAACTACAGCAGTTACTGAAAACATGCTGGGAAAGCTAAATCTATATCTCTTTTCACTGATCCCTCAGTCAGGACATACGCCACCATTACCAACTGAGTTTGGAAGGAGGCATATGGAGGGCATTGGGGTCCCGGCATTGCGAGAAGTACTTTCACGGCGTGATGCCGTCACATGTTTAGAGCGTTTTTTTGATTACTTAGAGAGCAGTTCTTCGACGGAGAAAGATCTGGCGGGTTTCATTAATCCAATTATATCGTTGGATAAGCCTAGAGAGCGGCAGTCGCGCCAAACAAAAAAGAAAACATTACGCATTAATGATTTTAGGCTGTTCTATGAAATTATTCACGCGGTGGAAGAATTCTCCTGGTATGTGGCAAAACATATTGGTGAGGGAACGGCCCCTGCCAAGTGGGCAGATCTATTAAATGATAAAAATAGATACTCGGTGGTTGACACGGAAGAGTTTGGATTTGTCCCAATAGTACGTTGTACACAGCTTGATGGAACACCCATTATCGTAATATTGAGATGGATTCCACTTAGTGTGATTCCGTGCAACTACATTCACTTGAATCATTCTCCAAGCCATTGGTCAGTAATCCCAAATCTGAGCGGCATTCACATCTCGATCATGGGAGTGGAGACTGGTCTACGCCAAATACATATCAGATGGCTAGATAAACGAACATTCATCGCTTCGCCGGTTGAGCCAAACTCTTGGGGGTTTGAACTGCTCGTGAATACGGACAAAGTTACGAACGAGTGGGTAAGGCCTACCGCAAAAACGGCACTTGTCTCATTAGAAAGACAGATTGAAAGTCAGTCTTGGGTTGCTTCGAATCATTTTGAAACAGAACTATTTTACGACTCTCACGAGTTAAGTGATTTCGGGAAAATTTGTCCAATTTTCATGAAATACAGCGAAGCAAAAGTCTTCACTTCAGCAAGTGTGGCCAGTTTCTTTCGGAATTTTATGTATTTCTTCAATCAAGTTAAGCAAAGTATCGGTCACAAAACAACAGATGCGATGCCAGCGGAAGTAAGTGAGCTCAAGTTTGATTGCAGAGTCGATTTTGACAAGGCAACCAGGTGTCGTGAGAAGTTCAAGACAAAATATACTCCTCACGGATTGCGTGCAACCATTGTTTCGGTTAATGCACCTATCGTCCCACCTCACATTATTGGCAAGTATATGACGGGCCATACAAGTGAAAATATGGTCAGGTATTACACGGTGATGGATGGCGATTACATTTCAGAATTGAAGGCGTATAACCGACAGCAAATATTTGGCACTGAGAATAGAGTAGACAATGTCTTGGCGATTCGGGCTGATAGCCGAACGTCAGGTCTAAGGAAGGCAATAGACGCAGCCCCAATAGATGATGTTCTTCGAGAGTACGGGGCATTTTCTCTTGCGGGTGAAGATGCCAAAGGGGTTGTCCAGTCGGGACTGAGCGCAATACGTTTTGTGAATCGAGGCGATATTAAGATTGATACCACTCACATATGTCCACTAAATAACCAGTGCCCAAGTGAAATCGTCGACACTATTGGAGCAAAGGCCTGCGGACAGTGTTACTACAGTGTCAAAACAATTGATCACCTTCCAAGAATACTTGCTCATTGTCGTGCTTTATCTCGAGCGCTGGATAAGGCCAAGAGCAAACTGAAGTACGTTAGTGGCCAGGGCGCGACTGAGGAAATTCTTGAGGCGCTCGAAGAGGACATTATCCGCCTTGCAGGCGAGCTCGGTGCATGGATACTTACGGCAGAGGTCTTGTCAAGAAACTTCGAGCAACTTAGAGGCCGGGTTCTAGTTAACACTCCTGAAATTCTTTCAGAAAAGCTGGCTGAGTGTATCGAGCCAGATTCCGAGTTAGAAAATTTGCTTATCCAATGCCAAGAGGCGGCAGCATATCCGGAATTGGCTGATTCAGTACTTTACGCCGATGTTGGAATGGTGCGTGCACGTATTCTTGCGATGAGTGGGTCCATAGATGAACTTTTGGCCCCCCTTGATAGCTATCAATTATTGGATAACTTTAGAGGATTGATACGTGGAATCTGCATTGCAACCGGAAAAAGCCCGAAGGAGTTGGCGGAACATATGGAAGTGCACCAAAGTTCCTCCCCCGCGCTGCTAAATACCTTGGGGAGACTTCATGACTGAGAGGATAGGGCGTGGGGCACGGTCAGGGGAGAACCGATTCAAGAATCATCAGATAAGGAAGCGTAGAGAAACTGTCAATGAAATTGGGAATGTGCTTGAAATACTGCGTCCACAGGGAGTCCGGTTTCGAAACGTCACTCACTTGGCCTCATATGTTGCCGCAGTGATATCTGACAAAAGAGGGCCTGATAGAAAGCAAGCTGCGACATCAACACTTCTTCGAACGAAAGCCTATCGGGTGAAGCTAGATGGCTACTTGGCTTCTATGGAGGAGATATCCCATGCAGACAAATTCGAGAAACTGATAACGGACTTGGAGTTGAAGGAACTTGATGAGCTAAGGGTGGAGAATAAGAGGCTCTCACAATATATTGAGAAAAATTTGAGCCGCGAACCTGAACCTTCTTTGTCTAGACCTTCGACAGCCAGCATGCAAAATGTTGATCAACTTTGCCGTGCAATTTCGCTTCTACTTGAAGCAAGCGCGGGCCTGTTTGTTATCGATCAAGAAACGGGTGAGATTGTTAATGCATGGGCAAAATCTAAGAAAAATCGTATTGTCGTACCGGCTTCCATCTCAAAACAATATCTTGAATGGCATAACTCTTTTCCAATGATTGGGAAAAATAAGGATGCAAGTTGATATGGAAATGATAGTGCTCAGCGGAATTCAATGCTCTGGCAAGAGTACATTGTATCAACAGAAGTTTGCTGAAACTCATGTAAGGATTAACCTAGATACACTCAAATCTCGGAGAAAAGAGATGGCCCTGTTTTCATCTCTCATTGAAGAACAGCGGATGGTCGTGATTGACAACACAAATCCGACTATGCAGGACCGCGCCAAGTACATCGGCGCGGCAAAGCAAGTAAATTATCGGGTTGTTGGAATCCAACTTGATGTTCCAATTTCGATCGCTGTGGCCAGAAACCTCGCCAGAATCAATCAAGCAAAGATCCCTGACGGCATCATTCAAAGTACGTTTAGGAAAATGCAGCCCCTATCACTGTCAGAAGGATTTGATGAAATTGTGAATATCAGATTTAGTTCTCATCAACGACCTGAAGTAACTCGGATAGTGAAATGAGCGCTAAAGATCAAATCGGGTAGATGAATGCAGGTATTAGGTAACAAGGGGCCTGTGTAAAGAGGGCAGTAAGCATGAAAACCAAAAAAATAAATGGCGTGAGTTTTATACACCAAATCGATGACAGTTGGACAGCAACGAGGGATTATGACGGAGCATTAGAAGTGCTGAATGTATCGCCCGCTGAATTCGATCGAGGGGTGTGGGTATGGGATGCGCATTTGGTAGGTGGCGAATATGGCATAGGAAATAACCGCTCTATTAACTTTGTATTGGAAGGTGATTCCCTTTCGTTAAATGGTGCGTTGAAGGATGCGACGGAAGCATTTGGGAAGTGGAAAGGCGATCTCGCCTATCTGGCTTCTTTGTAAGGATCGCCAACTCAATTTAAAAGGATGATGAAATGAAAAATAACATGATTGAACATGCAGCAGTGGCCGTCAAACTTTATAAGAGCGAAGGCGCTGATGTTGACAAGGCTCGCTGGAAGGAAAATCTGCAACGCTATCACCGACTGCTACTGAAGTCAGGCGCTGATAAAACTGAGCCGGTCATGGCTGAAATCGAAGAAATCGTAGAGAAACTGGGTTAGCCATTAATCCTTAGTTACTGAGGGATGATGCGAGACTTATTGAGTAGGTAAGACGGTCTCAAATTCGGCCATTAGTGACGCTGGGGAAATGCTGAGAAGGCTGCTTGAAAATTCTAAAGGGTGGTCCGCTTCACTTCTAACAACGGTCGTTCAAAACTAAGAGTTTGATGATGCTTGGCCGTAGCTTGCTAACCCCAAGCAGTCATATAGATTTCCTGATGGCGGATGCTCAGTGGCCTTCTTTCCCTCAATGGCCCGCCTTCGTAATTCGTCTTCTAGAAGGCAGACAAAATAATTCATCTCTCCGTAATCTCTCTGTCACTTTCATCTCCTAGCATTCGCACTGTTTAGAAATTCTTAACTTAATGGCGAGACGATTCGAAATATGAATCGTCATCAAGGCTTGTGGGGGTGACTTGTGATCGAACTCAAAAATGTATCCGTCAGGTATGGAGCCGATGCGATCGGTCTGCATCCGACCTCGCTGAGTTTCAAGCGCGGTGAATTTAATGTCCTGCTTGGCGCTTCGGGCGCGGGTAAGTCGACGTTGCTTCGCTGTCTCAATATGCTTACTCGTCCGACAACGGGTTCTATTCATGTTCAAGATGTTGGGGTTGTCGACACTGCTGCAGCCCTCAGACTACACCGGCGTCGTACCGGCATGATCTTCCAGCAGCATCAGCTAATCCGGCGACATACGGCGCTACAGAACGTACTTCTTGGCCGTATCGGCTATCACACCACCCTGCGTTCCATGTTCCCATTGCCCCGTGCTGAACAGCATATCGCGCTTGAATGTCTGGAGCGTGTTGGTTTGCTGGAAAAGGCCACCGAGCGGGTTGACCGTTTGAGCGGAGGTCAACTGCAGCGTGTTGGTATCGCGCGTGCATTGGCGCAACAGCCACGTTTGATGCTGGCGGACGAACCTGTTGCCAGCCTAGATCCGGCAACTTCGCGTCGTGTGTTGTCGCAACTGAAGCATATTGGACTTGAAGATGGCATCACGACAGTGGTGAGTCTTCATCAAGTCGATCTGGCGCGTGAATTCGCCGACCGGATCATTGCCATCGCACATGGTCGGGTCGTCTACGACGGCTCACCGAACGAACTGAGTGACGCCCTGTTGCAGGATATCTACGATCAGGCGCCAACCAGTGGCCGAGAAGAAATACCCGTGCCCCCTTTACCTTCATTTACCCAACTAGCCATCAACGAGGAGTGAATCATGAAACGAATGCTAAAACTGCTTACCCTGCTTGCCGCGCTGTCCGTTCCGTTCGGAGCACAGGCCGCGCCCAAAGCCGATCCGGATACTCTCAAGGTGGCTCTGCTGCCGGACGAGAACGCCGGCACCATCATCAAGAACAACCAGGCGCTGAAGGAATATCTTGAGGTGACGCTGGGCAAGAAGATCGAACTGATCGTCACCACAGACTACTCGTCGATGATTGAGGCGATGCGCCACGGTCGTCTTGATCTGGCCTATTTTGGCCCGCTCTCCTATGTGCTGGCCCGTCAGAAGAGCAATATCGAGCCATTCGTTGCGCTCAAGAGCAAGGGGAGCACGACCTATCAATCCGCAGTCATCGGAAACGTCGAGGCTGGTGTCAATAAGATTGAGGACATCAAGGGCAAGAACATGGCATATGGCGATAAGGCTTCCACCTCTAGCCATCTGATTCCCAAGTCCGTGCTGGCCGAGAAGGGCTTACTTGCTGGCAGCGACTATAACGAGCATTTCGTCGGTTCGCATGATGCTGTCGCAATGGCCGTGCAGAATGGTCATGCACAGGCCGGTGGTCTGAGCCGTCCAATCTTCGAGTCGCTGGTCGAGCGCAAAATCATCGATGGCAACAAGGTAAAAGTGCTCGAGTATTCCAAACCGTTCCCGCAATATCCGTGGACCATGCGCTCCAATCTCAAACCAGAGTTGAAGGAGAAGATTCGCCAGGCGTTCTTGGACATCAAGGATCCGGCCATCCTCAAACCCTTCAAGGCGGACGGCTTCGACGTGATTACCGACAAGCACTACGATGTCGTGCGCGATTTGGGTCATCTGCTGAAGATAGATTTGTCCAAGTTCTAATCGAAAACAGTATATGAGCGACCATAACATTCAATACGACCAACTGCTCGACGAAGCTCAGCGCGACTGGATGTACAACGCGCTGCGCTTCGGCGCAGCCATGCTGGTCATCCTGATATGTGCGCACTACGTCGGTCTATTCGATGCAGAGCGTCTCTCGGAAGGTGTGCCGAGCCTGTTCAGTCTGGTCGGCGAAATGATGCCGCCGAACTTCAATGAGGTTGCCAACTGGTGGAAGCCGCTGTTGGACACGCTGGCCATGAGTATTGCGGGCACTGCGCTGGCGGTTGCTTTCTCGCTGCCGCTGGCTTTTCTGGCTGCACAGAACACTTCTCCGCATCCGCTGGTCTATCAAATGGCGCGCGGCTTGTTGAATACCTTGCGTTCCATACCAGAGTTGATACTTGGCATCATCTTCGTGGCGGCAGTCGGCTTCGGCGCACTGCCCGGCGTACTTGCACTTGGTCTTCATTCGATCGGCATGGTTGGCAAATTCTTCGCCGAAGCGATTGAGCATGCCGATCCAGCACCGATAGAAGCAGCACGTGCAGCAGGTGCGTCGCCGCTACAGGTATTGCTACATGGGGTATTGCCGCAAGTGCTACCGCAGCTCGCCGACACATCCATATACCGATGGGAATACAACTTCCGTGCATCCACGGTGATGGGAATGGTTGGGGCGGGAGGGATAGGCTTCGAACTGATGGGGTCCTTGCGCATCATGCAATACCAAGATGTGTCAGCAATATTGCTTGTGATCTTGGTCATGGTTACGCTCGTGGATGCTTTCAGCGGATATCTCAGGAAACGTTTTAAATAATTGGAGACAAGATGAAACCGAAAATCGTCATTACCAGTTGGGTGCATCCGCAGACACTGGACATGCTTAGACCTCATTGCGATGTTGTTGCCAACGAAACGCGTGAGCGGCTGAGTCGCGAAGAGATAATCAAGCGGTGCAGTGATGCGGTCGCGGTCATGACCTTCATGCCGGACAGCATAGATGACGCGTTCCTCGCAGAATGTCCGCAATTGCGATTGGTCGCCTGCGCGCTCAAGGGATATGACAACTATGATGTGGCGGCCTGTACACGCCGAGGGGTCCGCATAACCAACGTCCCCGACCTGCTGACCATCCCGACCGCAGAACTGACCGTTGGGCTGTTGATCGGCCTGACGCGTAAAGTCCTGCAGGGCGACCGCTTCGTGCGTTCAGGACAATTCACTGGATGGCGTCCTATGCTGTATGGCGCAGGCTTGACAGGTCGCACACTTGGCATCATCGGCATGGGCGCGGTCGGTCGCGCTATAGCCGCTCGCCTGCAGGGTTACGAGATGGAACTGCTCTACACCGACCCGCAACCGTTGCCACCTGAGCTCGAGGCGCGCTTGGGGTTGCGCAAGGTGGGGTTGGTGCAGTTGTTGGCCGAGAGCGACTATGTGGTGCCCATGGTGCCCTACACGCAAGATACGTTGCATATGATCAATGCGGCATCACTGTCGATTATGAAGCCAGGAGCCTATCTGGTGAATACCTGCCGTGGCTCGGTGGTCGATGAGAAAGCAGTAGCCGATGCTCTCGATTCCGGCAAGCTGGCGGGCTATGCAGCTGATGTGTTCGAACTGGAAGAATGGATGCGACCGGACCGTCCAGAATCTATTTCTGAACGCCTGTTGTCCAACACGGAGCTTACGCTTTTCACACCTCACATTGGCTCTGCCGTGGATACGGTGCGGTTGGCAATCGAGATGGAAGCTGCGACCAATATTCTGCAAGTGCTCAAAGGGCAGATTCCGCAAGGGGCGATCAACCATCCGCTGGACAAGGTGGCGGTCTGAGTACCTTGAACCTAGATCAGGTGGCGAGCTTTCTAGCCATCTTCCGACATGGCAGCTTCCGCGCCGGTGCGCGAGAAAGAAGTCTTTCCCAGGGCGCGATATCGCAACAGATGCAGAAGCTCGAGATGCAACTCGGGGCACGACTGATCGAGCGGGATGCTGCGGGTTGCCGTCTGACGACGGAAGGGATGGCGTTCAAGCCCTATGCTGAGAATCTGCTGAGACTGAGCACGAATGCCGCCGGCATCTTCCTGAGCAAGCCTGTAGTCATCGGGGCGAGCAGCAATATAGGTATTTATCTACTGTCTGGGTATGTGAAGGATTTTCTGGACCTGCAGGAAACACCGAAAACACAACTGGATGTCCGCATAGACAAGAATCCGTCCATTGCGCAGCAACTTGATTCGGGAGATATCGACGTCGCTGTAATGGAATGGTGGGACGGTCGCGAGGGTTACGAAGCTCGCCCGTGGCGGCAGGAAGAACTGGTCGTTATCGTTCCGCCGAGTCACCCTTGGGCCGATAAACATAGCCTTTCTCACGGGGACCTGATGGGTGTTCCCCTGCTCGGCGGCGAGCCGGGTACGGGAACAGGTCGGATACTTACTGACTACTTTGGAAGCGGGGAGAGTGGCTTGTCTGTCGGTATGCAACTGGGATCTACCGATGCTGTGAAGCAGTGGGTGAAAGCGGGGCTGGGAGTGTCGATCGTACTGGTTGGCACTGTGTCCGAGGAGGTCCAATCCGGCACCTTGGTTCCCATTGCACTCGAAGGCGGTAATCTGCGTAAAGAACTCTATGTAATCTGGCGCGATACGCTGTCTCTCGGGCACCCGGCACGAAGGTTTGGAGAATGGTTGGCAGGGAAAGGTTGAGACTTAAGTTCGTTGTGTGATTAATCCCTTGTATGGTTTGAATCGCCCCCGATTCTTAGTTTTGAACGACCGCTGTTAAGAGTGAAGCGGACAACCATTCAGAACAATCAATCAGCTATTTCAGCAATTCATCAGTGTCTCTTATGGCCGAATTTCTGTCCGTCACATCCTCGGCCATATCGGTTATCCACTTGGATAGCCAAATGACTCCGTTTGCCGGTGGATAGGGTTATCTATATCTTTTGGCATATGGTCACGGGTAGGGTTTGCTGGTAAGTTCGGGGAAGAAAATATAAAACTTCTGTAAATATAATTACAACGGGGATGAATTATGAAACGGTTGGTTTTGTTGCTAATCATGATGTGGACTGCTGCAAACGCAGCTGCAGATGATGCGGAAAATGTCAAAGCCTGCGTAATGAAGGCAAAGGAATTTTCAGGGGTGAGCTTGAGAGAGAGTGATGCACTATATGAGGGGAATATTTTTTCTTATAGTACAGCCAAGTGGGATAACGCCTTTTGTGAAGTAAAGTTTGAAACTGTTTACAACCTGAACGTCAATAATAGGAAGGTGATAGTTGAGAAATTTGCGGGGCAGTCTGCATACGACTTAAACCAACAATTGAAGCGTAAAACTGAAGAAGCTATTAAGAGACTCCAGTCGAGGATTTCAATTCTAGAAAAGCGAATGGATCAAGCATCAGAGCAATTGCAAAAATACAATCCAGATCAGCAGAAACTGAGTAAGTTTATTGATGATGGAATTGAACAGTCTAATAGTGCTCATCCACAACCTACTGCGTGCTTGCCGGAGACACAGAGCAGGGCGCGCGCAAGTGGCGATCATAAACAGGCCAAGAGTATTCAGAATCCATCAAGAAAAAGTGCGGGAGTTGCTGCGGCGAGAGCCACTTCAATAAATGCTTTTAAGGAGTCTGATTTCTACTGGGATAAAAACACATCGCCGCATAAACAAATAATTATTTCTGGTGTAAATAAAGTCCATCGTGAAAATATACGATGTAAGCAGCTCGATCCTTCATCCGCCTATATTTCATCAAATAAAGGTACCCCTTCTAACCCTGTATTTTTCGTTACTTGTGGATCCGGAGCCGGCACTTTCAATGCATTTTTCTCTAAATTAGATGTCGAAAAAGACAATAAGCTTGAAGCTGCACGTCACATTGACCAGAAACTAGCTATTGATCTGTGTCGATCATATGCACGAGGAAATTCATTCCATCCAAATTCTGTAAATTTTTCGAAGGTGATGAATCTATCAGTTCATGAATTTCCCAATGGAAGGACATCTGTTACCTCAACGTTTACGGCAAAGAATAGTTTTAATCAAGAAGCGGAATTTGCCATCAAATGTCTTTCGAATGCTGATGGCTTGATTGAGGCTCAGATAACAGAAAAGGAATGATGTTTAGATGAAAGCATGGCGTGAATCACCTCCGATCTCGCCAGACACTTTTAAGTCAATCTATGGCTGCTTTGCAAGCACATAGCAGCCATAACATTCACAAGCCTTCAAAGACTGCAATGGCCGATGATCCGCTAGGACGGCAGCCGGCCGTAGCGGACTGTGGTCGGGCCTATCAACTATTTCCGCTTTGGTCAAAATTGCGGTCGCTCAATATATAGGTCGAATCTATACCTATTGGCATATTGCTTTGCTGTCTACCGCGGCCTAAGCTTCGCCCGTCCTTACTATTTATGCATATTCGGACAGAAGATTTTATGTGGTTGTTAATAATCAATCGTTTTCGAAATTAGGAATGCTGCACCATTATTAATAATACGGACCGTCCGTCTTATAGCTGTTAGCAAAAAAGGAGAGAGAGCCGTGGCAAGAACCTCAAATGACGATAGAAGTAACAGCAAGAACCCGAACAATTCTTCCTATTCGGCTGCAGCAGACAACCATTCGAATCAACTCAATCCGAATAACTCTGCATTTTGGTCGGCACGCGCTGATGGCAGTGATTCACGCGCCGATGATAGTGATTCTGTTGAGAGCGATTCAGATCAGCCTGAGGGGCAGAAAATCGTTGAATCCCCTCAAGCCTTGCCAATCCGTAATAAGGAATCTCCACCTCTCATCGTCAAGGTCGATCTCAGTGATGAAACTAA
>Ga0210046_1001382_pt1 | contig 19035 bp, 18 predicted proteins | sample CryGeyCG2114_250_FD_185461 | JGI IMG/M metagenome (GOLD analysis project Ga0210046, IMG submission 185461) | Groundwater microbial communities from aquifer - Crystal Geyser CG18_big_fil_WC_8/21/14_2.50 (SPAdes) (version 2) | ecosystem: Environmental > Aquatic > Deep subsurface > Groundwater ... | reverse complement strand
AAAAGTCTATTGGATAAACCGTACTTTTAAATTTCGGGTCCTGGTTAAATAAGTTCGATTTATTTAAAGATTGCTCGTAGGCTTGGGTTTGCAAAATATTATGCCGAAAAACCGTATCCAGCGGCAATCCGGCTTCATTCAGAAAACCGATTTCTTCCTGTAAGGCACCGTTTCTTTTACCTGCCCACACAATCGAATTAATCATGTTTAGCTTGGTGCGGTAATCAATATCTTGTCCGGTAGCATCTTGATACCGATCAGAGAAAAACAAAGAAGGCGTTTGCCGCCGGAATTCAGGCGTAAAGTTGGCCAGGGTACAATATGTAAAATCGTAGGTGCCGCCGCCAAAACCAGCCACCGCGTATTCGCCGCAGTTAGTAATGAGGGTATTCAGGGCCTGTACATCGGCGGAGTAACTTAAAATACCAGCCTGCGACATATTCCGGAGGGTACATTGTGCCAGGCGAATATCATAGGTAGCCGGGTCCTGATCGGGGTTTTCGGCCCCAATACCCACTATGGCATTCTTAATGTCGGCGTACTGAATAATATTATTTTTACTCGCCGCCCGGAAACGGATGCCACCCCACAAACCCGGAATCTCTTTATAAAACGGTTCTAACCGGTAGCCGGCAAAAGTTACGCGTTCTTCGGCCGTACCATCTACCCGTAAGGTGCCATCAACATAAATATAAGCGCTATTGTTGGCATAAATGCGGCTACCTTTGGCAATGGTTAAGGTGCTGCCTGCCGTTACGGTAACATGATCGTAAATAACGTGCGGCTTATCGGCGGACCAAACGTTATTGCCGGTAAGTTCTGATTTTTTATGAAAATAAGCGTCTTGCCCGTAGGCTACCAGCTTTACGTCCTGCACCGCCTGGTTTAAAGTAAACGTAACAGAATCGTTTACCAGGAAAGGCAAATTGCTGTTGCTGGGTTCGATAAAAACCTTTACCAGCACATACAAGCTATCGCCGCCCCGGATGCGTATATTTTGAGCACGCGGTGTTTCGATGCCGTTAATAATCATGCGGTAAGCAGACGCATCTAATTTACCGAGTTTAATTTCGTTTATTTCTACGGCATTTTTGTTGTAATTATAAACCAGCAGGCGTTTGGTTACGCTACCCGTCTGCACAAAAACCGTATCAAAAAGCACTGTATCTGCCGAAAACGCCAGGTTTACTTTGGGTTGCCGGGTTACAACGTCAGCTTCCGGCTCGCAGGAAAACACAGTTATTAAAACCAGGAAAAGTAAAAAACAGCTAACCAGGTATTTCACAATTGAAAGATAAAATAAGCGCCGCCGGAGAAAAATGTTTGCTTCGCAGCCGTCCGCTATTGGTGTTTAACCGGCAGATGCCGCAATTATTACGTTCTGCCTGCCCTATTACTTACATTACATTTAATCAACCATGCCCCTAAGCGCAACAGCATCTAAAAAATAAAAGCGACAGCTACCATTATTCACATGCTGGTGTCCGCCGCTTTTGCTTGTAAGCATTATGTTATTTTTGTAAACCCATTGTTCCTGTAATTACCAGCAAAAAGCTTTTTTCTTAACCTTTGGCTAATTAAGCTACGCCTTCTTTCAGTTTTTCGGCACTTTCGGCAATCCGTAGTTCTTCCACAAAATCATCGATGGCACCGTCCATTACGTTGGGCAGGTTATAAACGGTATAGCCAATCCGGTGGTCGGTTACGCGGCCCTGCGGATAGTTATAGGTCCGGATTTTGTCGGAACGATCGTTACCGCCCACCATGCTCTTGCGCTGCGCACCTTCTTCTTCGTTTTTCTTGGCCAGTTCCATTTCGTAAACCCGCGAACGCAATACCTTTAAAGCTTTATCAAAGTTTTTCAGCTGCGATTTCTGATCCTGGCACTGGGCCACAATACCGGAAGGCAAGTGGGTTAAACGTACCGCCGAATACGTGGTGTTTACCGATTGTCCGCCCGGGCCGGAAGCACAGAATAAGTCTTTCCGGATATCATTCATGTTTAATTCAATATCAAACTCTTCTACTTCCGGCAACACAATAACCGAAGCCACGGAGGTATGAATACGGCCCTGGGTTTCGGTGGCAGGTACCCGTTGCACGCGGTGCACACCCGATTCAAATTTGAGCTTGCCGTAAACATCTTCGCCCGAAATACTGCTGATAATTTCTTTAAAACCACCGGAAGTACCTTCCTGGGCATCGATCAGCTCCATGCGCCAGCCGTGTTTCTCGGCAAAGCGGCTGTACATGCGGTGCAAATCGCCGGCAAAAATAGAAGCTTCGTCGCCGCCGGCCCCGGCCCGGATTTCAATAATAATATCTTTGCTGTCGTTGGGGTCTTTCGGTATTAACAGGTTTTTAATCAGTTCTTCCAGTTCTTCCTGCTGCGGCATTAATTCGTCCAGTTCCTCTTTGGCCATTTCGCGGAACTCTTCGTCTTTTTCGGTAGCAATTACCTGGCGGGCGTTTTCAATATTGCCCAGCAGGTTCAGGTATTTTTTATATTCAATAACGATTTTCTCCAGGTCTTTGAATTCTTTGTTGAGCGCTTTATATTTCTTCATATCGCTCATCGCATCCGGCTGAATAATTTGCTGGCTTACGTCGTCGAACCTTTCTTTTATCGCTTCTAACTTATCTAACATTTTAATAGGAATTGGGTTTTATACTACAAAGATACTAAATAACATTTGTGTTTGCTTACAAGTTGCATCTGGCTACTAGGCTTTAAATTTATTTTAGCCAGATTGGCAACTTTCTTTTATTTACCGAAGAATGGGTGAAAATTGTATAAAATCAGTTTAGCTCATCATCATAGTTCCCGGCTGGATGCTTTTCTCAATATTCTCCGGAATATACATTAAAATAGCTTCTTAGAGCATTGCTTTAGTGTTAAGCGCGGCAAAGCAAACCTGATCTATGTCTGTGCGCGCGTAGATGAAAGGAATTTGTTTATGCAAGCATTAATTTAAATGACACCTAATTTATTTCACTCATCTAACAACTTAGGCACTTTGTATATTGAATAATCAAGACTATAGCACCGTAGCGGTAAGAGCTAATTTCATAATGATTTAGCACTAACTGCTTTTTCCATTAAATGCTAAATTATGCGAGCATCACAGTTCTTTTACCAGAAAATTAAGAGGCTACATACTTAAAAAACTTGGTATTCACAGCTATTATCAATAAAGTTTAAGTTGTCAGGCCTTGTAAGAATCAAGTCCTTCGGAGAGGAGTAAGGAAAGAATCATGACTTTTGAAAAACAGTGAGCCCGGTACAAAACCAATAATTTGTTTTATATGCTATCCTAGCTAGATACTGGTATTTGTTTGCTTATTGAGCCATTTAAAATTAGAAAATGCCGCATCAATTCTTTGCCGCAGGCCATAACCAATAGGTATGTGCTCATAAACCCACCGCCAATCAATAAGTAAAAAACATAATACCTGATAATCGATAAATGGTAAATTCATCAGAAAACCAATAGATTTATGCATCATAATGGCCCCTAGTAAGTAAAAAACGCGGGGCCAGCCGTTGAGCAACAGCAAAAAAGCACTAAGCTCAAACAGGGTTGCAGATACCGCAAAAGCAGTAATGAGGAATTTATTTGCGGCAAGGGCGTGACCAACTTTCTGCCAGAAGTTACTCCATTGGCGGTTGCCATAAGAATAGGTATAGATGCCAAAGCCATCTTTCCATTTTTCTTTTTGCGGTACATTTTTTGGCCCGATAAACATTGGTTTATTTCCTTCGGTATAAGGGCTGGCGCTACCGTCCAGATAATGGGTAAGCGTTTGCCCGTCTAACCAGGCCAGGCCGCCATAACGAATTTTAGAAACACCGGCCGTGAAGTAAACACAGGCCAGTAAAATTAAAATAAGCTTAATTCCCCAAACCGATGCAGGAGGCCCGATAATGGCAGGCAACAAATTACCGGTGCCGGTTTTATAGCGCCGATACGCCCATTTTAACAAATTATCGACGGAGAAACTGGTAGCGCCCGGCGCCAGCGCCAATATTAATAATGTTTGGGTGGTTAAACTGGCTTCGTGGTTAAAGAACCCGCGCGATACCTCCACATCTATTATGTAAATGGTGGCCAAACCAAAAATAAACAAAGCCGGACGGGTAAATAACCCTACTGCGGCACAAAAGGCAATAATATAATAGAAATAGGCAAAGGTTTGGGCATATTCCGGTTCTAATGGAAATGGAAAAGGAAGCATTTTCATCAGAAAGCTTGGCTCTTGCAGGTTATCCAGTTCGGCATTGATGTAGGTAATACCCTGCATAAACCTAAACTTGCGATAAATATGACAAGCACCCAGTACAACCAAGGCAATTCTTATAAGGCCCAGGGTATGAAAACGGGTTTTAGCGAAAAAATATTGGTCTAAAAAAGAAACCCATTTAGGCCTTACGGTTTGCTTTTCCATGTATGCTTGAATTTTTTAGATTGTACATCGTAATAGCCAATGATATGTTTTGCCTGCATCTTATAGCTTCTATCATACTGGCTAACTTCCAGCCGAATGGTATCTATATGCGTGGTATCGGTGGACAGGTCCGCTTTAAAGTAATTAGGGATAAAACTTTCCATGCGCTCCTGAAACTTTGTCGGCGTATCCTGTTCAAAATACCCTAAAGGTGAAATATCTTCTGCCGAGCCATAAACTTTGTTTAAAAAAAAGCGCATAGTGGAGAAGTTTTGGGTATGCTCCATGTTTTTATCTAATGTCGGATAAAGTATTTTATCCGTTTTTCTGTTTTGGCCGATAAAATTTATATCATAAAAATACGTTTTGGGGCCTATATAATGCCCAAACATAGGTGCCGGCGTAAAAGGAAAAGCCTCACGGCCTTGCGTAATTGCATATAAGTTGGGCAGTATAAAAGCACACATAACCAAGAAAGCAAATACCTTTTGTGATGTTCTCATAATTAAAAGACTTGTATCGCTAATAATATTCCATTCCAAAGTTGGAGAAACTTATTTGCAGTATAGATCTTAAGGTTAAGCGCTAAGCTTTATCCGAATTTTATAGTTTATCTGTGATCTTTCTTATAAAATGGGTCAGCCCTAGGCCGTTTTATGGTAAAAACAGCTTTTATATGAATGATGCAATATACAGCCAATATATTATAAAAGTTTATAATCTTCAGATATTTAATTGCATTTATTTATTAATGAGGAATATATTTTCAGGTTTACGTTATAAAACAACCTTTCATTTTTTTAATTTGTAAATTAGAGCCTGCCCTAAAAAGCAATCACAAGAATAAAATCTTTATCTTTCGCTCAGAAAAATTTAACACCATAAAAATTTTGGATAAGCGCGATTTTGATGCCGTAGTGGTAGGATCAGGGCCCAACGGGTTGGCGGCCGCCATTACAATGCAGCAACAAGGACTATCGGTATTGCTGATTGAAGGAAAGGAAAATATTGGCGGCGGATTAAGAACAGCGGAACTGACTTTGCCCAGTTTTTTACACGATGTCTGTTCGGCTATTCATCCTACGGCGATAGCATCTCCTTATTTAAAAACGCTACCCCTGCAACAGCACGGTTTAGAATTTATTAACCCGGAAGTTGCCGCCGCCCACCCGTTCGACGACGGCACCGCCGCCACTTTATACCAGTCGTTAGAAGCTACGGCACAATCTTTTGGCATTGATGAACAAGCTTATTTAAAGTTGTTGCGGCCTATCCTTAAAAACTGGGACGGACTTATAAAAGATGTTATGGCGCCGCTGCATATACCGGCAAACCCGTTTGCCATGGCGGGCTTTGGGCTTAAAGCGCTTTTGCCGGCCGTTACACTAGCTAATAATACCTTTAAAACCACCCAAACCCGGGGCTTATGGGCCGGCATGGCCGCTCACTCTATTCAACCTTTAACCAATATTAGTACTTCTGCTATTGGCCTGGTACTAATGGCTGCCGGCCATAAAATGGGTTGGCCCATTCCCAAGGGCGGTTCTAAAGCCATTGCCCAGGCGTTAGCCAGTTATTTTACTTCTTTGGGCGGAAAAATCCAAACCAATTTTATGGTCAGCGCGCTTAGTCAGCTTCCCTCCTGCCATGCTGTGTTATTTGATCTTACGCCGCAACAGATTTTAAAAATTGCCGGGCACCAGTTTTCCCTAATGTATAAAAGGCAACTGCAAAAATACCGGCATGGCATGGGTGTTTGTAAAGTAGACTGGGCGTTAGATGGGCCTATTCCGTTTACAAACAGTGCCTGCCGGGCCGCCGGCACCGTGCACCTTGGAAACACCCTGGAAGAAATTGTTGCTTCCGAACAACAAACCGTAGACGGTAAACACCCGGAAAAACCTTTTGTATTGCTGGCTCAGCAAAGCCTTTTTGATGCTACCCGCGCACCCGCAGGTAAACACACCGTTTGGGCTTACTGCCATGTACCTAATAACTCACCGGTAGATATGAGCACTGCCATTGAGCAGCAGATAGAACGCTTCGCTCCCGGTTTCCGGGACCTGATTTTAGACAAACACGTGCTGAATGCGCAGCAGATGGAAAATTATAACCCTAATTATATTGGCGGCGACATTAATGGCGGGGTAGCCGATATTACCCAGCTTTTTACCCGGCCGGCCTTAAAGCTTTCGCCTTACCGCACTTCTAAAAAGGGGCTGTATATCTGCTCTTCGTCCACGCCGCCCGGTGGCGGTGTACATGGCATGTGCGGCTATCATGCGGCCCGGCGGGCGCTGCAAGATATATTTAACATCAACCTAAAAATGGTAAACTAAATTTTTTATTTGGCTGAATGTAAGTTATTTAATTTTTTTCTGTCTACCGTAGTTAAGCTATTACTTCCGCATAAAGGTTTAGTTAGGTTTCCCGGCATCAGGAATTAAAAGCCTGAAATTATGAATTAGTTGCCGCAGGTTATAATTTTGCCTTTCCATTTCAAATATAATCTATAAATGTGAATGGCATGAAGCGCAAAGGATTTTCTTATAATCTTTTATTGGGGGTGCTGCTCTTATTTTCGGGGGCAGTAGCTTGTAAGCCTAAAAAGTTGGAAAACGGGCGGGCCATAGCCGAAGAAGTAGAGCGCCGGACCGTGAAACGCTTTACCGAAAAACAGATTGTAGCGGAAGCTTTACGATTGGGAGATAGTTTAACGCATTTTGCCGATAGCTTGCTGGATACCCGCCTGCGCGCCAGTTTGGCGCAGGGTGGATTAGCCACCGCAATACAAAATTATCCACCGGAACAATACCCGGAAGTAAAGGCTTTTGCCCAGAAATATGCGGCCAATACCCAACGCAAAAAGCTTAATCCGGAAGCCGTTCCTATAAAAAAAGGACGGATTTCGCCCTTAAGCCAAACCGAATTACTATATACCAAACCCATTTTCCTGAACAAGAAAATTTGTGCTTCCTGCCATGGACTGGCGGTTCCGGATGCTGATAAGCAACTGCTGCAACAGCATTTCCCGGCTTTTAAGCAGATCGGGCACCAGCCCGGCGAACTTTTAGGCGAATGGTACATCCCGATAAAAAGAAAAGGCATACTGGAAAGCCTGACCCTGCGGGACATGAAAAAGCCGCGCCCGCAGCCGGAAGAGTAAAAACTGCAAAACTTAATAAGCTTACCTTTCCGGCTCGCCTTACGTATAAACTAACCTGTTCGGGAAAAAATGTTAAATTTGCCGAAATTTTAATTCTGTACTTTAAATCTTAAAATTATGCCTGTAGTACAAGCAACCGATACTGATTTCACCGATATTCTTTCTGCTAACGATAAAGTTATTGTTAAATATTACGCCGACTGGTGCGGTAACTGCCGTTTGTTTTCGCCAAAATTTAAACGGATGGCCGATAATGAGCAGTTTAAAGATGTAACTTTTGTGGATGTAAACGCCGAGCAAAGCCCGGAAGCCCGTAAAGCCGCCGGTGTAACCAATTTGCCTTTTTTTGCGGTTTTTAAAAATGGCACTTTAGTAGATACTGTGGCCGCCAGCAAAGAAGAAGCCGTAACCAACCTGATTTCTAAATTAAACTAAGCTTATGAAAGTACCGGCTATAAAAAAACTGGTGGAAACGCAAACCATTGAGTCGTTGCGCCAAGCCGAAGAATTATTGATTGACGAAAAACAACCGGATTTTGAAATAGAAGGCGCCGATGAAGGTGAACAACTAACCCATATTTTCGGGGCTATCTGGATTTTAAACCACATGCACGATCATGGCACTGATTTTAAAACGGCCTTGCGAGAGTTTACCCAAAAAGTCCGGATATCTATTTCTTAGTATCTTCCAGCAGCAATAAAAAAGGTTGACTATAATAGAAGTCACCCTTTTTTATTGAATATGGTTACGGGAGAAGAAACCTTCGGCGATTTTAGCGCCTTTTTCAGTACAAAGGCCCCGGATATAATACAGGTAAATGCTCCGGAATACCTCCGCCAAGTTATAACGGTCCGGCGAAAACACCACCGGATTTAACATCATATACAGTTGTTCAAAAATAATTTTTGTAACCAATTGTATGTTTATATCGTGCCGGAAAGCACCCTCCAACACACCCTTATTCAAAATATCATGTACTTTAGGGTAGGAATAAGAATTTACGTGTTCTAAACTATTCGCCCAGGCTTTTGGATAATGCTGCTGCAATTGTGTAAATAAGGCCGGATTCGTCTTTTTTAAATTATCAATTCCTTCTTTAAGCAAAAACAATAAATCTTCCACAGCACTAGCCGAATTTGCCAATAATCGCCGGTGTTCCTGTATCTGCAATTCCGAATCATAAGCCATTACCTGGGTAACCATGTCTTCCAAATCGGAAAATATCTCCCGGAAAGTAGCTTGCGATATACCTAATTTCTGTATCATACCAGCCTCAGTGATACCTTCCAGACCGTTTCTTTTAACTATATTTAAAGCTTCCTGTAGTACCGTTTCTCTTAAGGACATAATCTTTCTCTTACCTGAAGGTACATTTGTATTAATTGCCTTAATCTTTTCTACTTTATACCAGTAGCAAAAAGGCAACAATGAACCTCTTTTATTTTATCCAAATTATATTGCCCAAAGTTAAGAATAAAAACTTTAGATAAAGTACCTAAGTATGATGGCGTTAAAAACTTTAGACCTCCTCATAGCAGCTTTTTACTCCTCAAAAACCAACTGAGCAAAAACCTGGTCGGCTAAGTGGCGCCCCTTTTCGGTGCAGATACCTTTTAAATAATAGAGAAATATACTCCGGAATACCTCACCCATATTATACCGGTGCTTCGGGAAAAGATGGGTATTATGCATTACATTTATTTGCTCAATCATGGCTTTGGTAACAATCTCGATGTTGATGCTACGGTGAAAAAAGCCTTGCTGAATGCCTAAGTTAATAAGGTCGTAAAACTGATAATACCCGTGCATCTGGGTGTGCCGGGTATACGTGCGCCATATCTGCGGATATAAATGCTGAATCTGCACAAAATAACCGGAATTAATATTAAAAAGCTGTTTGGTGTAGAGCCGGAAAAGCAGGATTATTTCTTCCACCAGGTTTGTGGCCACCAGGTGAATATCGGCATCTTGTTTTTTCTTTTCTTCCAGGTCATAATCAACGGCCTGCCGCAGGAAATCTTCTTTATCCCGAAAATGTTCGGTAAAGGCCTTTTCGGTTAAGTTAAACTGATCAATAATTTTTTGTTCAGTAATGTTCCGCACGCCTTCTTTATAAAAGAACTGCATCGCTTCAGCAAATAATGTCTCCCGGTTCACCTGTTTGCAAATTATAGTTTATATATTCCCTTCACCTTTCTTCTTTTCCCGGAGTAAATTACCTCCCTCCTATTACCCAAGGCAACAGCTAAAAATAACTGGTATTTAAGCGCCGTAATGCTAAAATTATTTCCGCATAAGGGCAGCACCCTAAAAGTATAAGAAGAAACCGCCAGCTATGCCGAATAGTTCACCTGGCCAAGGCCGGAAGATATCTTCCTAAACCCAGCGATATTCTTGGCCCCGGTGCAGCACTCATCAAAAAATAAAATATAGCTGTACTTATTACAAATGTCCGGAACTTAGGAAATTTAACTTACTTAAGCCTGTTTGTATCATCTTAGAAGTATTTTGGGATGAAAGGGTTTGATAAGTTATACCTTTCATAACGGCTGTTAGGCGCAAACCTTACCCTAAATCCCTCTCCCGGGTGGAAGTCACCAGAAAAAGGAGAGGGACTTTGATTTCCCTTCTGATAAATAACCTGACCATCAGGCTATTTTTATTAAATTAAAAAGAAGCATTTCCGGAACTCCCCTTGCCTTCAGGAGAAGGGGTTGGGGGATGAGGTGCTACCAGTTTGATCTAATACTATTCTGTGTAACATGTGTTATTACAAATGTCGGGAAATTAAAATAGATGCTGCTGGTTTTGTAAAAGCAAGAAAACCGATATGAAAGAAGATGTTTGCTTTATTAAAACAATTCTTATTATATTTAAGAATTGTTGTTTCGCAGAGAAGCAAAAGCAGCCTTTTATAGTTTCCTTTACTTTTTTCATTCTCTATACCTGGCATTCTAAGCAGGTTGCTGCGCCAGCCTCGAAATGAACTTAGCCGGTAAAGAATCTTTCTTGGAGAACGGATTTAAGATAAAGCATTACCGGGCTAACGGAGAATCAAGGTGCATGAACTCGTCTGCTATTCATCAAGTAGGTTTGTATAAATAGCGATGCTTACTATCTAAATACGGAACAATAAACTCAGAAATAAAAACTTCGCTTAGTAAAAAATAATCATCAGAAAATGGAGACTTTCCAAATTAAAAAAACCGCTAAGGTATACGATGTGGTAATCGTGGGCTCCGGCGCCGGCGGCGGCATGGCGGCTTATATGCTATCGAAAGCGGGGGCCAATGTATTATTGCTGGAAGCCGGCGGGTTTTGGGACCCGGCCGATCCTAAATACATCAACCAGCTAAAATGGTCTTATGAATCGCCGCGGCGGGGAGCGGCCACTACCCGGCCTTTCGGCGATTTTGATGCGGCCTGGGGTGGCTGGCAAATTGAGGGAGAACCTTACACCGTAGATCCGGGCACCGAATTTCATTGGTTTCGGTCGCGGATGCTGGGTGGCCGTACTAACCACTGGGGACGGATTTCGTTGCGGTTTGCGCCCAATGATTTTAAACGCAAAACTTTAACGGGCGTGGGCGAAGATTGGCCGATTGGCTACGATGATATTGCTCCTTATTACGACGAAGTAGATAAGTTAATTGGCGTTTTCGGATCAAAAGAGAACCTACCGAACGAACCGGATGGTATTTTTCTGCCCCCGCCTAAGCCCCGCTTACACGAATTAATGCTAAAAAAAGCGGCCAAAGGCATCGGTATTCCGGTTATTCCGTCGCGGCTTTCTATCCTGACCAAACCCATTAACAAAGACCGGGGTTCTTGCTTTTACTGTTCGCAGTGTAGCCGTGGCTGTATGGTTTACGCCGATTTTTCTTCTTCTTCGGTATTGGTAAACCCGGCCCTGAAAACCGGTAAGGTTACTTTAATAAATAACGCCATGGTGCGCGAGGTACTCACAGATGAGAAAACGGGCAAAGCCACGGGCGTATCTTATGTAAATAAAATAGATTTACAGGAAGTTTCGGTGCAGGCCAAGGTGGTGGTATTGGCCGCCAGCGCCTGCGAATCGGCCAGGCTGTTGCTCAATTCCAAGTCCAGCCGCTTCCCGCAGGGCCTGGCAAATTCCAGCGGCGTCATTGGTAAATATTTAAACGACTCTACCGGTGCTTCGCGCGGCGGCTTTGTGCCGGCGCTCATGGACCGCAAACGGTACAACGAAGACGGTGTAGGCGGCATGCACGTTTTCACGCCCTGGTGGCTCGATAATAAAAATCTGGATTTCCCGCGGGGTTACCACATCGAATACTGGGGCGGCATGGGTATGCCGGCCTATGGTTTCGGGTCGGGTATTGAAGCTCTGAACGGTATTATACCCGACCGGGACGGCAAAACAAAGCCCGCTGGTGGTTACGGCGCCAGCTTAAAAGACGATTACCGCCGTTTTTACGGCGCTTATGTAGGTATGGCCGGTCGCGGCGAACCGGTGCCATTAGAAAGCAATTACTGCGAAATCGACCCGAATACGGTAGATAAATACGGTATACCGGTGCTGCGGTTCCATTATAAATGGTCGGACTACGAGGTGAAACAGGCCAAACACATGCAGGATACTTTCGAAGAAATTATTCATAGCATGGGCGGCATTGCCTTGGGTAAAAAGCCCGGACCGGAAAATAATTACGGACTGGAAGCTCCCGGTAAAATTATTCATGAAGTTGGCACCGTGCGCATGGGCAATGACCCTAAAACTTCCGTCCTGAACGGCTACCAGCAAGCCCACGATGTAAAAAACCTGTTTGTGGTAGACGCAGGTGCTTTCCCGTCGCAAGGCGATAAAAACGTAACCTGGACCATTCTGGCTTGCTCTATGCGCACATCGGAATATATTATTGAGCAGGTAAAACAGAATAACATTTAATAGTTAAAAGTACAGCGCACCAGTGCTTTTCCAAATTAGAAATTAGAAATTAAGAATTAGAAATGAGGATTAAAATAGTCCCCTATCCATTTCATGGATAAGACTTCTTCTAAAACTATTTTGGAATAAATCTGAGCCACAAAATGAAGAGTGAAATTATATGAGCATAATTTCTAATTCATAATTTCTAATTTCTAATTTGGAAAAGCACTAGTAATAAAACTAATTTACTAACAGCTACTTAGTATGAAACGCAGAGAAACTTTAAAATTAATATCGCTTAGCTCCCTGGGCTTAGTAGGACTAAACCCGCAGGTAGTGGCCGCGGAGCAAATTGCGGTGCCCGTACCGGAAGCACCAACCAAACCGGTTAACGGACGCCAGGATTTTGAAGCCGCCCGCGACGCTAAATTAAAAGCCGAAAAATTCTTTACCCCGCAGGAATTACTTACCGTAACAGTGCTGGCCGATATTATTATACCGGCCGATGACCGATCTAAAAGTGCTTCGGAAGTGGGCGTACCGGCTTTTATTGAGTTTATGATGAAAGACCAGCCGAGCGGGCAAACCGCCATGCGCGGTGGCTTGCAGTGGCTCAACAACAAAAGCGCGAAACTATTCGGGCAGCCTTTTGTAAAATGCACCCGGGCGCAGCAAATAACCTTGATTGACCAAATTGCTTATCCCGAATTAGCAAAACCGGAAATGTCGCAGGGCGTGGCCTTTTTTAATACGATGCGCAACTTAACTGCTGCGGGTTATTTCTCAAGTAAAGAAGGAGTTGCCGATATTGGCTATATGGGTAATAAACCCAACCAATGGGATGGCGTACCGGTCGACGTATTAAAACAATACGGCTTAACCGGTGATGAGTAAATCTTGAATTGCAACCGGTATATTGCGGAGGCTTAATAACACAAAAAGCACTTGTAACTTTATACTAAGAGCATACTTTCTGTCCATTAAAAATTATGTTCATGTCTTTGCGCCGGATACCTTTTGAAAACGACGCAAAGCATGTGAGTTTATCAAAATATCGCACATGAAAAAACTTACTTTATATTGCCTGCTGGCTCTTGTTGCAATGGCCTGTTCTACTACCAAGCCAACCAGCACCGACGGTTGGATTCCGCTGTTTAACGGCAAATCTTTTGCTAACTGGAAAGCCAGTGAAAATCCGGAGACTTTTAAAATTGAAAAAGGCATGATCGTGGTAAATGGACCGCGGGCGCACCTGTTTTATGAAGGTCCGGAAATGAACCATACCTTTAAAAACTTTGAGCTTAAAGCCCAGGTCATGACTACTCCCGGATCTAACTCCGGTATCTTTATTCATACTGCTTACCAGGAAAAAGGCTGGCCGGCCCAGGGCTATGAAGTACAGGTAAACAATTCGCATACCGACTGGCGCCGTACCGGCAGCTTATATTCTTTTCAGGACGTAAAAGAAGTATATGTACCCGACAATGAATGGTTTACCGAGCATATTATTGTGCAGGACAAAAAAGTTACGATTAAAATAAATGATAAAACGGTAGTAGAATATACCGAGCCGGAAAACGTATGGCGGCCGGGTGATGCCAAAGAAAAAGTACTTTCCTCCGGCACATTTGCTTTGCAAGGGCACGACCCTAAGAGCAAAGTTTATTTTAAAGATATCATGGTAAAACCGCTGCCGTAACAAGCAGCGTACAACCGGTATAATCCGGATAAATTACGTTAAAACCAGAAGTTTAGATTATGCTGAAGCAGGCCTTAAAGCCTGCTTTTTTCTTTTACAAAGAACAAGATACCGACCAGCTGTGACGAATAAGCTTATAAGGGTTTTAATCTATAATACCTTTACTGCCCGGGCATATTCTTGTAAAGCACCATCGCCGGGCTTCACATCTGTAACTAAATAATGAATGGCATTCAGGTTACATACTTTCATTTTCTGCACCGAATTAAGCTTTTCGGCAATACTAATAATGGCCGTTTTCTGAGCCGATTTAATCATGGCTTTTTTAACCTGTACTACTTCCCAGTCAGAATCGGTAATGCCGTCTTCCAGCGATATGGCATTGGCCCCTAATAAGCATAAATCAACCCGTATTTCGGAGAGTTGGTTAATAACTTGTGCCCCAATATTAATATGCGAGCTCTTAGAAAGCTGACCGCCAATCAGCATTACGTGGGTATTGGCGTGTTCGGCCAGTTCCAGGGCCACTAAAGGGCTTACTGTAAAAAAAGTACAGTTTAAGTTATCCGGAATCATGCGGGCTACTTCTATCATGGTAGTGCCGCCGCCAATAAGTAATATCATACCCTCCTGAATAAGCTGCAGGGCTTTCCGGGCAATTTCCTTTTTTGCTTCTTTGGCGTAGAACTCGGTTTTTTCGAAAGGATAATGAAAGGATTTGGACAAAGCCCCGCCATGCACCTTCATGATTTTTCCGTTTTCGGCCAGTTCGTTTAAATCCCTTCTGATGGTATCTTCCGATACGGCCAGCTGTATACTTAAATCGGAAGAAAGTACTTTATTATGAAGATTTATCTGCTTAATAATAAAAGCCTGGCGTTCTTCCTTTAGCATATTCAGGTTAATTTAGTGGTGGTTTCAAATATAATCTTATTCTTTTTAAATCCGAACAGCTGGAAATAATTTGACTTTCATAACAGAAACCTAAAAGAAACCACTAGTTTTCCGGAAGCTTCAATCAAGCTGAATTTTTATCTTTCTACCGGTGGTAAAGCTAATTGAGAACCAATAAAATAAACTGAAATAATATACCACCTAGTAAGTCTTCTTAATGGATTTAAATGGCTGAATCCGACAAGTAAACTATAGGAAAGAGTAAGGATTGATGTTGCTAAATCAGCCGGATTTCAGTCGGTATTAATTGGTATTTAGCCGGAAAAATGCCTTATACCGCGAACATAAGGGTCTCTGAACCGTTATTAATATTATCATGATCATATTAAATCTTAAAACTATGAAGAAGTTATTCACTTTATTATTTATTCTGACGGCAGGGTTTCATTTATCTGCGCAAACGCTACCTACGCCGCCGCAAACCACGGAGGCAGTAGCTAATTCGGCTGTACAAAAAGGCAACTGGCTGGTAGGTGCCAAAGTTGGTTCTATCGGGCAGAACTTTAAGTCTAACACTTTTACTTTAGATATCAATCCGCGGGCCGGTTATTTTATCAGCGATAATGCGGCAATTGGGGCCGAAGTACAGTTAGGCCTGCAACTTTACGATAAAGGACAGACATTTAGCTATGGTTTAGCGCCTTTTGTCCGGTATTATTTCCCGGAAGGTGCGGCTCCTACGCACCGTTGGTTTGGGGAAGCCCGGGTGGGTTTTTCCGGTAGTTCTTTGGAAGACAGCGACGACGATTCTGCAATATCTGCGCTTTATGGCGTGAGTGCCGGTTACGCGCATTTTGTAGCCAGAAATGTAGCTTTAGAAGGCACCCTGGACTTAACTCGTAGCCATGCAGATGTAAACGTTGGCAACTCAGGTAAGACTGGTTTATCTTTGGGCCTAGCCTTCCAGATTTACCTGCCGTCGCGCGCGAACCGGTAGTATTTCCTTTACATTGTAAAATTACTTCCGCCGGCATGATTATTATTTTAATTAAGTGTTAGCGGAAGCTGTATAGAACTAATAGTAAAAGTCGAAGTGGTTATAATAACTGCTTCGACTTTTTGTTTTAAGCCTAGATACAGTCCAACTAAAGTTACCAATTCCGCTATCAGCTAAAAATAGCTTCACTTTAAGGGCTTCACTCCTTTTAACGCGCTCAGGCTTGTTGGCCTGCTTTTTAAATTTAAATTTGCGCTTTTCGGTATATTTTACGTGCCGCTTACCAGCAAATATGGCATTTTACTCAGCCCGCAGTTCAGAACCAATATTGCTTTCTGCTTTCTTTTCACTAGCTTCGTTCGCAACAGTTCACCTCTCAATTTATGCATGAGTACATCAAATCAACTTAACCGGTCGCTGGGGTTGCGCCTGGTCATTGTTATGGTTATCGGCAATATTATTGGTTCGGGCGTTTACAAGAAAGTAGCGCCCATGACGGCCGAATTACATTCGTCGGGCTGGGTGCTTATCTGTTGGATTTTGGGCGGCATTATTACTTTATTTGGTGCTTTAAGCAACGCCGAAGTGGCCGGACTGCTTGCCGATACGGGCGGCGAATATACTTACTACAAGAAAATTTACAACCGGTTCTTTGCTTACTTGTATGGCTGGTCGCAGTTTACAGTTATCCAAACGGCAGCTATTTCTTCGTTGGCGTACGTATTTGCGCAATCGTTAAACAGCATTGGTCCTTTGCCGCCTTTATTTGCAGCCTACGCCGATTTTAATATCGGCGGTGTTTTTTATCCTTTTGTCGATTTCCAGGTAAAGCTCACGGCTATTATTTTAATCTTACTGCTTACCTGGCTGAATACCCAGGGCATACGCGCCGGGGCCGGCGTTAGCACGGGTATTTTAATATTGGTTTTCTCTGGTATTTTTATTATTATCTTCTTTGGATTGAGTTCCGGTACGGGCGCCGGCTTCCGGAACATAACACTAGCCACTCCATCTGTCTCGCCGGTAACCGTTACTACAGTTTTTACCGCTTTACTATCGGCTTTCTGGGCTTATCAGGGTTGGGCCGCTATTGGCTTTGTAGGCGGCGAAGTAAAAGAGCCGCACCGGACTATTCCCCGCGGCATTGCCATTGGCGTACTAACCGTTATAGGTTTATACGTACTTGTCAATACTACTTATTTGTCGGTATTATCGGTTCCGGCGTTGGAGCAAATTCATGCGGCCGGCAACAAAATTGCCGCCATAGAAGCGGTAAGAAGTTTCTGGGGCGAAAAAGGCGTTTTGTTTATTTCGGTTTTGATTTTGGTTACCACGCTGGGTTGCACCAACGCTACTATTCTGGCCAGTTGCCGCACGTATTTTGCCATGGCCCGCGAAGGCATGTTTTTTGCGCCGGCTTCTCAACTAAATAAAAACCAAGCGCCTGCTAATTCTTTGTGGTTCCAGTGCATCTGGGCTTGTTTGCTGGTACTTTCGGGTTCCTTCGATCAGTTAACCGACATGATTATTTTTGCTGTTTTCATTTTTTATGGCGCTACTACGTTGGGTGTTTTTATTTTAAGACGAACTATGCCCGATGCGCACCGCCCATATAAAGTTTGGGGTTACCCGGTAGTGCCGGCTTTTATGATTTTGTTTTGTGCCTTTTTAGTGGTAAATACGGTTTTTGCCCGTCCGCGGGAAGCTGTTTTTGGCTTAATTTTAATGCTCTCCGGCATTCCGCTTTATCTGTATTTTGTCCGTAAGTTAGCAACAAGCAAAAATGATTAACCACGAGGTAGCAAATCGACTCTATGCTAGGTAAACCACTGCCCATAAAAGGTTTACTTTCATCTAACCCCAATTATCTGCTATAGAAACGGATACTTCCGGAACGAAACATTGCCCATGGCATCTTTTTCGTAGCGTGCCAGGCAATATTTTTGCAATTCAGCCGGAAAGTTTTCGGCTCCCGGGTTTACTGTTTTCGGGAATGGCCGCTCTGATAAGAAAAAGTAAACTTTGGTGTTGCCATATTTAGTGTGGGGCATAAATTTGCCGTATTGCTCCATTTCCTGCCAAAGTGTATCGGTAAGCGTTACGGCATAAATCCGGATAATAGGGCCGGTATTGTTCTCGTTCCGGTAAAAAGCAACTTCTTCCAAATTACCCTTTAAGTCCTGCACGCTTGGTTCGTTAACAGCATCGGCTATAAACCAGATGATGAATAAGGCTACTACTATGCCGATTAAATATTTTCTTCTGCTTTTATTCATTTAGCTAGTAACTACTGCTATGTGTTTTACTGATAAATACCGGTATAATACCAGTTTAGTTAAGTAATTCTGCTTAACAGGTAAAAGGCTATAAATCAAAAGCCATTCTTAACCGAATGGCTTTTGATTTCAGGCTGATTACTTTTAGATTATTTTTTTGGTACTCTTTTTTGTATTTCTGTTATGGGCATGGTAAGCATGCGCCCTACTGGTTCTTTGCCCCGATACGTTATAACCCGCAGGTTCGCGGCATCTTTGGGTACTACTAAGGCCTGCTTATAACTAGGATAAAACTGGTCCGGGAAAGTATTATCGAAAGAGTATTTAATATCTAAGCCGGGTATTTCGGTGCTTAATGCTACTTTTAGTTGGTTATCCGGAGTCCGGCTCACGTTAAAAATAGGATCGTACACACTAGGGGCGTATTTCTTTTCGGCTACATCAAAGCGGGCAAAGTGCTGCTCTACGCGTGGGTAAAAGTTGTTCCAGTTTTTCTTGGCTTTCGGCGACCAAAGCGATTCGGCAATGGCAAAGCCCCGGGGCCAGGTCATGTACTGGGCGTGACGCATGTTATAAACCTGTTCGGTCCATAAGTTGGCCTGACCGCCTTTTATATATTTGGCATCTACGCTATCCGGTACCGGCTC
>Ga0210046_1001363_pt1 | contig 19216 bp, 14 predicted proteins | sample CryGeyCG2114_250_FD_185461 | JGI IMG/M metagenome (GOLD analysis project Ga0210046, IMG submission 185461) | Groundwater microbial communities from aquifer - Crystal Geyser CG18_big_fil_WC_8/21/14_2.50 (SPAdes) (version 2) | ecosystem: Environmental > Aquatic > Deep subsurface > Groundwater ... | reverse complement strand
GTGTGGGATTTCCTTAAAGCCGCCCGGGAGATGGGTGTGTCCGTGGGACCGGGACGGGGCAGTGCGGCAGGCTCTGTGGTGTCGTATTGTTTGCGGATTACCGACATTGAACCCCTAAAATATAATTTGCTTTTTGAGCGGTTTCTAAATCCGGATCGCATTTCCATGCCGGATATCGACATCGATTTTGATGATGATGGTCGTGATAAAGTGCTGCATTGGGTGCGGGAGAAGTATGGCTCAAAGCGCGTTGCCCACTTGATTACTTTCGGGACCATGGCAGCAAAAATGGCCATTCGTGACGTGGCCAGGGTGCAAAAACTTCCGCTCTCCGAAGCAGACAGGTTATCAAAATTAATTCCCGAAGTTCCCGGAATTACGTTGGCTGAAGCCTTGAAACAGGTTCCTGAATTGAAATTTGAACTCGACAAAGGCAAACCCGAAGTGTCTTCGGTTATCCTGAATGCAATTAAACTTGAAGGCTCGGTAAGGAATACCGGTACACATGCCTGTGGCATTATCATCGGGCGCGAAGATCTCGACCATTATATTCCTGTAACCACGGTAAAGGACTCTGTGCTTGAATACGCTTCACAGTATGATGGTAAATTTATCGAGCCGGTGGGCTTACTGAAGATGGACTTCCTTGGATTGAAAACCCTTTCCATCATTAAAGACACGCTTAAGAACATTAAAAAATCAAAAGGGATTGATTTAGATATAGATACCATCTCGTTTGAGGACGAGAAAACATATAAATTATTTAGCAGGGGCGATACGGTGGCTTTGTTTCAGTTTGAGTCGGACGGCATGCGAAAGCACCTGAAGAACCTGAAACCTTCCCGGTTTGAAGACCTGATCGCCATGGTGGCTTTGTACCGCCCGGGCCCCATGGAGTATATCCCGAATTTCATCGATCGAAAAAACGGACGTGAAAAAATAGAATACGATGTACCCGAAATGGCTGAATACCTCGAAGAAACCTACGGTATCACGGTTTATCAGGAGCAGGTGATGTTGCTTTCGCGAAAACTTGGGGGCTTCACGCGTGGAGAATCAGATAGTCTGCGCAAGGCTATGGGAAAAAAGAAAATTGATGAAATGGAGAAGCTTAAAGCGCTTTTCCTTGAAGGATGTAAAGCCAATAACCTGCCTCTAGAGAAAGTTGAAAAAGTCTGGAAAGATTGGGAAGCCTTTGCCAAATATGCCTTCAATAAATCACATGCCACCTGTTATGCTTATCTGGCTTACCAAACGGCCTTTCTGAAAGCCAATTACCGGGCCGAGTTTATGGCTGCCAACTTAAGCCGCAACCTCAGCGACATTAAGAAGATTACCCACCTCATCAGCGAAACCAAGCGCATGGGCATCGACGTGCTACGACCGGATGTCAACGAAAGCTCTATTGACTTTACCGTGACCAAAGACGGGATCATTCGGTTTGGACTGGGAGCTATTAAGGGTGTAGGGACTACTGCCGCTGAACAAATGATAGAAGAACGCGAGAAAAACGGCCCTTTTTCCAATGTATTTGATTTTGCCAAGCGGGTTAACCTGAAATCTGTAAACAAACGTAGCTTAGAAGCACTGGCCAAAGCTGGTGCCTTTGATGCTTTTGAAGGTACACACCGCGCTCAGTATTTCTTTCAGGAAAATGAAAATAGCGGAGTTTTTATAGAAAAAATCACACGGCACGGGGCTACCTTTCAGGAACAACGACAATCGCTACAGGTGAACCTCTTTGGAGACACGGATGATCTGTCCATAAAAGATCCGGAATTGCCTGTTTGCGAGCACTGGACGGTTCCTCAACAGTTGTTTTTCGAAAAAGAAGTTACTGGTTTCTATATCTCCGGCCACCCGCTCGATCCTTTTGCCATGACCATTAAAAGGTTCTGTAACATCACCATCGATGATTTGAGAAATAACATGGTCAACCTGAAAGGACAACAAGTTACCTTTGCCGGGCTTATCACTTCTGTTACTCAACGTACCTCAAAAAAGGGTTCACTTTACGGACAGTTCACCATTGAGGATTTTTCCGGCGACCTGTCGCTCACCTTGTTTAGTGAGGACTATTTAAAGCGCAAACACCTGCTGGATGTTGGCAACAACGTATTTATTACAGCAAAAGTGGAAGAACGAAATCACCAGCCAGGAATGATCGAGGTGAGGCTTTCAGATATGACTTTGCTGACCGATGTCATGGCAAAACTGGCCGAATCGATTACTGTTTTTCTGCCGGCAAAAGAAGTGTCGGATGAAAGCATCAAACAGCTCCTTGGAATTGCTGCTGAAAACAAAGGAGGTTGTGCCTTGAAAATCGGGCTGGATGAAGAAGAAGAGAATATCCATTTGATATTGAAATCAGGTACGGTAAAAATTGATCCGGAAGCATTTGTAACGGCATTATCCGAGGAAGGGTCTTTCTCTTTTTCGATTCAGTAATTTTTAAATAAAATTTTAATCCCCCATAGGATTTCTCTGTATTTTTGCATTTTTAAATTATTAATAAAAATACTAAACCATGGCATTGCAATTAACCGACGCTACGTTCGAATCACTGGTGTTAAAATCTGATAAACCCGTAATTGTGGATTTTTGGGCAGTTTGGTGTGGACCTTGCCGCATTGTTGGCCCCATTGTTGAAGAAATTGGAGAAGAATATGCTGATACGGCCGTTGTTGGGAAACTTGATGTTGACCACAATCCCGAGGTGGCACGTCAATTCGGTATCCGGAACATTCCTACCATTCTGTTTTTTAAAAATGGTGAAGTGGTCGATAAGCAAGTGGGAGCCGTACCGAAACAGGTGCTTGTTTCGAAACTGGAATCATTGCTTTAATTCTCTTTAAATAACTGTTTAAAAGGCTGTTAATTAACAGCCTTTTAATGTATCATCCCATTTTATTTTTGGAAACGCATATTCAACACACGAAAATTGAGGCCTTTAACTCATTGGAGTTAATTGCAAGGCAAGCTGTAGAAGGTTTTATTACCGGCCTGCACAAGAGCCCGTTTCATGGATTTTCGGTCGAATTTGCCGAACACCGTCAATACAATGCGGGAGAATCGACCCGGTTTGTCGACTGGAAACTCTATGGCAAAACGGATAAACTCTATACAAAGCGATTCGAGGAGGAAACAAACCTGCGTTGTCAGCTGGTAATCGATCGTTCCTCTTCAATGTATTTTCCTGTTTTAAATTCACCCACACCCGAGCACCCCAACAAGATTTTGTTTTCTGTGTATGCTGCTGCTGCCCTGGCAACACTCATGAAAAAGCAGCGCGATGCTTTTGGTCTGACTTGTTTCTCCGATCACATGGACACCCACACACAGGTCCGTTCGAGTATGGTGCATTATCAGTATCTATTGACCGAACTTGAAAAGCTATTGCGTTTCGACCAACCAGAAAAAGGTGTTGCTACCGATATTGCAGGCTCATTACATCACCTGGCCGAAATGATTCATCAACGCTCATTGGTCATTATCTTCAGCGATATGATGGATCAGACAGAAAACCAGGACATGAATTTTTCAGCACTTCAACACCTGAAACATGCCAAACATGAGGTCATTTTGTTTCATGTAAAGGATAAAAACCTGGAGGAGAACCTGGATTATGAAAACCGGCCTTATCGGTTTGTCGACATGGAATCGGGTGAAGTGGTAAAGCTAAATCCCATGGAGATCAAAGAAAACTACCAGAAGATGGCAAAGAATTCGCGCACTGAACTCGAACAACGTTGCGGCCGTTATGGCATCGATTATGTAGAAGCAGATGTAACCCAGGGTTTTGAAGGTATTTTGCTGCCTTATTTTTTTAAGCGTCAAAAGCTATATTGATGAAATTCATTGCATTGCGGCTTTAGCCCGATGCATTAATGTTGCAATGATCTCATTACATGCCCACTTCGATTCTTCATTAAAGTTTAATCTTTACCTCTGCCTTTACCTCAGTTTTGTACCCTCTGGCGCGCGAATGTTTCGCGTGACTTACTTTGCTCCTGTTTTTGTGAGTACAACATTAATATGGATCAATTTTTTAGTTCAGTTCTCAAAATCCCCGGAATGAATTCCGGGGTTACAATGTCGGTCGTGCTGCTGGCACTGGGGAACCTTGTTGTCATATCGACAGAACGTAGCGGAGCGGAGTGACGAGACCTACCTACCGTAGGCAGGTATCCCCAAGAAAAGCACTCTCGTTCTCAGGGGATCTATCTCCACCAATGGCGGATCGGATGATTTGTCTGTCGGAAGTAATCCCGCCCAAGTTGTCCAGCCAGTTGCGTAACTCAGTATAATTGGTAACAGAATCATTGAGGATGCAGCGGATAATCTCATTGGCCGCACGTGAATAGTCTTGCTTATAAAACGACAATTGCTGTCGTAATACCGTTTTGTAAGTAACACCCTCTGCCAGTTGCTTTAAGATGTCAATCATATATGCTGGTAAAGGTTCTTCTTTGTTCTCTAAATAACTGATCAGGGTATCCTTTTTAAGTTCATCAGGATTGGCCGCCAGTAAATCGAACGGGACATATTCGGTGAATACATCCGTCTTGTTAGCCACTTCTTTTAGAACTTCCAATGACAAATGAGATGAATCGCCAAGTAGTTGTGCCCGCAAGGCCCACATGTCATATGGCTGGGCGGATTGGATATCAGATAATTCAGAAGCAGTACTCCCTCCGTCAACATAGGTGTCGTAAAGGGATTTCACACTATTGTAATCTGAAAGATTATCGTAATACTCCAGTTCAGCAGCCAACTTTTGTTGGGTGCTTAAACCAGTTATAAATCAGCACTTCCACCATAATGGGAAGGGCAGGTGTAGGTAAGATTTTTTGGAACCCTGGCTACATGGTGAGTTTTACTCAACTCTGGTATTTCAATGCTATTGTTTTGGTTGTAATAATAGGCTACTAGGTGTTCTCCTCCATTATAAAAATGCCACCTCGCCTCGTTCTGTGTTGAAGTATTGCCGGCCACATGGTTGTCATCTCCCTGAAATGAAACTATTCCTGAATGTGGACTATGATTTAGAAGTTTATCAACCACGTAAAAATCCGCATAGTTTTTTTCGTTTTCGTTACAATAATAGGTAGGACCCTCATAATCTGTGCCTCCCCAGTTTTTTCTATCAGCATAATTGGCATAGCTTAGCCCCGAGAAGTTATTTTTATACACCTCATTAACTGCTTCTGAATTGTTGATAATGATGCCAAAGTAATTAGAAACCGGTCCGTCGAAATATTTGCTAAAGTCATTTTCCTCAAAGGAAAATCCTGCTCCACACTCCCAAAGGTGTCCAATACCAAAGTCAGATGATAATACAGTTGCATTGTCCATTTTACGGGATTTTACACCTAAACATTGTTGCTAAAGATCCCCTGTTCACGTTAAAAGTAACCGTATTGTTTTCGTCGTTTACAGCACTAACGTTTAGAGGCTATAGTGCATGCCGCATTTTTGTTTATACTTTTCTTGATTTGCACCATTTTCAAATTTACAATAAACTTTCTTTAAAGTACTATATGCGGCATGCACTATGATCCGCTGTTGGCAACTGGGCGTTTTCTTTCTGTGTCGTTTAACAGACACTTATTGCCATACCGAAAGTCCCTTCGGGATTGGCATGTGCGGTGGGCTTTTAGCGCGACTTGGCAATGTGTATGGATGTGAAGGGTTGGCATTTCAATAAATATTCTTTCAGTCAGGGTTATTAAAAGTCAATAAAAAGTTCATAGAAAAATAGTGCTCCGCATTGATTAGCGAGGCACTATTTTAATATAATCTATTTGTTATTGATGATCAATTTCCTTTGGTCAATTATATTGTTATTAACCTTTAAATTGTAAATATAAAGTCCTGTTTGAATATTTCGAGTATCCCAAGTCATCTGTCCAAATGGACTGTCAACTTCAATTGTTTTTATGGTTAAGCCTGAAATATCAACAACCTCAATTAATGCAGATTCCGTTTGATATGGCAATGTATATTTAAAAGTTACCCATGTGCTTGCAGGATTTGGAAATGCTTCAATAAAATGGTTATCATTTATCGCTTTTACCCAATCATCATTGTAATCTTCAATATTTCTTGATTGCTTCAAATTTGGCTCGTTTGGCAAGTCAGGAAAAACCAAATATGAATAACCATAACCGAAATTTAAGATACTTTGTGCTTGTGCACCTGCAATGAAATTGCTTGTGTCTGCTATTTCAACTAACTCTGTAACTTCAAGGCTGTCTAATTGTAGAATATTCCTGCTCTGCTGTTGAGCAGAAATCAAAACAGTTTTCAGATCATAGAAATAGTTATACTCTGTTAGTTGGTCAGCAGATAAGTCAAAATTGTTTGGTATGTTGGTTAGATAACTTAATGCGGCTGTAATGCTATCTTGTGCAATATAACTATCTACAATTTCGTAAGCACTATTCAGGCTTTCATTGTTTGTAAGCCATAATCTCAGTGAATCATATTCGATACCAGTTGAATCCAATACAATGTCGCGAATAAGATAATTACATGCTTCGCCCCAAAGACTTATATAACTTGCCAATTCGTTTTGGAGGACACTCTTGTAGGTATCTTCATCTGCCCCTTCCCTCAGATCATCAACCATATAAGAAGGCATTGGGTCATCCTTTGTTTCCAGAAAATTTAAGAATTCTTCGTTTCGCATTTCTTCGGGATTAGCAATACAAATTTCAAACATTATTGTGTGAGGCAAAACATCTGTTTTTTTAGCAGCAGCATACAAAACATCAAGAGATAAATGGGGCGAATCTGCTAATAATTGAGCCCGTAACTCCCATGTTTCATCTGCCCATGCTGTTTCAACATCAAGTTTTGTCCCAGGAGTATCACCACCGTCTTTTAAATCTTCGTAAAGATATTTTGTGTTGTCATATTCAGCTTTGTTGTAATAATACTGTTGCCTGTAAAAATCCCTCTCTGTTTCAGTAAGTCGAATATTACTACCAATTGAGTATTTATCTACACATGAGTTTTGAGGAGCTCCCTTCTTCCAAACGTTTATGGTATTTGATGGATCTTCGTCAGGATTTCCTATGTAATAATAGTAATTTACCGGCCATGTAGCCTGATTTGCAAAATCACTTCCCTCTGGATTTGTCAGGTGACAAAATGTGTTTCCTGTAGCCTGTTTCTCAGAGCCTTGATATGATGCAATACCTTCACCACCATATGTTCGGAAATCATATTTTACATTATTTGTATTTGTATTACACTTGTAAATCAGTCCTTTCTCTGGCCAATAATTATTGTGGTTATCTCCACCGGCCAAATTTGCATTGCCCATACCTGTAAAACTGTTTTTGAATACACTGTTTTCATCATCTCCTGTGTCTAAATTCCAGATTCCTGTGTGAAAATCAATAGTCGAATTTAGGTTGATATCAGGGGAAAAGTTGTTTTGGTCAAATGTAAAACCAGTACTTGCGTAATTTAAAATACCTGTTGGCATATAAAATGGTTCAGTTGTTTGCTTACCACCAACTTCAAATGTACTTCTTATGCAACTTGCCTGGTTATTAGTGACATTGTAAATACCAAAAAGATTGTTAAGAAAATCAACCCTGTCGATAACGAAAGTATTGGTTGTACTGCTTTGTGATGAGTAAACACCCATGTTCAGACCAGTGAAGGTTGATGGTGTAATATTTGATGTTGGACAATTCCAACAATCGTAAATGTAAGTATCACAAATAGGTAAAACATAAAAATTAGCGTCAATCGTCCATATACCAACAGCTTGGTTTTCAGGTTGAGGATCATAGAATTCTGTCCTTTTGTCCTCAAAATCGCAAGCGTAGAATTTAACACCATCGACCTTAAACATACTGACAAAAGTATGGAAAGGGCCTTCTCCAAACAATTCATCAAAATCAGAAGTAGTTTCAAAAGTACAATTTCTGAATGTGCTTTGATTAGGCCTATGTTCTCCTGTTGTTGGATCAAAATTTTCATAACTCATAAACTGAACAGCTCGGCGGTTATTTCTAAAAGTTGCACCATTAGCTTTGATTATACCACCAGTTTGATTCCAATGATCAGGATTCCATGGCTGTATTGCTTCCCAGGCATTTTCAATTACTGCACCGTTTTTAAGTTCAACATAACCCTGTTGGTAATTTCCGTTGGCATCAGGATATTGGTGCGCGGTTTTATTTCCCCAAACCTGGATGCCTTGCCACGATTCATCGCAGGCATTGGTTAATTTGCCACCATCGATTATTAGCTTGGCTCCTGGTTTGAGAATGATACTAGCATCTGCAGCAAAACATACTACGCTGTTAATCTCAAGTGTTTTATTCTCTTCAACATAGATATTATTCATTACTATTGTATTTGTACTCCACACTTCATTACTTGTTATATGAATCTCATCACCAAAAAGTGAACAAGGTAATTTTGTTTTCCAAATACCACGGCCAAATGATGCAATACGTAATTCCGATTTTGCATAATTAACTTCAATATCGGTTACAATTGCCATTGGCAATCCATTACTTATATTTATCCAATTGTTTTGTCCTTCATCAAAAATAAAAACACCCAAATCAAGTCCCGCAATAATGTGATAATCATTGTTAATAATAATTCCCTGTAAACAATTAACCGGTAAGTTTGGCAAATTAAATGTTATATCTGCCCAGTTATTTCCTCCATCAGAGGAGTATATCACCCTGTTAATGGCTGTTCCATTGTTATCTTGGAAACTTCCAAATGATATCCATATTTTATTGGGATCAATATCCGAAATTTTAATATCAGTAATTCCATGCCCTTCAACAATATTACCTATACTTAAAGTAATATCATCCCAGATTGTACCGCCATCAATGGTTTTGAAGAGTTTTGATACGGTACCGGGGGTTGCCCATGTTGCCCCATCATATCCAACATAGATCACATCTTCATTTGCCTTGGTTAGGGCTATCGCCTTTATTGCATTTGATACGCTGACACCTAAGCTATGAAAATCGGTTAATTGTGACCAATTTGCTCCACCATCGATTGTTTTATAAACTTCATGATAACCAATAAATAAAGTATATCGATCAAAGGAAGACATAATAAAGGGACGGTCTTCTAAACCATATTCTTTGTTAATTGGATAACTTAATCCATTATTGATAGAAACAAAAGATTCCCCGAAATTTGATGATTTTTTAACAACTTTTGAGCCCCCATTCGCTGTACAATAAACGTACTTAGCCTCTACAGGATCAATAATATTTTCATACGAGTCCCAACATTATAACGCAGCCAGTTTCCTGTCCCATTTCCAATTTCGCCATTATCCGGAGTGCCTCCTATATGGAACTCTGGAATTAGTTCGCTGTTCGCAATTCCAAAATACTGTAAATTATCAAGACCTGTACCATTCAAACTTAGCATGATGTTGTTTTCATAGTCAAAACGAGATACACCCCCATCATTACCGCAATACAGGTAGGTATTTCCATCTGAAACGGCTGTTTTAAAAACCCTTTGGTCGACATGAAAGTAAGGATTAGAACTTGAAGTAACACTATAAAACTTTTTGGTTACGGCAGTATTAATATCTAGTACTTCAAGGTTGTACCCGCCAAGATACATTATTGATGGGTCTGTAGGTGACATTTCCATATCCAATGCAAAATATCCAAGACCGGAATACGAGGCACTATAACCAGGGTAAAAATCCTCTTTGCTAAAAACATCGCTAATTGTATATGCAGGGTATTCTGAAGATTTAAGATAGAAGGAAACTCTATTAGGTAAATTACTAGGCAAACTGTAGCCAATAAACAACCTATTGGGTTCATTGGTGCTCACCGCAATACCTATTCTTTCCACAAAATCGGGCAAACCATTTTCTATTCATTGCCAATTAACAGAGGCATCAGTAGCATTATGGGTTTTCCATAATTCAGCACACAGTAGATGGTTTGGGTTAGTACTTGTTTTTATACCGACACTACTAATGTAAACAGTGTTGTAATCGTTCGGCTTAATCTCTATGTCCTGTAGATATTTATTCTTGTCCCAATGGCCAGGGTCATATTCTAGTTGGTCAAATACTATTTCCCAGTTAGTTCCACCGTTAGTTGTCCTATAAACATATTTGTTTATCAATGCGTAAACGATTGACGGGTTTTGCGGATTTATCAACAATCTTCTTCCGATCATTCTCTCATTTGGGTCAAAAGTAAGTACTTGCTGCCAGGTGTTACAGTTATCAGAAGTTTTGTAAATGCCTGTACCATAATTGTTATGGTTATTCCCTGTTGAAATATAGATTTCATTGGCATTGTTATTATTTACGGCAATATCTAAAACACCAAGACCCGGCATTAAAATGTTGTCGGTAACATTTTGCCATGTTTGTCCCCCATCTTGAGTGTGGAACATACCGGAGGAATTTGTACCAGCATAAATATTATCAATATTATCAGGGTCAATATAAAGACTAACAATTATACCTTGATTATGAGTTGTTGGAGATTCACAGGGCCAACAAATTCCCATGTGTTGGAGGTGTTTAATTGAGGTAAAAGCGATGGATTATTTGAGTAATATGTAAGTTGTTCAATGTATTTTGAATAACTCCCCTTCATTATGTCATTTGAAAATACTCTCGTTGACCAAAAGTTCTTTTGCCTTTCATAGCTTTTTAAGCCGGGGATTTTCATCGTATCCGGGATTGCGAGTTTAAGGTTGTCATAATACGCATCCATTTTGTTTGAAAATGAATAGAAATCATTTGAAATGCTGTCAATAGATTGAGCGAATAATCCCAAGTTGATGATTACGCTTAACAATAAAATTAGTAGGATCCTTAACTTTTTCATTTTTCTGTGTTTTTAATTTTGAATAAATAGTTTTTTCGTAATATTCAAATTTGAATTTGTTTGTAAAAAAATAATATATACACCTGTATTTAAATGAGAGATGTCTATAGAATGTTCATTTGCTAAATGGCCTATTTGTTCTGAAATAACAGCATGGCCCTGCATGTTGATCAGTTTCATTTTTATGTCTATTAAACTGCTCTCGTTTGTAGTGATTGAAATTTCTTTGTTTTTCACATCTTTTCTAATCAAGATTTGCTCAGTGATTTGGTTGTCTGATATGTCAACGGTAAACCCGCAGAAGGAATACGGGGTAGCATCCCCATACAGGTGTACTCCTTCAACTTCAACGCAATACAATGTTGATTGATGAAATGCGTCATAATAAAAAAGATTAGGAAATGGAGTCCTTTGAGTTCCAATGCCCTCAATCGCATATGGATCGAAACCAATATTTGGGTATAGGGAATTATAAAAATAATTCTTTCTATATTCACCATTATTCAATTGTGTAGAATCAAAAACTGGATCTACTAGCACGAAAACACTATCGCCAATATTTTCATAATCAAATGCTGGCAGGTAAACCGTATCTCCAATTTCAGCATCAAAATCATACCCAAGCTTTTCAATTGTCTCTCCCATGTAGTGCCTAATAAACCATACTTTTTTGTATGCAGAATCCTGACGCATGAAACAATGGAGTTCCCAAAGTGTATCTGAGCTTCCAGGAATATCATTTAGTCTGAAAATCTTTTTGTAATCCTTTGTATTTAAATTGGTGTCACCTTTTATTGTGTAGATAAAGGTATCCCAAGCCCATATTTGCTGGTCGAACTCAACTACGGTCCAGTAGGCATTTTCTTCCGGAAAAGGGTGATACTGCTGTGCATGCAGCGATACCAAAGTAAAACCGCATATAAATGTTATAAAATAAATAATTTGTTTCATAATTCTGGTTATTTAATAATAAATTTTCTTGAATAATAATGGTTATTTTCATGGCCGTGTAAACGTAGCACATAAACCCCTGGTGGAAAATTTTGTTTTTTAATTATAATATTTCCTGGCTCTATGGCTTCTGCGCTTTGTAATATTTTCCCATCTATACTAATTATTTGATAATCATACAAAGTATTACCCTGTATGGCACATACCAAATGTTATGTACCGGTAACCGGGTTAGGCACAATAGCAAAGGTATTTTCTTCAATATATTCCGCTGTGCCAACATTAGTGCCTATACACCCTTCAAAGTAGGGGTTATCAAACCACTCGTAGATATGCTCGTCTTTGTAATAAAAACAAGTTAATTCATATGCCGATTCAAAAGTATAACCACAACCCCAATATGTTTCGAGCAGGGGCATGTTTAAACTGCCCATACCGGAAACCCAGAATTGATAACAATTATCACTAGAAGGAATAAACATAGTTTGTGTCTTGTGATGAATTCCATTATTTAATAAAATTCTACCTGTATCAAGGCATATATATTGTATATTGTGATGAATGAGAATCGTATCACCAGGCAATAGGTTAAAATCATATGCTAGATATTCACAAGTATCCAATTCAGGGTAGTAATAAACTTTATTGCTATCTGGGCTCTACCCGATAAGCACCAATATACCCAGTCCTTGTTCCAAAAGCCCCATACCAATAGAACTTTGTATAATTAATATTGTTTATCAAAGTGTCTCCTTTTGCTTCAAATTTATATGTGTCATACCATACTGGAGGGGGGGGGTCATACTCCGGCCATGATTTAACACTATACCACACGGCACTATCCCGTGGAAATGGCAAATATTCCTGCGCCACCAGGCTTGTTTGCATTTGCAGCATTAACATTCCAATGGTTAGTAATAGGATGTTCTTTTGTTTCATGAGTTTAAGGTTTTAGTTTCAGTCTATTTTATTTTTAGTTTATAACCCTCAGGTATGCTATCCACTTATGCCTTGGTTTCTTCTCAACCCTGCTACTTTAACCAAACAACTTCTGCGGTAGTTTTTCCAAAAATAAGGTTTTAACCTGACAGGTTTTTACTTCTTCATACCAATCTTTGGTTTTGGATGTTGCTGTACCATTCATTGATATGAGAAAACATTAGGTCAACCTGTGCATGAAATTCCGGGGTATCTTGCCAGCCATTCTCGCCATTATCATCTCGACACACTACCCAATTAACCAAGATAGTTTTAATTGGCGTATCCCAATTTGGTATCCAATATCCTGGTGTACGGTATTTTTCTATCCATGCATCGCTGGTATTTTCACACCCACTTGTCGGTGCTAATGGTGTAAGTGGTTCATAATTGTAAGCGCAATTTCCAAAGTTTTGCGCTCTAACACTAATGAATAGTAGTAATACTGCTGTAATTAGCAAAGTTTTAAAAAGTAATAAATGTTGTTTCATAATCCAAGTATTAGTTTAATGTGAAATTATTATAGGTTTTAGCGTTCTGTTTTTTGAAGTATCAAGGGGTGTCAAAGCAAGTATGTAATAACCCGATTGATATCCGGTGAGATCAATGGTACTGGTTTTCCCGTCCATTTCAGTTATAAAAAAAAGTTTGCCAAATTCTGTTAATAAACTTATTGTGAACCTAATAGGGGGATCACTTTTTTGAACAACATGAAGGTACTGATTAGCAGGATTTGGAAATATTTCAATATCACTATTAGGTATTTGATTATTATTGATCCCTACGCCCTGGCACTCATAAAATAAATATTCAAAGCTATCATCAGTATATTTTCCAACTGCAGCTAATCCATAATCTGTTGGCAAAAAACAATCAGCAAAAGGTTCTAATGTATTGATTAATTGATAGTTGTCTACTATACCAATGCGTTCAATAAGTGTATACGTTACAGGGTCAGGATAATTTGGATCATACAGATGCCTGAATAAAGTATCTTCCAAAACAAATTCTTTCAACATCTGACCATTTAGTTCGACTTCACTTTCTTCAATTACTCTTAACGGAAGAACAGAAGAGCACGCAGAATCCTCCCAATAACTATTCAACCCTGCTGTTCTGAAGGTAGAAAAAACATCGCCAACACTTAAATTATAAGTAAAAAATAAGTACTCCTGATTGTTTACATAGCGGTAGACAGTATCATTTTCAAATCTTGTATAAAGCGTTCGAACCAAGTCATTATTATCAACCAGGTTTTTTTTGGTAGGGTTAATAGGTTGAATAATGTTATACAGTTTACCTGATATAAGTGTATCACCTGTAACGCCAAACAGTTCCTCTCCAGCCGGCATTCCATTCCATCCGGTTAAACAATAAGTCCATTTTGCACCCGGAGATGGCCATGTTTGGGAGAATGAGGTATTATTTACCAATAATATTAGCGAGGCCAGAATTAATGTCCTCCATGAAAATCGAAATACTTTTTTTTTCATAACTCAGGTTTTTTTGTTTATTGTAATACTATTTTCTTACTATTTGGGTTCAGAAAAACTGACTTGTTAATTATTGTACAAATATATATTGAGGAACGGACAAATTTTGTCTGTTCGTTAAATTTTCTTAAAATATTTTCTATTTGTTTTTGAATATATTATTTGATAACCTTGTTTTCGCAAAATATGTATCATTCTTTGTATCGTTCTTTCGGAGCAGTCAAATTTTTCACTTACCTGTTTCAATGATAATAGTTGCCCCTTTTCTATCATTTCATGCAAATAGTTTAATTTTTCAGTATAGGAAATATAGTCCATGGCTATTTTGTTTTCTGTGACTTTTAATTTGAAACAATGATTTTGAATGTGCTATAGCTTTCGTTAGCAAAAATTTTCAAAACGTAGATTCCCTGGTTTGCCGGGCTATTAATGGTGATAGAATTTTCGTGAAATGTTTTGAAAAATACTTCTCTCCCACATAAATCAAACAAGGCTATCGAGTTACTCGAAGTATGCAATGGATTTATTTCGATAGCAAAGTTTGTTGACGGAGGAAGTGGGTTTGGATAACAACTAACGTCAATATTCTGTTGCCATGGTTCATTGATCCCTACTGTTGCACATGAGTCAGTAATTACAAAGCAAGTATCCCTCAAACTCCGCCAAACCTCTTCTCCATTAACGGAAAAGCAAAGCAGCTCGTTCCAACCCTCCCAATATGGCTCAATAAACCCAATAAGTCCAGAAGTAGAGCCAATTCCTTCTATTATTTGAGGCCAACCATCATAAGGTTCTTCATAATCAAGATGCCATACTCGTCTACTGATTCCATCATAAGTTTGAATAGTATCAATATAAGTAACAAAGATTCCGTAAACATCAAAGGTAAACCACATCATATCAGATGGAAGTGTATCCCCCACCTGTAATGTGTAATCATAAATTAAAGCCTCGTTATAATCTGCATTCCATCTAAGAAATATTTTTTGGCTAATAGTGTCTTCTCTTAGTGCCCCAGCATAATCAGATCCACTTATTATAACGTCAGAGCAAAATACATCCCTGCGGAGGTTATAGATTTTTTTATACGTGGTATCGTTAAACACCGTATCGCCATCAATATAGGTATCGCCAATTCCGTTATAAAAAAACGGACTGGGCTGCCACCAATAGGTTTCGTGCCAAACGGCTCCTGAATCGGGAAATGGCAAATATCCCTGACCCACCAGGCTTGTTTGCATTTGCAGCAATAACAGCCCAATGGTTAGTAATAGGATGTTTTTTTGTTTCATGAGTATAAAGTTTAAGTTCTAGTTTATTTTATTTTTAGTTTATAGCATTCGGTTATGTTATCCACTTGTGCTTTAGTTTCTTCTCAATCCTACTACTATAACCAACCAATTTCTATAGCAGTTATTCCCAAGCGTCAGGCATTTTTAGCCAATGGCCACCCCAGGCGGGAAAACAGGTTAATGAACCCGGGATGGCCAATAAAATGAACCTGTTGGTTCCTAAAAAGAAGATGTTATTTAAACGAATTAGAGTGAAATGAGTTAATTTCTCCTTGGTTATTATAAATAGGTAAGATTAACAATATAAAGACGAAATCAGATAATTGATTACAAAATGGACGTAAAGAGTCAGGTAGCCATAAAAATGAACTTCATTTTGGATTAGAAATATTCGGTTAAACGAGGTTTTCATATTACTCATCATTTCAGGTTTTGTTAATATCCTGTTTCGATAAAGCCAACTCGTCTCCTGTAAAACGGAGGAAATGTATACCTCTCCTATTAAATAGTGCAAATACCGGCTAAAATTCTACCTGTTTTTACCTGTTTTTTTACGTTTATACTGTAATCAATAGTCATTCTAAATAGTAAACCAGTTTTCATGGTTTTGTTCTTCGCATTACAAAAGCGCATTTGGCTTTTTTATGCTGCTAAATTTAAAACAAAAAATGAAACCAGTCAACTACCAAAAACAGTAGGGTTTACCCTAAGGAAAAGGATAGGGTTTTAATGGCCGGAATTTTTTAAATGATTGGGAATAAACGCATTGGAATTGTTAGTGTTTGCCTGGTATTTTTGCCGCCTTTTTTGCGTTTTCGTCAAATGGGGGAGGTAGACCGATACAATGTGGTGTTTTAGCAGAAAACAAATTTGGTTATTGATTCAACTTCGATAAGTTGGTTTTTTTGCTAAAATACAACTCAGCTCAGGTTCTTAAAAAATGGAAAGGGAAGTGTCTGATTACCTTATCTCAAATCAACACCTCCTCAAATCTTTATCTTCACCTCCACCTTTACTTCTGTTTTGTGATTGCCATCTATCTCGTCGGCTCCCGTACCTATGGTGGTTTTGTTGAAATAGGTGGTTCTGGCAAACCGCAACCAGAAATTGATGCGGTCGTTAAATTTCCATTTGGCCATCAGGTAAATACGCTGTCCGTCATCATAAAACGATGGAATACTAAAGGCATAAAGTACATCGTTTTCATAGGTGTAGATGCGCGAATCATAGCCATCGGTGCCAAACAAAGCATAGCGAAAAGTGAACTCTACCGGAAATTTTTCGGGTCGGAACAAAATATCCTGATACAGCATGTATCCATTTTCCGAAGGATTGTTTTCCTTCTCAAAAAACACCACATCCAGCCTGTTTTTAAAAGTGACCAAAGGCCAAACCTCATACGAAATAAAAAACCTGAAATCATTTCTTCTAACACGTGCAAGCGTCTTTGTGTAGTCATATGGAAACTGAAAATTTTCCTGTTTGTCTTTAAAACGCATTTTGAAATAAGCACTGTACTTTTGGGCTGGTGAATAAGTCAGCTGCATCAGATAATCATGACCTGTAGAAGGGCCATCCACCCGGTATTTGATCCATGGAAACTGAAAGTGGTCGATATACCCCGTTAGGTTGAGCGATTTTGAAATTAAGGCTTTAAACCCAATGTAGAAGCCCTGTTCGTTGACGAGTGAACTACTTTCGTAGAATGGATTTGAGTACAGATTATGATAGTCGATTCCGTAATTATGGTACAACATGGTGACAATCAACCTGTCAGATAGAAAAGTGTTTACGCCGGCCAACCCTGCTTTTCCACCATTCGATGACATGGAGAACTCACCAAAAACATTGAATTTGTTGAGGTTAATGCTTGCATCCACACCATAATTGGTCAGTGAATTGCCAGTGAAATTAAAAGTTTTGTAGACTTCGGTGGCCGGGGCAATGGCCGTCCCCAAAGTGGTTTGATACGAAGTCAGTCCGATTTGCACCATACTGCTTTGATAGCTTGCATGTGCTCCGTAAGCCGTTATTTTTAGTGATCGTTTGTCGATTAATTCGTTGATGGTGCGGTGCAATCCCGTTTCGATGATGGAAGTAACGCCCTCATCCTGGTCCGCCACATCGCGCTCGATGTTGCTGTCGACTTTGTTTGATGAATAAAAGCTGGTCAAACGGATATTTTTATACCCAAGTGTGATGGCTGCACCCCGGAAAAACCTGTTCTCGTTGGAGGAGCTGTTGGCACGGATACCCCGACCGTATTTCTTAAGCTGGACACCATCAGCAGATTTCCCAAAGGAAAGGCCGCTCCAGAGTGTGAGCCCCTGCCCGAACTCGAGGTGATAATCACCAAGGGCCACCTGCTTGATCAATCCGGGTGTTTCTGCATACATAAAAGCGCTGATAAAGTCAAAACCAGGAGTTATCTTATTGCCAATCAATTGCTTGAGTGTGTCGGGAAGCGCTCCTTTCGACATCAGTTCTCCGGGGTCCTTGTCGAGTGTAAAACCAAATCTGATCTGGTTCTTGAAATTAAAGGCATATCGGGCAAAATATTTTTGTGGTGATCCCAAATAGGTTGATCCCGGATGGTCAATTGCCGAATCAATGGGGATTTTATAACCGGCCCGTTGTTCCAATACCTGTTCGTAGCGCATCAAAAGTTGATGGCTCCCAAATCGGAAAACGTTTTTTAAGTCGGGCACTTTTTTGGCTTCCGATGAGCCAACCACCACAAAAGGCAATATGTTATTAATGGTTTCTTCATCGAAGCCCGGTATGTTTTGCAGCTCGTAAATACTGACCAGCGGGCCAAATTCCCTGATGGTTAACCTCAGGTTGTTCAACTGGATGTCGTTGATCAGGTAAAGTGAGCGAAGTTCCTGTGTTTCGTTGCCATTGAGGTTGATGGGGTTTTGAGCGTAATACAGATAATCTTCAAGCAAGTCGCTGTAGTCGAGCTCTAAATCTGACTTTTCAGCCAGATTTTCGAGTTGGTCGGTAATAAATTCGATGTTTACCACATTCGAGGTGTCGGGTTGTTGTGTGAAACCTTGTTGTGAAATGAACAGCGTCAGATGGATCAGTAAAATCCAAAGTGGAAAACCACGGTGATATGTGTGATTTTGTTTCATGGATTAAAACTGAAATAATAAGGAAGCTTGTGGCGAAAATCCAAGTGATTCGTGCATGGTGGCTGCAATGTCGAAGACAAAAAACTTCGACTTAAATCCAACTCCAAGGGTAAAAATTTCAATTTTGGTACTGGTTCCGGTCCGGATAAAAAACCGGTCTTTGATGGCATATTCCATCCCTGCTCTGGCGATAACAGGTTTGACCGAAGTGTTTTTCTCTACTTCGGCCGTTGCCACAAATTGAGGCGATAGTTTCCACTTGATCCCAAAACGGTAGATGGCCTGGATTTTTTCGCTGTCGTAATCAGCCAGCTTTACCCGGATGGGATTAAACGCCCATACGCCGATGGTAAGCTGTTCATTCACATCGCTTTGAACCCCCAGTTCGAAGGTTACACTTCCTTTTTTTCCATAGTTGTCACCCAGCGTGGTTTGCAGATAGTCGAGCTGTAAACCTATCCGAAGATAGTCGGCAAAACTACGGGCGTAAACCAGTC
>Ga0210046_1001355_pt1 | contig 19265 bp, 18 predicted proteins | sample CryGeyCG2114_250_FD_185461 | JGI IMG/M metagenome (GOLD analysis project Ga0210046, IMG submission 185461) | Groundwater microbial communities from aquifer - Crystal Geyser CG18_big_fil_WC_8/21/14_2.50 (SPAdes) (version 2) | ecosystem: Environmental > Aquatic > Deep subsurface > Groundwater ... | reverse complement strand
GCCAGTGCAATTACTTTTCTTTCTACTCCAGGACAAGCTTATACCGATGGAATGCGCTTTGTGCAGTACTACTTCGGTTTACCCTTAGCAATGATCATCATCTCAGTATTCTTTTTGCCAATGTATTACAAGGCAAAAGTCTACACTGCCTATGAATACTTGGAATCCAGATTCGATTTAAAAACAAGAATGCTGGCAGCTTTTATCTTTTTGATTCAAAGAGGATTGGCAGCTGGGATCACCATTTATGCTCCTTCAATTATTTTAAGTGCGCTTTTAGGATGGCCATTACAAGCAACTACTATTGTAATTGGTGTCTTGGTCATCATCTATACAGTGTCGGGAGGAACAGAAGCCGTTACTCAAACCCAGAAGCAGCAAATGACCATCATGATGGGCGGAATGATCGTTGCCGGTGTTTTGGTCATCTATTCACTACCGAGCGGTGTCGGCCTTACTGATGCACTTCATGTAGCGGGTAAAATGGAGAAACTCAATGTGATCACTACCAATTTCGATTTAGAAGATCGCTATAATATTTGGTCAGGATTGACGGGAGCGGTATTCCTGTTCATGTCTTATTTTGGCACAGATCAATCTCAAGTGCAACGTTATTTATCGGGGAAAACTTTGTCAGAAAGTCGATTGGGATTGATGATGAATGGATTGCTGAAAGTACCAATGCAGTTCATTATTCTGCTGATTGGTGCCTTGGTTTTTGTGTATTATCAATACAATCAGCCACCAATTTTCTTTAATGAGAACCTCACGGAGCAGGTAATGCAAACTGAATACGCGGATGACTTCCGCAATTTAGAGGCTGATTATATGAAGGTATTCAACACCAAGCGAGAAACGGTTTTTCAACTCAATGCAGCCATTGATGAAGGTGATGAATCTGTAATTGCGGATGTTAAATCAGAGTTGAATGCATTGCAAAAGGAGTCAGACGAATTAAGGGCAGAAGCGAAAGCATTAGTGGGGACCGCGTTGCCAGAATCAGAAACCAACGACAAGGATTATATTTTCATGACCTATGTGATGAAAGTGTTCCCGGTTGGGATTGTCGGATTATTATTTGCCGTGATTTTTTCTGCAGCCATGTCATCTACCAGTTCTGAATTGAATGCCTTGGGTTCTACCACCACCATTGACTTCTATAAGAGGAAGATTAATCAAGATCAAACGGACAATCATTACCTCAAATCTTCAAAGTATTTCACTTTAGCATGGGGGATTTTGGCAATCATTTTTGCTTCAACGTTGTCGCTTTTCGAAAACCTGATTCAGGCCGTAAATCTTATTGGTTCACTCTTTTACCCAACGGTATTGGGGATTTTCGTTGTGGCTTTTTTCTTTAAAACGATAAAGAGTAATGCCACTTTTATAGGCGCCATAATGAGTCAGATGGTAATTATTCTGGTGCACTATTTAAACATCAACGGGATAGCCGGACCACTTACAATGGGCTTTTTATGGTACAATGCTTTAGGCTGTATTTTAGTTGTGCTTTTTAGCTTTATACTGAATTTCATTATACCGCAAAAGGTACGGTAAGTGCCTTACATTCCTCCAAAACCTTTATGCGCTTGCGTTGATCAATCAATTCGATAGCAGTTGGCGAATCTAACAGCTGACGACAAAGCACGATATCTTCGTTTAAAAGAACCTGCTTTTCTGCTTTTGTTAAGGAAAGCAAACAACTGATTGGGTACAGTCCAGAGATTTCGATCCGCTCTTTCAAACTTCCTTTTTCGGGATATGCCCAAGCCATCATATTCATGCCAGAGCAATTTGCATATTGAATGGCATCGGTGGTAAAACCTGTGTTTACGACTATCCAGCCTTTCAACTTTTTGTGAGGTACTTTTGGTTGATAATTGGCAGCTAAATCATTGAACCTGGAGTGGACATACAATGCCACTTTTACATCAAGTTTGTAATTGGGTTTACCGTGGTATTTGCATTCCATAAAGTGAAGTTCAGTTTCGTTTTCTGCCTTTACATCGACTTCGTGTGTTACGCATTTGCCATTAAGTACTACTCCAGTTTCTATTTCATAGCCTTGGAATTCAAACAAATGACCAATAAATGATTCGAATGGATAGCCAGAAGGACCTAACTCCATAATGGCTTTCTTAAGGCTATATCTACCAGCGGTGGTTTTTGAAGCTTTTTTGAGTTGAGCGAAAGCCTTTTTATAAATTTCTTTAGTAGACATTCCATCGAAAATGCATGCTTCAATCTCGTCTAATATGGAATTAACGAGCTCATTGCTAGCACCAGCTTTGAAAAGGGATTGTTTTAATTTATCAGACTCAAAAGGGACGAGATCGCCAGAATACTTCTTAACCAAAATTTCCTTCATAGCTTGAAAAATACAAAGAGCTGAGGAATTAACAGTTGAATATTTTCTATTTCGAAATTAAGGTTGGCAATAAATCTTGACTAATTTTAAATGTGTATGCAATTGTTGATATAGAAACCACGGGAAGCTCTGCCAACTATGGTAAGGTTACCGAAGTGGCTATTCTAATCCATGATGGGAAACGTGTGGTGGACGAGTTTCAATCCTTGATTAATCCAGAAAGGCCCATTCCCATGGGGATTACTCACCTCACTGGGATTTCTAATGAGATGGTGCATGATGCTCCTCGGTTTTACGAAGTGGCTAAGGAAATTTATCAAATGTTGGAGGGAAATATTTTTGTTGCGCATAATGTAAACTTCGATTACTCTTTCCTTAAAAATGAGTTTCAACAACTGGGTGGAAATCTCAACCTCAAAAAGCTCTGTACCGTTCGGCTTTCCAGAAAGATATTGCCAGGTTTCCAATCTTATAGTTTAGGTCGTTTATGCGATCAATTGGGCATCGCCAATCATGCCAGGCACAGGGCAATGGGAGATGCCCGTGCCACAGCAGAATTGATGACGCTGTTGGTGCAAAAAGGACAATTAGAAATTGATGCTTTTTTGAAGAAAAACTCGAAGGAGTCTGATTTACCCCCACATCTGCCAAGAGAGGTTTTTGATCAGCTGCCCGAGCTCACCGGAGTTTATTATTTCCACGATGAGCACGGCAGGATTCTTTATGTTGGTAAAGCGAATGATATTAAGAAAAGGGTTCGAGGGCACTTTTCAAGTACGGATGTCGTGTATAAACAGGGACTTAAAGACAAGCTTTACGACATCACTTACCAGATTTGTGGCGATGAGATGATTGCGTTTTTGCTGGAGTCTTCGGAGATAAAAAAGCATTTTCCAATCTACAATAAGGCACAAAAATTCACCACCGTTCGCTATGGCTTGTATCATTATGAAGACGGAAAAGGAGCTCAGCGGCTTTCCATTGGTAAGTTGGTGAAAGGAAATCCACCATTGATAAGTTTCACATCATTCGATCGGGCGCGGGATTACTTGATTGATTTGGTCAAAAGGCATGAACTTGATCCAGAGCTTTGTAGTCTGCCTGCTTCTATGATGCTCTATTTTGGCTATTCTGTTAAAACAGGGGGAGACCAGAATACTCAGAAGCAACGGTTTAAAGAAGCCATTCAATCCATAAAGGACGATTCTCAGTCCTTTTGCCTCCTTGGGAAGGGCAGAACACCGAGTGAACAGTCCGTGGCGCTAGTTGAAAATGGAAAATACCTTGGCTTTGGTTTCTTCGAAAAGCAAGAGGCTTTTACTTCCATAGAAGAGGTCAAACAAGTAATCACCAAGTACCCCGACACCCCTGATATTCACCGGATTCTCAATCAGTTTTATACCAAACGAATGGCCATTAAGTTGGAATCATCTGTTTCAGTTTGGAATCAGGGCCTTTTTGCTTCATAAAAATACCCTGTTTTGGGTATGTTTTTAAATAAGTGTAGTCTATAATTTCGAGAAGATCAGCCGTTCATAAATTTTATTTCAATAAGCAACTTGGCATTGAAACATAACATGAAGCTAATCCGATTAAATAAAGACTTATAAAACCTGAACAAAATGAAAAGGACAAAAGAATTAGGAGGAAAAATACTCAAGTATGCGGAGGAGCGCATTCAAGGTTCGCAGGAGAAATCCGAGAAAATCATCAAGTATGTAAACGATGCGACTACCCTAAGTAAAGAATTATTCTATTCAAGCATGCTCTTGGCTGCGCAGAAGTACCTTAGGGTGGAGCCAGACGGTCAGGATTTTTAATTAACAAAAAGTAAACAAGCTTTACGTGATTCCTGAAGCTTCTTGTCCTATCTTTGCATTCAATTCCCATTTAGGGAATTTTTTTTGACGAAAAACGGTAATTAAATCGTTTGAGCAATCTGGTAGGGCTTTTGTATACGTTAGTGTATCATAATCAGTCAACGTGGAATCTAGAATCAACATGGAGAAATATTTAGTGTGTCCTTTTTCAAAAAAGTCGCTTAGACTCATGACAGAAAAGGAACTAAGTACCATCAATTCGATGATCAAAAGTGAATTGCTGTTTTTCTATGCTGGCGCCCCTCTTAATTTTGAACTTGAATCTGCTTTGGTCACCGAGAATCAAGTCTACATCTATCCGATCATCAAGGGCATTGTATTTCTACAAAAGCAAACCGCAATTGTCGCAAAAAACAGAACTCAAAACCCTCTGAAAAGAAGCTCTCAAGTACAAATAGACGCTTTTTACAGAGCGCATGGCTTTGGTGAGGCCAATGAGGTAATAGTGGCGACCAAAGAATTGAGAAGCAATAAGCTCAGCGATGATCAATTGTTGAACTTGGCTTCGATGCTGCCGCAAAAAGGCAATTGTTTTTTGAGCATCGCCACGCACGATGTGGACTCCATTCATAATCTGAGGTATAGGTTGAAATATGAGAATAATTTCCACATGGATTTCTCATTGTCCAGACTAATTGCCATTCAAAATGATCTTCCAAAATCAACAGTTTTAATTTTGGGCGATATGAATTACTTACCTTTTAAGTCTGATGTTATCGATGGTCTTTTTTCTTTTGATTACATCAACGATCATGTAAAAGAGATTCAAACAGGCGCCTATGAGGAGTTGAAGCGTTGTTTGAAAACCGATGGTGTGTCAGTGATGCTCTATGATAAAGAGAAACCGCTGCATTCAAAAAATCAGCTTAAATCTGATCTCATTTCGAAAAAAGCACTTGCCGTAGTCGCTCCCTGGAAGAAAGTAAAACTTCCGAATATCATTTTTTATCCAATTTCTGATTCATCCATTGTGGATGGTAATGGTATTGTCGCCAAGACATCTTTTCGTCAACAATTGTCTTGAGCATTCCCCTGTTCCTAAATCTCCCGCAACATTTTCTGCGTAGTTAGGTTATGTTTTAATTTAACGGACATCATGAAAACAAAACTTATATTAATCGGAGGGCTGCTCATTTTGCTTGTGGCTAGTTTTATATCACTAAAAAGCCAATCTCCAGACGACAAGATTGAGAAATTATCTCAAGAGCCGCCTAAATACGAAATTCAATTATCTGAGGAGGAATGGAAGAAGAGACTTACTCCTGAACAGTTTGAAATTTTAAGAAAGCAGGCTACAGAAAGGGCGTTTACAGGAAAATATGATAAGTTTTACGAGAAGGGCACTTATTACTCTGCCGCAAGTCTACAACCTGTTTTCAGTTCTGAAACCAAGTTCGACTCAAGATCAGGTTGGCCAAGTTTCTGGAAACCCATTTCAGATGATGCAATTAAATTGGTAAAAGATACAACTTACGGAATGGTCCGATGGGAGGTAGTAGATAGCAAAAGTGGTTCTCATTTAGGACATGTTTTTGACGATGGGCCTCAACCAACAGGACTGCGTTATTGCTTAAATTCAGCCGCGCTCATTTTTGTTCCGGAAGGAGGGAAGCCACCAAAATTCAAAAAAGACGATAACTAGTTTATCTACAGAGAATATTTTTATAACATTGGCCTGTCAAACACAGGCCTTTTTTATTTTCGATTATGCAAGAACCACAAGCCCTCAATTCAGTCGCAGAATTTCATAGTACTTTTAAGCACCCCATTGTCAAAACCCCGCAAATTCCTTCAGCAGATCGCTGTAGTCTTCGGGTGGCCTTGATTGCAGAAGAATTGAAAGAGTTAGAAGAAGCTATTCAACAAAAGGATTTAGTCGAAGTGGCAGATGCACTATGCGATATTCAATATGTGCTTTCTGGTGCCATCTTGGAATTCGGTTTAGGCGACAAGTTCAAAACTTTGTTCGATGAAGTACAGCGCTCGAATATGAGCAAAACCTGCAAAACACTTGAGGAGGCCGAGGCAACTAGAGTGCATTATTTTCAAAAAGATGGTACTGAAAGCTATATTGAGGAATCAGACGGTCATTTTTTGGTGTACAGAACAGCTGATAACAAGACTTTAAAGTCCATCAATTATTCCCCAGCAGACCTGAAAAGCATTCTGTACGACAATAAATAAAAACCATTCGGCTGTCAAGGCGTTACTGCATTTGTTAATCAAGCTAAAAAATTAAATGCATACATTATATTCAATTTTGACAAGTCTTCTTCTGAACTTAACCTTATCGGGTTGTTCAAACCCAACAGAGCAAACTGTTGTGGTTGATCCCAAGCAAGCGCTAGAACAGGGATACGAACTGGCTACTTTCGCAGGAGGGTGTTTTTGGTGTACCGAAGCAGTTTTTGAGAGGGTAATAGGCGTGAAAGATGTGGTTTCTGGCTATACAGGGGGCAAAGAAAAAAATCCTACCTACGGACAGGTAAGTTATGGCGAAACTAGCCATGCGGAGGCCATTCAGATATATTATGATCCAAAAATCATTTCATATGATAAATTACTGGATATATTTTTTGCTACGCATGATCCAACGCAAGTCAATAGACAAGGGCCAGATGTAGGTGCGCAGTACAGAACAGAAGTGTTTTATCATGATGCTGCACAAAAGGAAGCCACAGAAAAGTACATTGCCCAGCTCAACAGTGAAGGAAAATACGACAAACCGATAGCTACGAAAGTATCGGAATACTCCGAATTTTGGCTGGCAGAAGCATATCATCAAAACTACTATGAATTGAATCCTGGCAATCCTTACATCATCAATATTGCCGTTCCTAAGGTGCGCAAATTCAAAAAGTATTTTCCAGAATTAGTGAAAGAGCAGTATCAAGCCGAAAAGTAAAAAATTGAAATTTCAATTGAGGCCAGTTCATCGCTCGATGGAACTGGCCTTTATTTTTTCTAAGGCTTTGAGCGTTTTTTTTCCACGAGATTGAAAACCTGCGGAAGCATAGGGCATTTGATCTTCAATTATAATTTTCAATTCCTCTTTAAGCTCTGGGACGTGTTTGACGATGTTGAGCAGTACCGTCATCGAAAAGCATTTTACCGCTACAGGCTCATTTTTGGAAACCAATAGGTCAAAACAAATGTCAGCTGTTTCGCCCCATAGGCTTTCAGGAATTATAACCTCTTGAAGTATTCTCACCGTGTTTCTCTTGATCGCGTCATGCAGGTTTTTCTTTTTTAAATTAGATACCATGCTTTCTAGGTGTTTATTCACCAAATCTGGATGTTTTTTGGATACTTCTCCAACTACCCAAGCCGCCCTTTGCGCAATGCGATTTTCGTTATTTAAGAACAACTCCATCAAAATATCAAACCGCTCCTGATATTCACCTATATAATTGGCAATCAATTCAGTGTTCGCTTTTGAATGCTCCAATAAAAGTTTTTTTCTGATCTCCATATTTAATTATCGCTCAATTTTAACCATATTTAAATTACTCAATCATTTTTTTATGGACATCTTTTTGATCATTTCAGGCGCTATTTTAATGTTGGTGGGTATTGCGGGTTGTGTTTTGCCTATTCTACCCGGGCCTCCCATCAGTTTTTTTGGTATTCTCCTGCTACATTGGACAACACGTGTTTCTTTCACCGAGGATTTACTTTGGACCTTGGCCTTAGTTACAGTGGCCGTCACAGCCTTGGACTATGTTGTGCCCATCTATGGAACAAAGAAGTTCGGAGGTACAAAAAAGGGGATTTGGGGCAGTACCATTGGGCTTCTGCTCGGAATGTTTTTCTTTCCGCCCTTCGGTATTATTATCGGCCCTTTGGTGGGAGCATTTTTAGGAGAATTGAGTGCAGGGCAGGATACCAATAAGGCCATGAGATCGGCCATGGGTTCATTTCTTGGGTTTTTAACGGGTACACTGCTTAAGTTCATTGCTTGCTTTGTGATGGCTTATTATTTTGTTGCCCATCTTTTGTGATTCACGAAAGCCTAAATTTGAGCACTTAATTTTCCACTTATCGACAAAATCTGTCAATTGTCGAAAAATAGTGTCAGTCATCGAAACTCCAAATTTTAATGAGGGCAATTGATTTGTTTTGCAAAGCAAAATTATACCCTCTTGGAAGAGAAGCCGTTTCTGATTGTTACAAAAGACGCAGTATTGTGCAAGGTTTTTCTTATACCTAGCAAATGGTTTGATGTGCTAAGGTTGAAAGTTGGATTCCCTATAGTTGCTGATTTAGCCCAAGCTATCAAAGAAAATGGTCACTCTCCAGCTGCTTTTCAGCTTGATTATTCAATAGATGGATTAATTTTTAACCTTTGGGTTGAACCTTCAGATGATTTGTACCATATTTCATTTGACTTGAGTAACAAGAAACCATATGCCGCCCGAAAGCGATCAATTAATCGCTATCAAATGTTGGTAGAAGCCGCCAATGATATTATTTATGAAACGGATACCAAGGGAAGATTTACCTATGTAAATCCCAAGGCAGTTGAGGTGACGGGCTTTTCAAAAAGCGAATTATTATCGAGGACTTATCACGAATTAATACGAGAAGACTATAAAGAGCAAGTTCAAGCTTTCTATCGGAATCAACTGGCAGAGGGCAACAGTTCTACTTATTTAGAATTCCCAATGGTGACCAAGGATAATGAATCTTTATGGATTGGTCAGAATGTCCAAATCCTAGAAGATGAGGAGGGAATCTTGGGAATGATGTCCGTAGCCAGGGACATTACTGAAAGGTATGATTCAGATCGGCTTATCCGCTTTTCAGAGGAAAAATATCGAGGAATCATTCAAAATCTTCAGTTCGGATTATTGGAAGTAAACCTAGATGAGGAAATACTTTTTGTGAACGAAGCCATGTGCACTATCACAGGGTACAAGCCAGATGAATTGATTGGGAAAGTAGCCTCAATGGTTCTTATTCCTGAACACACCAAAGAGATCATAGATAAAGAACATGAAAAACGTGCTGAAGGTGTGGCGAGTGTTTACGAGGTTCAATTAAATCATAAGGATGGCCACCCGATTTGGTGTTTGATCAGCGGTGCTCCCAATTACGATCTGAATGGAGTGCGAATTGGGTCTTTGGGTATTCACATGGACATCACTGGCAAAAAGAGGGATGAACAAGAGCTTTTATACACCCGTTCGCGGTTGAACAAATACAAGCAAGGGCTTCAACTTTTGAATGAAATTACCTCCAATCCAGATATCACAGGCCACGACCAAATTAAGCAAGGCTTGGAGATAGCGGCCAACTATTTGGAATTACCCATCGGTATTATCAGCGAAATTAATAATGACGATTATACTGTAAAGGAGTATTTCTTAGAGGAAGATAACGGGAGCTTATTCGTTGGACAGAAGTTTGATTTCAGAAAAACCTACTGTGATATCACCTATAAAATGGATTCTAAAATAGCGGTAAGCCATTTTAGCCAATCTCAGTTTGCGGGACACCCCGCCTACGATCTTTTTGGGCTGGAGAGTTATATAGGAACTGCCTATTTCGTCAATGGAGAAAAGCGAGGCACAGTTAATTTTTCTTCTTCTGAACCCAGAGGAGTAGATTTCGATAGCTACGATTTAGAGTTTATCGACCTCTTTGCCAAGTTCATCGGGTTTATTCAGGGTAACCTTGAAAACGAAGCGGAACTCGCCAGCGAAAGGGAGAACCTTAAGCTGAGAAATAAAAAGCTATCTGACAACCAACGCTACCTCAGGGCCATCAATGGTTTTGTTACAAAACTTTTGACCAAGGAAGATATCGGGGAAATTGCATGGGAAATTGCTGAAAACGTGATCGAAGAATTCGGCTACGAAGATTGTGTAATCTATATCCTCAATGAAGAAGAGAATTGCCTAGATCAGCTGGCAGCTTATGGCCCTAAAATGGCCAAAGATCGGACTGTTGTCAATCCTATTAAAATCAAATTTGGTCAAGGCATTGTCGGTTCGGTAGCCAAAAGCGGCATAGCCGAGATCATAGCGGATACTAGTTTAGATGAAAGATATGTTGTGGATGATGCCATCCGTCTTTCTGAAATAACGGTGCCCATTATAGCCGATGGCCGTGTAATTGGAGTGATTGACTCCGAACATGTCGATAAGAATTTTTTCAATAATGAACATTTGGCTACCCTGACTACAATTGCCAATTTGGCGTCTAATCGGTTGAAAAATGCCAAGGCCAAACGCCAACAGCTGAGGGCCGAAAAGGAGCTCAGGGAAAATGAGACCAAACTAAGGACCATTATCAACTCGGCCTTAGATGCCATCATTACCATCAATCAAGAAGGTAAAATTACAGAATGGAACCCGCAAGCCGAGGTTATTTTTGGCTGGCGTCCAGACGAGGTTGTGGGTCAATCTTTGACCCAAAATGTAATTCCTTCCAGACATAAAAACGCGCATTCCGATGGAATGACAAATTATTTTAAAACGGGTCATGGCCCAGTTTTGAATCAGAGAATTGAAATCAGCGCAATGAGGAAGGATGGCCAGGAATTTCCGATTGAACTGGCAATATTGCCAATCATAAGAAATGGAATTCATTCCTTTACTGCATTCGCCCGCGATATCACCTTGCAAAAAGAAGTTCAGGCAGAGATGGAAAAGGCGTTGACGAAAGAACGTGAGCTCAATGAACTGAAGTCTAGATTCGTTTCGATGACTTCGCATGAATTCAGAACACCGCTCACCACAATCAAGCAAAATGCCGATTTAATCTCTTTCAAATTAGAGAACCAATTGCCTCAACATTTTGAAGAATATAGTAAGTATTTGAAGAGGATTGAGTCTGAAATAGACAGGGTTACTTCGCTCATGAACGACATTCTTACCTTAGGCAAAATCGAGGCAGGTCGTGTTGAAATCAGAAAGCAACACAGTGATTTAGTGGCCTTTGTTTCAAAACTAATTGACCAACAAACCCTGTTCAGAAGTGACCAAAGGACTGTAGAACTAAAGATATCGGGCGTACCACAACCGGTAGACATTGATCAACAACTTTTTGAGCATGTTTTGTCCAACTTGGTAAGCAATGCTTTGAAATATTCTGAAGGCAAAGAAAACCCACTGATCACCCTAAACTTTCAAAAAATAAAGAAAGTGGTGATGACCGTACGAGACTATGGTATTGGCATCCCATTGAAAGACCAAAAAGGCCTGTTCAATTCGTTTTACAGAGCTACCAATGTAAGAAATATCCAGGGCTCGGGTTTAGGTTTATCCATTGTCAAACAGTTTGTAGAAATGCATGGTGGAAGCATTGAGGTAAAGAGTGATGTTGATCAGGGCTGTGAGTTTATTGTTGAAATTCCTTATTCCTGATTTGTGCCAATACCGATCAGTGATTTGCCAAAGCCACCCTTTTTGACTTTTCCCAAGTCACTTTTTGATTTCCAGAGAAGTATTTGAACCAACCTTGGATAACGCACACATGCATATAGATAAAGTAGTAGGGGATATGCAAGAGTTTATAGCTTGTCTTTTGATTTCTAATCACATAACCTAGGAAAGTAAGGTGATAGAAAATCAATTGAGCCCTGAAGAATAGTTCATAAAACAAACTCTTATCGGCAATCCAAAAAGATGTAAATAAGAGCGTGATCAGCGCCAATGGCATTAAAGTCCAGCGCAGTACTCTATGTGAAATGTACTGAAATGTGAGCTTTCCATATTTGAAGAAATTGAGTAGGCCAACCAGTTTGATGACTGCCTGAATACCTCCAGCGCTAATTCTAATTTTACGTTTTGATTCTTCTTCAATAGTGGCCGAGGCGGTTTCGGTGGCCACGGCATGAGGTTCGTAATCAACCTTATACCCACTTGCCGCCAACCTCATGGTCATTACAAAATCTTCAATCAAAGTGTTTTCTTCTGTAGGCTCAAAAAGGTGTGTACGAATTGCAAAGAGCTCACCGGCAGAACCTACAAGGGAGTTCCACTGAGCATCTTTCTTTTTAAGATATGATTCTAGTTTCCAATAAAAGCCTTCACCAGTTGCGCTGGCACCATCATGAGTTTCGCTAATGACCCTTTTTTCTCCTGAAACCGCTCCAGTTAAATTGGATTGGAAAGGATTCACTAATGCTTTGATTGCTCTTGGATTGAGCATTACATTGGCATCACTAAAAATAGTGATAGGAGTATTGATCAATGGCATCACTCTATTTGTAGCGGCTATTTTGCCTTTTCTTTCAGGTCTGTATTCAAGCTTAATTTCATCGTAAGTTGAGATTATAGAATTTGTTTTGTCATTCGAACCATCAGTAACAAAAACAAGCTTGAATTTCTCCTTAGGGTATTCTAGGCTTAAACAGTTCTGGATTTTATCGGCTATAATTTCTTCTTCATTATAAGCTGCGATCAGCATAGTTACCTCGGGTAAGTCCTCGTCTGAAAGCTGAGGTAAGCTCTTTTTCTTCTTCTTTAGAGCAGATAGAAGTGTAATAACTAAGGCATAACCAATGAAGGTGTAAAAGATGATACTTAGCGAGATCCAGAATAGAGTTTCCATGACTTTTTCTTTTTGATAGATTAAAGTTACTCTGGGTGGTGAAGGATATTTTTTACTTTCGATGAACGACAGTATTTGATCGATGACTCCTCTGAATAATCAGAGGAGTGATTTAGATCTTTTGAAACCCCATCTTTTTCAAAACCAACCCATCCCAAAATCCCTTACAAAAAGCTTTTAAGTGCTTGAATTCAGATTTGAATAAATGCGATAGCATATTTTTAGGGGTACTAAAAAGAATAAAGAAAGTAAGAAAGGGCACAGGGCTTGTTTTTTGTCCATTCATAAAATGAATCCTGTTCCTGGTTTGGTAGTAGACTTTTAACGGGCTGTTTTTACCTGTGGAAATGGATTCCTTATGCAGTATTTCGGCCTCTAAACAGACTAGAATTTCAAATCCTTGATCAACAAATCTACGCGACCAATCGAGTTCTTCATAATAGAGAAAGTAGTCTTCTGGCATTAAGCCGCATTGATTGATGACAAACTTTGGAATCATCACTGCGGCCCCGTGAAAATAGGGGCTCGACAGTGTTTTACCATTTGCTGGTTTGCTGTGGATCAACTCGTTTCTTCCAGTGATGGCATTGATTTCAGTAAAACCAGCAAACTGAATTTTATCAGGTGTATCATAATATTTGATTACCGGACTAACCGCACCAATGTTTGTGCTTGTAAAACAATCCAGCAATTGCTCAATCATTCCATCTTTGACCTCAGTATCATTATTGAGCAATAAAACGTAATCGCCATTGGCTTGCTGAATCCCAAGGTTATTGCCTCCCGCAAAACCAAGATTTTCAGAAGAATTGATCACTCTGGCCTCTTTATAAAATTGCCTAAATAAGCTGGTGTCATCCGCGCTTTGGGCATTATCCACCACAATTACTTCCAATTTCGGATAGCTTAGCTTTTGTAATGAATCCAATAATTCGCAAGTCACTTTGGCTTGCTTATAATTGACGGTAATGATTGAAATCAGGGGAGTGTTCATGATCATGGTTTTTTACCTATGACCTGAATGGCATTGCCCCAAGTAGGGCGATGCAACATTCGGTCCAGGTGGATTAATCCTTTGGTGAAAGGGAGTGTTATTAATTGGGTAATTGTCCCCAGTTTCTTTCCTAAATAGGCGATTTCCCAAGCCAGGCGAGATAAATAGCCGTCTGAATAAGAGGCGTGAACAATTTGAAAGCCTTCAGCTTCGAATCGGTTTTTCAAACCTTCCAAATTATACACCTGACCAACGTGTTCGTCTTCCAACCAATCGTGATGTTCTTCAAAATACTTATCAGGAAAAATGGTCCTCTGCGTTACATTGGGGATTTTCACTAAGAAATGGCCTCCTGATTTTAATTTTTGAAACACTGTTTTAAAGGGCATTTCTTCAGGTAAAATGTGTTCGAAAACGTCAACTGAGAAAGCAAAGTCTAAATCAGTGATTTCGGTTTGTTCTAAGAAATCAGAATAGGTCTGTATGTTTTGGATTCCAGCTAATTTTATGGCGCGGTTTACGTCATTGATCCTTCCTTGGTCAATATCAAGCGCATGGATTTTGGCATTTGGCAGGGCGGTGGCCAAACTAATAGCATACTCACCATAACCAGTGCCTAAATCTAGAATATTGTCATTTCCTGAAAAGTGAATCTTGCGAATCAGCTTTTTGAATATGGTGAACCTGGCGTAGTTACCAACATTGGTATAGCCAAAAATTGAGTTGAAAAGTTTGCCCATTGCAGGGTGGTTTTTCATTCTTTCGCTGGTGTAGATTTGTGCGGTTCCGAAAGTGAGTTCCATGTGTTTAAAATTTTAGAATGAGTAATTTTTTGTATTTCAAATCTTTCCAAACCTCAATGAATGGATTGATTTCGGTATGTCTTTTTATATTGAATTGGCCTAAAATCACGGTTAGAATGATGCTCGTAGTCGTTGCCAGTGCCGCACCTTCCACTCCGTATTTAGGTATGAACATGTAGTTCATTATAATATTTACCATTAGGCTAAAGGCAAGCATTAAGAAGTTGATCTTTGGTTTGCCAATAGCATCCAGGGTAAGCCCGAATACTCTTCCCCATGGTTTAAACAAACAACCTATCGAAAGAATAACGATCAAGGGTGCTGCGCCTTGGTAGTTTTCTGAGGACAAAAGCTGAATGATATTCATGTTGAAAACATTGATAATGATTACCCCAGGGATAATGAGTGCTAATAACGCTACCACCGCTTTTCCATATTCCTTTTTTAGTTCGTTGACGCCCTTCAAATGATAACTTGCCGCTAATCTGGGATAAATGACTTGGCTCAAAGCCGTCAATGGCATTTCTACATATTGAATGATTTTGGTAGCAAAGTGAAAGAGGGCCACGGCCAAAGGATCTAAAAAGAAAGCAATCATTAGAATGTCTGCTTTGCTAAAGAGCAATGAAAGTAAATTGGTACCCGCTATGAACTTACCGAAACTTGCCAAGGCTTTCACCTGGCTTAGCTTCACCAAACCAATGTTTAAAATCCTTTGCGAAAATCCATATAGGAGTGAAGGCACAATGGCGATGAGCTGCCAATTTAAGATGGCTGTAAAAGTGATATCATTCGTTCTGGAATACACAAAAATACCTACAACGAATGTGATAAAATAGATAAGGTTGATGATGAAGTAGGTCTTGTACTTGCCTTTGGCGAAGCACAAAACATACATGATTTGCAAACTCCCCAATGCCAAAAGTGACTTCCAACTCTGACGAAAAAGTGAGGCCAATTCAATTGAATCCCAAGATTTAGCCAATAAGTCGGCAGCTAAAAAGAAGAACAAAGATGAAAGAGCAATGATGGCATAATTGAAAAGTAGACCAGAGGCAACTAAGTTTTTTTCGTCTTCTGGCTGCTTGATCAATAAGCGGGTTAGCCCGTTTTGAATCATTCCATTACGAATGCTGTCGGCAATAGAAATCAGTGTAATGTACAGCCCCCAAATACCGAAGGCGGCTTGCGAAAACTGTTGAAGTAGAATTACAAAAAGCAAGAAGTTGCTCAATAGAAAGGAGGTCTGCCCCAATAATGAGTACATGCTGTTTGAAAGCATCGGGTTTTGGATAAATCGCTTGATCATTATTGTGCTAGTTGCTGGTAAGATGCAATGGTATTCGCTGTAATACTTTCCCAAGAAAAGTCTCTTTTGACGCGCTCTTGGCCATTCAAGCCCATAATTCTGGCTTCGTCTTTATGGGCGATCATGAATGCCATGGCATCGATGAATGTGCTTGGTTGATTTGGGTTGCAGAGTAAACCATTAAAACCATGAGTAATGGATTCTCTAATCGCGGCCAAGTCCGAGGCAATGACTGGAATGCCCAAAGCATTAGCTTCTAGCAATACAATCCCTTGAGTTTCGTAGGTTGAGGGAAGGACTAAAGCACAGTAGGATGGAAGTAAATTTTGAATTTGATCCTCAGATTTTTCACCAAGTAGCCTTACACGCTTACCCAAATCATGCTTTCCAATAAAATGCTCTATTGCTTTTCGTTCTGGCCCATCTCCAACAATATCAAGCATCAATCCATTATTAGTTTTGAGCATGGCGTTCAAAAGTGGAATGAGCCCTTTAACAGGATGCAACCTGCCAACAAAAAGGAATTTGTCTTCAGTTTTTTGATTTCTCTTGATGGCCAAAGTTTTTGGCTTTTTGACACCATTTGGAATTACCTCGATGTTTTTCGAAATGCCTTTCAGCCCTAAAGTATTTTTTAAATCCTGACTTACAGCAATGCTCAAGCTTGATGCTTTGAGCATTTTTCGTTCTAAGCGCTGCGTAATTCCAGAATGTATTTTGCTATTGAAATGAAGCGCTTTATTACCGCCAGCCTCTATACTGGTGACGCCATGTACTGTATTGACCAGTTTATGGTGCAGACTTTTGTTGGTATATAAAAGATAGCCACTACGGCCTTGGGCATGGATGATTTGGTACTCAATATGGTGTAGGTTTACCCATTTTTTAACTTCTAAATTGAAACTAAATTCTTCCGCAAATAAGGAAATAGGCTTAATGTATCTTCCCGGGAAAAATGGAATTTCAATCACTTGAACTCCTTCTCGGAAGTACTTTTGAACAGGTTTTTTATACGCCCCTCCAGAAAGAATGGACACGGCATGTCCTTTGGTAGCCAAAGTACGCGCCAAATCCCAGGTATGGGTTTGTATGCCTCCTTTGAATCTCCAGGGTAGCGATTTGCAAATCAGCAATATATTTAATGGTGCAGTTTTCATTTTTTCTTCGACTTGTTTTTGGCTTTCCGTTTCAATTCTTTTTCAGCATCTCTTGCGATTTCGGCCTTCGACCTCATTATGCCCCAAATCACGAAGAGTGAAGCCAGCGGTAAGAGCAAAGGCCATGGCATTCCGTTGAACATCAGATTTGGGTTATGTTATGAGTGGTGTGGATAAACTCGGTTTTGGATTTTTTCATCCATTTAAAAGCACTAATGGTGGACATCAAGAGCTTTGGCATTGCTATGATCAATTGAAAGCCATTCGACCAGATTAAGTCGAAAGGGAGCGTGATAAAATAGGCGCCTAGATTAGCAACCAAGCCAGATAGGGCAATAATTGTGAGCGCATAATTTTCAATCAAAAAACTGATCAAAACCAAAAGCATAAGCGCGAAAGGCGCCATTACTTTTGGTGGCATGGCCAGTTGCAAGGTTTTATGAAAGTAATCCAAATTACCATGCAGCAAGCCCTTCAATGCCGATTTCCAAGACTTGCCTAAAAATGAATACTGAGATTCTAACCAACGACCTCTTTGTTTAGAGAAGCTTTCGAATGAACCAATTTTCTCGTCCGTTACAATCAGGTCAGCGGCATATTTGATAAAGATCCTTTCTTGGGTGAACATCAATTCGAGTTCCTTGTCGAAACCTCCAATGGCTTTTAAATCAAAGACCACCTGATTGAATAAATCGAAATCAAAGACCATAGAAGACCCAGATAGTTTTGAAGAAAGCCCTAGCACGTTAGCTCCTTTGCAGATCATTTCTTGATTGGCCAATTCTGAAAGCCCATCTAACAAGGCAATTGTATTTTGAGCGTTAGCGGCAGCCCTCTGACCTTGAATGGCTTTGTAACCTTGGTTTAAATAGGCGTTGGCCTTATGCAGAAAATTGAGGTTCATCACATTGTCGGCATCAAGTATAACAACAGCATTGTAACCATCACTTTTGTCATAATGCGACATAGCGCTTTGTAGTGATTTTACTTTGGTACTTTTCTCGAAGTTCACCTCGTGAACCAGCACACCCATTTTATTCAGGACTTGTACGGTGTTCTTTTGCAGCCCATCCGCAATCACAAGAAGATCAAAATCGGCTTTTGGATATTGGTATTTGAGCGCAAGGTTTCTTTTTGCGCTCGCAATAATTACCTTATCCTCTTTGTAAGAAGGCACTAAAACCAAAAACTTATTGGTTTTGCTGCTTATGCTTTTAGCACTGCTCCGTTTTATTTTAGAAGCCAAGGCCAAAACCAGCATGTACAGTCCTGAAAGACTTAAATAAGTAATTGCAGCTGCTAGAATTATAGTGATCAGTGTATTCATGTTAGTTTTCGTTTTTCCAATGTTTGATTAAGAATAAGAATGGGATGGCCATGTTCATGATCATACCAGTTGGCATTTGACCAAATACTTGGTTGCCATAACTCGAGAAAAGAACCCCTACAATGCAGGCGAAAAGTGCCAAAGCATAGGTTTTCCTTTTTTTGTCCTTTAGGGCCATGGTCATGTGAGCACCTTTGCCAATTACAAACCCTAAAAAGGAGAGGTGAATGGCTAGGCCTACAATGCCAGTTTCTGCCCAGATTTTCACATACCAACTGTCCGTAGGTGTAGCGGCCATCAATGAATTTGGGTTGAATCGCGCTCCCCAAAATCCTGCGGTGCCTACGCCAGCTCCAAAAGGCTTATTGCTCAGGTAGCGCGCAAAAGTGCGTTGGTTATCTAGTCTTACAGAAAGGGATTTATTATTAGGGTCTAATGCCGTGCGCATTCTACGTACTTGCTCCACCCCCTGAAAAAGAAAAGTGTATTTAAGGATGCAGAATACTAAGATAATGCCCGAAAGCCCTGCCATGAGTATTTTGAAATTCTTGGTGGCGATCAAATAGGCGATGCCACCAAAAAGGGGAACTGCCAAAGCACCTCTAGTTCCTGATATAGCGAAACCTAAGAAGAACAATACAGCACAGGCGCCATAGAAAATTTTAGTCCTAAATTTAAACGGGCCAGTGGCCAAAATCCCCATCAAAAGGGCCATCATGGCCTGTGATGCACCAAACTGACCCGCATCGCTGTAAAATGAAAACACCCTTAAGACTCCATGAAGAACGTGCTCTTCGTGGTGAAGCTCATCCCACAGCCATCGGTACTCGGCTGCGTCCACCCCGAATATTTGTTGCTTAAAGCCCCA
>Ga0210046_1001344_pt1 | contig 19373 bp, 21 predicted proteins | sample CryGeyCG2114_250_FD_185461 | JGI IMG/M metagenome (GOLD analysis project Ga0210046, IMG submission 185461) | Groundwater microbial communities from aquifer - Crystal Geyser CG18_big_fil_WC_8/21/14_2.50 (SPAdes) (version 2) | ecosystem: Environmental > Aquatic > Deep subsurface > Groundwater ... | reverse complement strand
ATGAAGGAAAAATAATATGAAACTCGGGGCGCATCAATCAATTTCCGGCGGGTACTCTGAAGCTCTAAAAAAAATCACGAGTATTGGCGGAAATTGTCTGCAGATTTTCTCCTCCTCACCCCGAGGCTGGAATTTTGCTAAACCAACTAATGAAGAAATTAAACAATTCTTAATTCTGAATTCTAAATTCTCAATTAATCCGATTTATTTCCATGCCACGTATTTAATCAACCTCGCCGACGACAGCCGCATCGGTTATATGTCTAAATTATCATTAATATCTGAATTAAATTTAGCGTCCAAATTAAAAATTAAAGGCAGTATTGTTCATCTTGGCTCTTTTAAAGATCAAAAATCAAATATTAAATATCAAAAATTAATATCAAATATCAAGGAGATACTAAAAAAAACGCCTCAAGACACATTTTTTATAATTGAAAATGCCGGAAATAGAAAAATCGGACAGACACTTGAAGAAATTGCTCAAATAGTCAAAGACGTCAATAACCCACGAGTTAGACTTTGTTTTGACACTTGTCATTTATTTTCGAATGGCTATAAATTCGACACTGCCAAAGAATTAGATGTTTTTCTTGACAAGCTTGATAAACTTGATCTACTTGACAAACTTGAAGTCTGGCATTTGAACGACAGTCGCGATGAATTTAATTCCGGCCACGACCGCCATGATAATATTGGAGAAGGAAAAATGAATATTGATGAATTTAAGATTTTATTAAATCACAAAAAAATGAAAAACTATCCTTTTATTATTGAAACGCCTGGATTCGACGGTAACGGCCCTGACCAAAAAAACCTCGATATTTTAAAATCCCTTATTACTTCCTAATTTTGGATTGTTATGGCCATTCGTGTCTGACCTCCGAGGTCAGACAAGGCATGGCGTAATCGACTTTTAAGAATCTCATTGAAGAGCTATAATAGCTATATGATTAAACTACCAAAAGAAGTTGTGGAACTGATGAAAAAATTTCAGGAAAATAAGTTCCAAATCTATGTTGTTGGTGGTGCCGTTCGTGATGCACTTTTGAATAAAGAGGTTGATAACTGGGATTTTACAACCAATGCAACCCCAAAACAAATCCAAAAGTTATTTTCTGATTCTTTTTACAATAATATCTACGGGACGGTTTCAATTCCAAAAGATAAAATTATTTTTGAAATCACCCCCTTTCGCACCGAATCCGATTATTCCGATTCCCGCCATCCGGAAAAAATCGAATGGGCAAAAACCGTTGAAGAGGATCTTTCGCGAAGAGATTTTACAATCAACGCCATTGCGTTTGACGGAAAAAATATTATAGATCCATACGAAGGTCAAAAAGATTTATCTAACAAATTAATTAGGGCCGTTGGAGATTCAGACACCCGATTCAAAGAAGATGCCCTTAGACTACTTCGAGCTATTCGTTTTACTTCTCAATTAGGATTTCTCATTGAAGATAAAACCCGTGATTCCATTCAAAAAAATGCTTCGTTGATTATTAAAATTTCCGCTGAAAGAATCAGGGATGAGTTTCTAAAAATTTTAGGCGGAGATCATCCTTCTGAAGGGATACTTTTTTTGAAAAGCACTGGATTACTTTCATATATTCTGCCAGAAGTTGACGTTTGTTTTACCATTCCCCAAAAAAGCCCCAAGCGTCATCATATCTATGATGTTGGAACACATTTGGTTATGGCTCTCAAATATTGTCCCTCAAAAGATCCAATAACCAGATTTGCCACTTTAATCCATGATATTGGTAAAGCTAAAACTTTTTATAAGGACGGAAAAACCGACTTAATTACTTTTTATAATCACGAAGTCGTTGGAAAAAAACAGACAGAAATTATTGCTGACCGGTTTAAACTTTCAAATAAACAAAAAGATAAGTTGGTAACTCTCGTCGCCGAACATCAGTTTACAGTTTCGGAAACTCAAACAGATAAAGCCGTCCGACGATTTATTCGGGGTGTCACAAAAGAATATCTGCGGGATATGCTAGATCTTCGAACAGCCGACCGAATAGGTTCGGGGACGACACCTACATCTTGGCGAACCGAACTTTTTAAAAAAAGACTTGAGGAAGTTCAAAAACAACCTTTCCAGATTAAAGATTTAAAAATTGATGGGGATGATGTGATGAAAATTTTAAAAATAAAACCAGGGAAAAAAGTTGGAGAAATATTAAAAAATCTTTTTGATCAAGTTGTCGATGGTAAAATTAAAAATGAAAAACATTCCCTCCTTAAACAGATTACTTTAATTAATTAAAGTATATTTTTTCATCTTCAATGATTGTATCTTCTCCATGACCCGAATAAATAATTGTCTCTCTTGGTAATTCAAATATTTTTTTTAATGATTTTTTTAGATCAACTTTACTACTATATGATAAATCAGTCCGACCAACGGCTTCCTTAAACAAGGTGTCTCCGGTAAACAAAGCATTTTCTTTCGGAAAATAAAAACAACAACTTCCTGGAGTGTGACCGGGAGTAAAAATAATTTTCAATTTGCTTGCCCACCGAAGCCTTGGCGAAGGTGGGAAATTTTCTAAGTGATTAATTGGCAAAATAATTGGTTTATAACCTAAAAAATGTTCCGCTGTTTGTTCTAGTCTATCAATCAGAAACTTATCTTTTTCATGAATAATTAATGGCAAACCAATTGATTGTTGAATTTCGCCAACAGCCATCACGTGATCGAAGTGTCCGTGAGTTGCCAACATTCCGACTAAATTCAGTTGTTGCCTTTGTAGTTCTTCAAGAATAAACGGGGCATCGTCGGCTGGATCAATGATAAGACAGTCTTGATCATCAATTAAGAAATAGCAATTCGCCTGTAATTGTCCTAATGAATATTTAACAATTTTCATTATGATTTCATCCACTCAACATAGTCACAACCGCCCGGCGTTTTGGTAGCAGGATCCCAGGTTGCAGTTGAACATTTTTTTAGTTTTTTTCCACTAGCCGTTGTAAAGAGAACTAATTTTGCCTGACATTTTGGACAATCTTCCTCTAACTTTTCCGTAGTTCCTTTTATCCATTCAATATAATCGCACCCTCCTGCCGTCTTCGTGGCGGGATCCCAGGTAGCCGTTGAACATTTCTTCATTTTTTTACCCATTCTAGTAACTGCAGAAACAAGTGGGGCACCACATTTTGGACATTTTTCATCTAAGGTAACTGGTTCAACTTCTAACCACTTTACAAAAACACACCCATCAATTGTGTGAGTTTCCGGGTTCCAACTTCCCTTCGAACAACGTTGTAATTTCTTTCCCGACTTTGTCTCAAAAACTTCACCTAATGGCGAACCACACTTTGGACAAATATCTGATCCTTTCTCCGAAGTTTTATCATTTTTCATATAATATTTATAAAATTTATAATAGTTATGAACATTATTTTTGTTTACGATTTTTCAACCAGACTAAAATTGGTGTGGCCACAAACGGTGAGGAATATGTACCGGTAATTGTGCCAATTAAAAGGGTTAAGATAAAAAATCTTATTGTTGATCCACCCATCATTGTCAATGCCAACAACATGAAAACTATTGTCATTGAATTATTGAGTGAACGAACCATTGTTTCAGTCAAAGCCTGATTGGACGCAGATTCAATTTCCAAGCTTCCCTGTTCTTGATTATATTCACGAATCTTGTCAAAAATTACAATCGTATCATGAACTGAAAAAGACATTGTTGTTAATACTGCGGTCACAAACATTGTATCAACTTCAGCTCCAAAAAAATGACATAATAATGAGTAAGTACCAACAACGACTAATAAATCATGAAGCATTGCAAGTACGGCTGAAAAAGCAAAATTAAAACCTTTGAAAGCAAAACTCATGTAAATCAAAATTCCTATGATTGCCAAAATAGATGCAATTAAAGTTTTATTGATTGCTTCTTTTCCAAGTATTGGACCAACTGTTTCCGAACGCAAAACCGTAATTTTAATTTTTAGTTTTGTTTCCAAATCTTTTTTTAATAAAGATTCTTTATTCTGATCTGATACTTTTGTCCTTAATAAAATATTTTTTTCTTGCAGTTTAAAGTTTACTACTGATATTTTGTTTAAATCCAAAACTTTTTGTATTTTGCTTTTTTCAACTACTTTGTTCATTTGAAATTCAAAATTACTTCCTCCGGTAAAATCAATCGAGTATCGAAAACCCCATTTGGCAATAGAAAATAAGCCAGCACCAATGACGACTAAGGAAATTAAAAAATACAACCAGCGGTATTTTAGAAAATTTATCATATTCTTATTAAATAACAGGTTAACGGGTTTTATAAAATAAATTAATTAACCGTTTTGTTATCACCACTCCCGTAAACAAACTCGTTCCGACTCCAATTGCCAATGTTAGCGCAAATCCTCTCACCATTCCAAATTGGGGCAAAAATTCCCAGTTCAATGGATTAAATAATATAAACGCCACTGTTAATGTTGTTATATTAGCATCCTTAATCGCATCAATTGCCCGGCCAAAACCTAAGCGAACGGCAATATCAAAATTTTTACCTGCTCGAAGCTCTTCTTTAATTCTTTCAAAAATCAAAATATTTGAATCGACCGCCATCCCGATTGATAAAATAAATCCAGCTATCCCCGGCAGAGTCAAAACTAAAGGAATTGCTTTAAATATAAACAAAGAAATTAATCCATAGATTAATAAGGCTAGAGAGGCAATAAAACCTAACCGGCCATAATAAATAATCATAAAAATCAAAACCATAATTAAACCAATCGTTCCCGCATAAACGCTTTTTCTTACTTCTGTTTCCCCTAAACTAGGACCGATATTTTTTTGCTCAACTAATTTAATCGGTAAGGGTAGAGCTCCTGAATTAATGGCAATCGTTAATTTTTTTACTTCGTCCGACGTAAAGTTTCCGGTAATACGAGCACTGCCATCTGGTATTTCATTTGATACTGTTGGTGTCGTTAAAGGAATATTATCTAAGAATATTCCAACCGATTTCCCAATGTTCCTTTTTGTAATTGCCGCAAATAGATCAGTTCCTTTTTTATTAAATTTTAATCCTACTTCAGGTTTCCCTGTTTGATTATCAAACTCAACTGTAGATTTAAGAATATGAATTCCAGATAGTCCTGTGTCCTTGGTTAGTTGTAAAAAAATCGGAGTATTTGTGGCGATTTTTCCATCAGGCAACTCTCTAAATGTTAGTTGGGCTGTTTGACCAATCAGTTTTATCGCTTCTTCGTAATTATTTATTCCAGGCAAATCAACGCTCAATCGATATTTATCCCCGGTTTTAACTGTCTGTATTTGAGGTTCTGTCACTCCAAAAAAATTAATTCTTCTCTCAATTACATCCCGGGCTGAATTTAATGCGTCATTTAAATCTTCTTTTTTAACTTTTGAAATATCTGCTTCAAAAATCAAGCTGCTCCCGCCTTTCAAATCTAATCCTAATTTTGTCGTAAAATCTTTTTTAACATTGAGTCCAAAAATACTAAAATTCATTTGACTTGGTATCTTGTATTTAGTTTTAATGTTTTCTGGAAGATCAACCCAAATCAAGCCCAAAAAAACAAGCGCAATAATGATCGATTTGAATATTTTCATTTTAATAGTTCTTCTTCGACACCAACCAACATAATTTTAGGTTGTTTTAAAAATCTCCAAATAAAGGGATCGTTATTTTTTTTCCTAAAAATGAATTCACTTTCAGTCATGGTTGAATAATTTATCGGACGTCCAAACTCTTTTTCAACTTCGCGAATAATTGATTCAATCTCAACTACTACTATTATTCCCACTAGGAGCAAATAAATCTCATCATCCTTTATTATTAAGTTTTTTGGGAATTTTGTCGAAACGGCTACAAACTTTATCTTTCCAATCTTTGATAAATTACTGTGGATCGACGACGCCAGCTTATTAGTTTTTGCAAAAATTCTTAAAAATTCATCATACAATTGATAGTTTTTATTCAAAGAAAAATAAACTTTATTGAGGCGGCGCTCCCGTAATAATAATTTTTCTTCCGTTAAAATATCAAGTTCGCGCTTAACAGCGTTAACCTCTTCATTAATCTCACGTACAACCCGGCGCAGATAAAAATTTTCACTCGGTCGATGAAAAAATAATTCAAGAACCTTCCGCCTCGCTTTTGATGGGATTATATGTTGTAACATAAAAAATTTCTAATTACTAATTTCTAATTGACCTAAAAAATACCCAAGCTCCAATTTTTGGCATTTAGTCATTGGTCATTAATTAAAAATTAGATCAATTAGGTTAATTAGTTCAATTTAATAGTTAACCTTGTTCCCAATTGGCAACATTTCAATAAACACCTGTCCTCTAACCATAGATATTTCTTTATCACTGTTATCAAAAAATTTTATGTTGTCTTCCTCAGTTTCCTTGCTCCAAGCTCCCTTAACTACCTGCCCGTTTTTAAAAAATAGCATTTCCCCGCTACCAACGTTTTTATATAGCAAATGTCCACCCTCATAACCGTCATTCGCCGGCGATTCTTTAGCAAACATTACCACAATATTTTTTGCTTCCAGTTGTTTTCCGGTATTTTTATCGAGATGAGGAAGGCCTCCATTTGTTCTTTTATAGCTGTTAGTTGTACTGTTATAATTCCAAACAACATTGAAATCACTTGCTAAACTATCCCAAAAACCAAAATCGATTTTTACCACTTTCCCCCGATCGGAAGTCTTTACGTCATCTTCAAATTTCCAAGGCTCAAAACCTTTATCCCATCTTACCCCCTGATCATCAACATTGGTCAATTCTCTTTTATCCTTTGCATACTGCCAAAGTTTTTTTGTTGAAGTATAGACTGTATGCTCAGTTGCTACATTTTTTAATCTCTCATAATCACGCCAAAAATGTGGAAACGGAACTGAAAATTGATTCAAATCGTTATAAGATGACCAACCTAATTCGTTAATATAGCCCAAAGCATCTGCCGGTCCGTCGGTATTGGCTCCGCCTACGTGAGCATAGAGAGGATTCTGACCATAACCTTCAAGAAATTTTAAAAAATACATGCGAGCTGAACGAACTGGGCCAATATATGACGCATTTTTACAATAAAATATTGCTAAAAATCTGGTAATTCCTCCTTCAGAAACGGCTTCATAAACGATATCCGCCGATGATAGACCTGATTGCGGTCGGGCTTCTTTATGATTTTCAATCATTATTCCCAAAGGTCGTTGTCCTTCCCAAATTGTTTTTTCAGTCTTAGATAACATTTCGCCATTTAAAGGACATTCTCTGTCTTTGGTTCTGCATTGATGGCTGTTTCCGTGGTACTGTTTTCTGATATAGGGGCTTTATAAGTAATTGGTGACAAAAATGAGAGACCTTTTTCTTCTGAAAAAAAAGAATAAGTTGTTATTCCTGAAAGAATAAATAATATAAATACAACCACAAACGCGATTTTTTTGTTAATCATAAAAAATTTGGGAAATTTTAATTGCTTTTCTCAATTGCTTGTCTTTCTTCCTCTGATAATTCAAATTCTTCGCTTTTACCGTTTTTAACTTTTTTACTGTAAACTCTTAAACCTTCACGGGTGTGTATAAAATTAATAACTATACCACTATTTTCATAATTTAAAAAAGTGATGACAAAACTTTTTTCTCCGCCCAATCTTTCAAAAGGATTAAATCGGACTAGACCAACCTTCTGAATGTGAAGAGTTGAAACTTTTATCTCTTCACGTAATTCTTTTTTGACTATCTCAAGATCTTCTTTTGTTTTTTTATCAATCATTAACAACTCATCTAAAATTTCATCTATCTTATGTTTTCTGGTACTCGAGATTAAATTGTTATAGTGCGCTTTCGTTTTTAAAATTAATCTGGTTAAAATACCTAACCAAATAATAATTATAACTGCCACCAAATAAATAATCATCAAATACATTCTATAGTTTTGTACAAAAACTGTCAACAATAATTTTTTTCAGATTTGACATTTGAGATTCGACTCTCTATATTATTACCGTATGCCTAAGAAGACAAAGAAAGAAAAGATTTTAGCCATGTATCATAAAAAGCTTCGAATGCTTGAAAATAAACAAGTAGTTACTTCTCCAGTTCAAATAAAAACTCCTGTCAACATAACTAAAATTATTGAGCCGGTTGTTAATCAATATTTTTTTTCTGATTTAAAAAAAAGCTTGTTATTAATAGTTTTGATAATTGGAGTTGAAGTTTCTTTGTACGTAGCTAAGTTGATAAAGTAAGGATCGTTTCTCGTAGTTACTCGTTAAGAGTTTCTAACAAAGGGGGTGATTTAATATATGGCATCAATGTACTGTGTAAAATGTAGAGCTAAAAAGGAAGTTGCAAATCCGGAAAAAGTTACAATGAAAAATGGTAAACCAGCAATGAAAGGTAAATGCCCAGATTGCGGAACCGGAATGTACCGAATTGGCACTGCATAATAATATTTTATTTAAATAGGATATGTATATCCCTCACCAGCAATGGTGAGGGATTTCGGTTTTAAAGTAGTTTAAACACCCTCACCCTTTCCCCCTCCTCAAATAAACTTAACTTATTTACTTTAAAAGAAATATCAACTTCTAAATTTGACAGGCGTTTTTTGATGACAAAGTATTGTTGTTTGGAAGGAATTTTATATTTAGCAAGAGTTAACCGGGGAACGAATTTTTCCGAACTCTCCAGTCTTGAAGAAATTTCTTTTATACTTTCGCTTATTCTTTCAATTTCTTTCTCACGCTTAAAATCAAGATATAAAACAATATTATTTCCAATTGTTAAGGCGACTTCAAATGCGTATAAATAAAATAAATTTTTATCAAACAAAGCTGTCTCAATTTTTTCTATCGTTGATTTTTTATCAGTAAACTCTCCAAATGAATGAATTAAAATATTATAGTTTTCGATTTTCTCCCATTGAAACTGGGGATACAATTTTCTAAAATCCGCCAATTGATCAACGATTTGATTTTTTGTTTCGTCGGGTAACTCAATCTTTAATGTCATCTCCATATATATATTTGTATTGTAATAATAGTCTGGATTCCCGCCTCCGCGGGAATGACAATGTGAACTACAAATCAAATGCTTTTGCAATATTTCGTGTCGAAAAATTTTTTAAGTTAGTGACAACTTCTTTAACTTCGGCATCAATTAATTTTGCCTGTTTCTTTTTGTTTTCTAACTGCCTATCCCCTTCCGTCACCGCGATTATACTTGGTGAAACTTTTTTTACCAACTCAAAGTAATCATTATTTGTTTGAAAAAAAGGAAGTAAAATAATCAAGTCGATCATATTCAAGTTAGCAAGTATCTCTGCTCTCTCATGTTGATGGTGAACTTGAAGTTTTCTTTTGTGTTTTTTAATAAACTCATCTGACTCTAAGGCAATAATTAAAAAGTCACCTTGCTCTTTAGCTGCCTCTAGAAACTTTAAATGACCATAATGGATTAAATCAAAACATCCTCCAACTAAAACGGATTTTTTGTTTTTGAAGATTAAAGTATTTTTTTTTATATCCAAATATGAAATAATCAAGGCTTTATTTTTCATTCTAGTATTATACCTCAAACCCAATGTCATTCCCGCGGAGGCGGGAATCCAGACAAAAAGCACTGGATCCCCTTCTTCAAGGGGATGACAAACGATGCAACAATTTTATACAATCAATATATGGATCTAACTACCGAAATCGTTGAAGAAAAACAGAATGCTTTGATCGTATCAAAAAAAGAATATCTATTTATTTCTCTCTTGAAAAACGAGTTAAAAAGAGTCTCCATTAGTCCTTTTAACTCTCCTTTTGTTCCAAAAAATATCAAAATGTTTCACTATATTTTTATCATTAACGAAGTTGTGACAATTGATCGTGTCAGTAAAAATACTGATAGTATTTTTATCTATCTTTTTTTTGGTAAAAAAAACTATTCAAGTAATTCTAAAAACTATCCGAAAAATATAAAAATTATTACCATTAATGGCTCTCATCTTGAAAAAAATGAGATTGATAAAATTCTTTGGTTCGCTCTTTCTAAAAGCAGGGAAACTATTCTTAATCTAAACCTATCTCAACTAATAAAGAAAAAAATAAATTTTGTCCCTGATATTTTTCTAAACTACAAGAAATTTATTACTAAAAAAAATTTAATTTTGTTTGTAATTTTTTATATTATTACTATTCATGTTGCTTTCATTCCTTTTCTTTTTCTATCATTTTTCTTAAATTATCAAAATTATTTGGCTCTTAAAAAAAATTCTCTAAAGAATATTAATAATTCATTATCAGTAAACGGCATTTCAAAAAAATTATATTCAATTGCCCGACCGACCTACTTATTATTTGGGATTGCTATCTTGCCGGATAATTTAATAGACATTAACGAAAAAAGCTCCACAATTATTAAACAAACTCAGCAATTAATGAGTGATTTCAAAGGTTTAGAAGAAATATTTTTTCAGCAACAAAAATCAGCAGAACAAAAAAATATTTTGACTTTGAGAATTGAAAAAATTAAAAGTAACTTGGATAGCATTCAAGAAGAACTTAATGCTATTGCTCAAAAAATACCAATAAAAAATAGTTTTTTTGATCAGATAAAAAAACAACTGATTGAACAGTCGGACAATATTCAAAAAGCACAAAAAGTGATAGATTATTTTCAAAAAACTATTTCCCAGGAAAAAATAAGTAAATATGTCGTTTTTTTTGCCAACAATATGGAGCTTCGACCCGGCGGTGGTTTCTTAGGATCATTTGGCGTTTTCAAAATCGGAAACTATAGCATCGGAGATATACAAATCTATGATATTTATGATGCCGATGGCCAACTGACAGTCCACTTAGATCCACCAAAACCAATTGCACAATATTTAAGCGTTCCTCATTGGTTTTTTAGAGATTCCAATTTTTCGCCTGACTTCTTTACCAATTACCAGAAAGCTTTATTGTTTCTTGAAAAAGAAATGAAAATGACTGGTTTTTCCGGCGGAATTCTACTTACAACCACTGCCATTGAAAATATTTTATATGCCTTTAATGATTTATATCTGCCCGATTTTAAAGAATATATAAATGCTAAAAATTTTTATTTAAAAACTCAATTTTATGTGGAGAAAAAATTTTTTCCTGGATCAATTCAAAAAAAAACGTTTTTATCTTCCATAGTTAGACAAATAAAAAATAATTTCAATTCTGTTGACCCAAAAAATCTGTTTTTTCAAATCAAAAAGTCCTTTGATGAAAAACAGATAGTTGTTTATTTTGAAGATCAAAATTTTCAATCTCTTTTTGACTCTAGCTTTTGGTCTGGACGGGTAATTGATCCAAAATGCACAATATCTGACCAATGTATAACAGATTATATTTTCCCTTATGATGCCAATCTTGGAGCTAATAAGGCCAATTTTTTTATTAATCGCTTTGTTAACTTAAAAATTAAGATTGATTCTCAAGGACAAATTAGCCATCTGCTTTCCCTTCAATATAAAAATGATTCTCCGGCAGAAATTTTTCCTACCGGTTATTATCGTAACTATTTTCAAATTCTTCTTCCCAAAAATTCAACTTTAAATCAAATTACCAAGGATGGTGTTTTAGTCGAAAATGTTGATCAAATGGATGACCAACAGTACAAATTAATCGGATTTCTTTTTGAACTGGCTCCGGGAAAAATAACTGATATTAAAATCAGTTACCAATTAAATGAACCGCTTAAAAAAGGAAAGAATATTTATCAATTAGTCGTTCAAAAACAAACTGGAGCAAAAAACTCCGATCTTATTTTGGAATTTGAATTAAATAAAAGCATTTCTATCCTTAATCAAAATTTTTCTCCTATTGTTAAAGATAATCAAATCATCTATAATACGAACTTATTAACTGACAAAATATTTTTCATTGAGTTAACAAGGAATTAGCTGAAAAATAATTGTTATAACTATTATAATTTTTATAAATTTTATATGAAAGGCAAGAAATCGCATAGTTCAACTGATAAAGTTTCTTTGAAAGCTGAATTACGAACCATTTTTGGCAAAAAATTAAATAAGGTCAGAAAACAAGGATTGGTCCCAGGTAATATATTTGGACCTGATTTTAAATCTAAGTCTATCTCTGTTGTTTATAAAGATCTTGTCAAGACCTATAAAATGGTTGGTGAAACCGGAATCGTTTATATATCTTTAGACAAAGAAAATATTCCAGTTTTAATAAAAACTATCCAAAAACATCCGCTATCAAGTTCTCTGCTTCATATTGATTTTAGAAAAATCGATCTTTCTAAAAAGATTGAAACTAACGTTCCGGTTAAAGCAGTTGGCATTTCTGAGGCTGTTTCCCAAAAAGCTGGTGTTCTTCTTATTCAATCTGAAACCTTATTAGTTGAAGCTTTGCCAGAAGATATTCCTTCTCACATTGAAGTTGACATAACAGTTATAAAAGATATTGGCCAGGAAATTAAAGTTTCTGATCTGAAAAAATCAGATAAGTATGAGATAAAAACTCCAATTGAAAAAGTTATTCTAGGTGTCGTCGCTCATAAAGAAGAGAGTATTGTCCCAGAAACGGCTGTTGCGGCTCCTGAGATAATCACTGAAGCCGTCAAGGAAGGGGAAGAAGCTCCAGTTGAGGGTGGAGAAAAGAAACCCGCCTCCGCTGTAAAAGCTTCGGTGGGCAAGGAAAAAACTGAGGGTGAAAAAGAAGTTAAGAAATAAAGTTTATTTCAAAATTTATATGACAATAATCAAAAGTGAATTTTCATTAGCTTTAAATCAGGTTGCCACCGAAAGAGGCATCTCTGCTGATGACGTTGTCTTATCGATTGAACAAGCTATTATTGCCGCATATAAAAAAGAATATTCTAAAGAGGAAGAGGAAATCAAAGTTGTCGTCAACAAAGACAGTGGTGAAGCCAAAATATTTAAAGACGATAAAGATATTACTCCTCCAGGTTTTGGACGAATTGCTGCTCAAACCGCCAAACAGGTTATCTTGCAAAAAATTAGAGAGGCAGAGAAAAAAACTGTGGCTTCTCATTATTTGTCTCAGGTTGGAACTTTAGTCAAAGGTCGTATTATTCGTTACGACGGCTATAGCGCTTCAATTGACATTGGTAAAGCTGAAGCTATTCTTCCTAAAGAAGAACAGATGAATAATTATCAATATCGAGTCAATGATAATTTGATTGTCTATCTCAAAGAAATTTCCAATGATAAATTTGATAATCCAAGAATTATTGTTTCCCACTCTCATCCTAAGTTAATAGAGGAACTATTTAAACGCGAAGTCCCGGAGATAGCAAACGGTACGATTGAAATTAAAAAGATTGTCCGAGAACCAGGTGAACGAGCTAAAATAGCAGTTACTTCGATCCAATCAGGTGTTGATCCGGTCGGAGCCTGTGTTGGTCAAAAAGGTGTCCGAGTCCAAACCGTGATTGATGAATTGGGTGGAATGGAAAAAATTGATATTATTCAGTGGAATAAAGACGAAAAATTATTTTTAATGGCGGCTCTTTCACCAGCTAAAATTACTTCCGTCGAAATTGACAAAACCGGAAAAAGGGCTAAAGTGACTGTTGATGAAAAAGAGGCTCCTTTGGCAATTGGCAAAGGCGGAATTAATGTTAATTTAGCTTCAAGACTAACTGAATTTGAGATTGATATTGTTCAAACTAAGTCTGAAGAACCGGCAAAAGCTGTTGAGGCTGCTCCAACTTCTGAAATTACTCCAGAAAAGAAAGTTAAAGAAGAAAAGCCAAAGGTATAATTCTATGAAAACTCGTCCACCAATCGTTGCCATCCTCGGCCATGTTGATCATGGTAAAACTACTCTTCTTGATTTTATTAGAAAAAGCAACATCACCGATAAAGAATATGGTGGTATTACTCAAAAGATTGGTGCTTATGAAATTACGACTGAATTTAAAGATTATAAAACCAACAAAATAACCTTTATTGATACTCCTGGTCACGAGGCTTTTACTAAACTTCGAGCACGAGGGGCTAATGTGGCTGATATTGCCCTACTTTTAATTGATGGAAAAGATTCTGTTATGCCACAAACTGAGGAATCAATTTCTCATATTAAAGCAGCTAAAATACCGTTTATTGTTGTTATTAATAAGATCGATTTGCCAGAAACTAATCCAGATAAAGTTAAAAATGACCTTTTGAAATATGAAGTTTTAACGGAAGGTAAAGGTGGAGATGTTCCAGTTGCCTTAGTTTCTGCCAAAACCGGCAAAGGTATTAACGAACTTTTGGAAACAATTCTTTTTATTGCGTCCGACCTCAAACTCACATGTGATGAAGAAAACCCTGTTCAGGCTTATATCATTGAAACAAAAAAGGATCGTCGGGGAATCGTCGCTAGCGCAATCATCAAAGATGGGGCAATAAAAATTGCCGATACCGTCTTTGTCAACGATCAAAAAATCAAAGTTAAATCACTAATTAATGATCTGGGTAAAAACGTTACTCAGGTAATCTCTTCTAATCCATTTGAAATTACCGGTTTTTCTGATATGCCTGAAGTAGGAAGTATGATCAGACCGATTCAAACGATTCCTTCCCTCATAACCCCTAACAGTCTAACCCCTAATCCCTCCCCTTCTCTCACTCTTGAAGATGTTTTAAAGGTCGAAGTGGTCGAAAAGAAATTACCTGCCATAATAAAGGCCGATTCACAAGGTAGCATCGAAGCCATAAAAAATTCTTTAAAAGATAATACTAATTTAAACATAGTTTTAATAGCTGTCGGGGAAATTAATAAATCGGATATATTTTTAGCAAAAGCGACTAAATCAATTATTATTGGATTTACGGTAAAAACTAGCCACGAAGCTGAAAGTTTAGCTAAACAAGAGAAAGTCATTATTAAAAGTTATCAAATTATTTATGAGCTTTTAGACGAATTGAATGAAGTAGCTAATTTAATTAAAGAAAAAGAAGAAAAAGAAAAAAACTTAAAAGGGGAAGCTCAAATACTGGCAAACTTTCTAATCGAAGGAGAAAAAATTTTCGGAGTTTCGGTCATAAAAGGAAAATTAAATCTGGGTGATGAGATTGAAGTCTTTAGAAAAAACAAACCTATAGGAAAAACTAAGTTAGTATCATTAAAAGTTCGGGCTAAGACAGTTAATGAAGTAAAAAGAGGCCAAGAGGCTGGAATGATATTTGGTCCTCCACTTGACTTTTTGGTTGGTGATGTGGTAAAATCTATCCTATAAGATTTTAATCATCTATGGATAACAACCAAAACACTTTAGCTCGTATCCAAGAAATTACTACCAAGTGCCGTTCGGCCGTTATTGTTGTTCCTCCAAATCCGTCCATTGATGCCATTGCTGCTTCCACTTCCCTCTATTTAGCCTTAAGTAAAATGGGTAAAACTGTTTCTATCGCTTGTAGTCAGAAAGTCCAATCAGATTTAGTCGCTTCAGATAAATTTCAAAATATTATTGGTGCCGGAGGAGATAGCTTAATGGTTTCTTTTCCTTATACTGATGGGGCTATTGATAAGGTTGACTACAACATTCAGGGTGAATCTTTTAACTTGGTGGTCACCCCCCGTCCGGGATTCCAAAAATTAAATCCTAATCAGGTCAAATTTTCATACACCGGAGGACTGGTCGATGTAATATTCGTTATTGATGCACCTACATTAAACAGCTTAGGAGCAATTTATACTGAGAACCAAAATCAATTTAATGGCAAAGACATTATTAATATTGATCGGCATCTTACAAACGCCTATTATGGAACTGTTAATTATGTCAACAAAACAATTTCTTCAATTTCTGAATTGATTTTATCTATTCTACAAACACTGGGAACTGAAATTGATCGGGATATGGCTACCAATCTGTACGCAGGATCAGCTGCTTCAACCAACAATTTTACTTCTTATTCAACCAATGCTGACACCTTTGAACATATTGCCACATTACTTAGATTAGGTGCTGTTAAAAAAGCTTTCAAAAAACCGAATCCCATTAATACTCAACCAACTATGAATTTTCAATCACCACCAATGAGACCGCAACCTCAGGTTATTAACTCTATACCAAGTCATTCTCCTGAAGTACCAAAGTCAGGACCGATCGAATCGGTCGAAAAAGAAGCTGTTATTGATAAACCACAAACCAGCCAGGAATGGCTAAAGCCAAAAATCTTCAAAGGGGGAGGACTTATTTAAAAAATTTCTAATTTCTAATTATTCTAATTAATCTAAAAAAGTTCCAATATCCAAGTTTTGATCGGTCAATTGGTCATTGATTAGAAATTAGATCAATTAGGTTAATTAGGTCAATTTGAGATAGTATAATTACTCCATGAACCTCACTTTAATTTTAGTAGCAATCCTATTCTTAGTTACTCTTTTTATAATCAAATCTTGGTTAAATAAACTTGAAGAAAAAACTACTTTATCTTCCGATGTTGTTGAATGGCTAAAAACTTCAAATCTTTCTGTAGACCAAAAACTTTCAAAAAACTTGGAGATATTTGCATCCGTTCAAAAATCAATTGGAGAATTTTCTGAAATTGGTAGGTCGATGAAAGAGCTACAAGAATATCTTACTTCTCCAAAATTGCGGGGTAATATTGGTGAACATGTTTTAAAAGAATTATTGGCACAAAATTTTCCGAAATCTTCCTACAAACTTCAATATCATTTTAAAACCGGTTCAATCGTTGATGCAATTCTGATCACTTCCCAAGGTTTGATTCCAATTGATTCTAAATTCCCGATTGATACTTTCAAAAAAATCGCCAGGGCAAACAATAAAGATGAGATTGCATCCATAAAAAAAGATTTTGAACGAGACGTTAAAAAACACGTCGATGATATTGCCAGAAAATATATTTTGGCCGAAGAAAAAACCGTTGATTATGCTATCATGTATGTCCCTTCCGAAAGTATTTATTATGAATTAATTAATAACGAATCAGTATTTGATTATGCAGGAGCTAATCGTGTTCTACCTGTTTCTCCTATGAGTTTTTATGCATATATCAAAGCAATCTTAATTTCATTTGAAGGTGAAAAAATTGAAACTAAAGCCAAAGAAATTTTAAAAATATTACAAGCAATTAAAAAAGATTATCAAAAAACCGACGAAGCCTTATCTGTTTTAAATAAACATGTGACCAACGCTTATAACCAAAGCTCACAGGTAACGAAGGCTTTTTCTTCGTTGGGGCAAAAGTTGGAGTCTACAAGCTTATTATCTATTGAGAACCAAAAAGAATTACTTAAGTAGTGGTGTGATTTATCACACCAAAATAATCATCAAATGTATTATTATGGAACGATGAATCGTTCCACTACACAAATTACATTTAGAGACGAAATAAAGTTAAAAGATAAACTAGATTACAAAACCGTTCTTGACCTCATCCTCAAATCTCGCAATATAAAAAACATTGACGAATTTCTCACTCCCCCCTCCCCACTTACTTTAACTCTTGAAGACTTTGGTCCATACAAAAAATCTTTCGAAAAAGTTATAAAAATACTTAAAGATATTAAAGAAAAAAATCAAATGATCGTCGTTTATACCGACTACGATGCCGATGGAATTACCGGTGGCGCTGTTTTGTGGGAAACATTACACTTGCTCGGTTTTAAAGTCCGACCTTATGTCCCTGATCGAAAAAAAGAGGGTTATGGTTATTCCAATTTAGGAATTGATAATTGTATAGAACAATTTAACCCTGGACTAATTATTACTGTTGATCATGGTATCACCAAAATAAAAGAAGTTGAATATGCCAAGTCAAAAAAAATTAGAACAATCATAACAGATCATCATCTTAAAGGTGATGCATCACCTAAAGCTGAAGCGATCTTTCACATCCCCGCTCTTTCCGGTTCCGGCGTTGCCTATTTTTTCGCAAAGGAAATATTTAATTCTTTTTCACCTGTACAGACGCAAAATTTTGCGTCTCTACAAAAAAATTTCCAAACAGATTATTTGGCGTTGACCTCCATCGGCACGATCGCCGACCTTGTTCCTTTGATTGGTCCTTCCCGTTCGCTTGTTAAATACGGACTCGAATCTTTTTCGAAAATAAAACGTTTTGGCATTAAACATATATTAAAACAGGCAAACATTGAGGACAAAAAAATCACCCCTTATGAAGTTGGGTTTATGATCGCGCCCCGAATCAATGCAATTGGAAGACTGGAACACGCAATCGATGCGCTACGTTTGCTTTGTACCAATGATGAAAAAAAAGCCTATGATCTGGCTCACAAAATCGGAAATGTGAATGTTGAAAGACAGGAGCTGGTTGAGAAATCTGTTGCGGAGGCACGTTCATCGATAGGGTCAGACCCTCGTCGAGGGTCTGACCCTATTATAATCCTCGTCTCTGACCACTGGCATGAGGGCATCATCGGTTTGATTGCCTCAAAGATCGCCGAAGAATTTTATCGGCCAACCTTGGTTTTAACAAAAACTGAAACTGGTTATAAAGGTTCAGCCCGCTCAATCCCCTCTTTTCACGTTACCGAATTTTTACGTTCCCTTAAAAAAAATATTATTGATGTTGGTGGTCATAAACAAGCCGCCGGTTTTACTTTGGAAAAAGATCAACTTTCTATCTTCAAGATGGCCGCATTCAAGTTGGCAAATAAATTAATTAAAGATAAAGATCTTGAAAGAAAGATTGAAGCGGATCTAAAAATTCCTATCTCAAAAATTAATTTAGATTTAGTCAAATCACTGGAAGTTTTAGAACCTTTTGGCATGGGTAATTCCCGCCCGACTTTTTACAGCGAAGGGATTCTTACCGGCGCCCAACTCCTCGGCAAAACCCAAAAACACCTAAAAATTTGGGTATCAGATATTACGGGTAAGACTGGTTCTGTCATCCCCGTGAAAACGGGGATCCAGATCTTAGAATTAATATCGTTTAACAATGCGGAAAAATTTAAAACCTTATCCCGCGGGCAAAAAATAAAAGTTGTCTATAATCTTGATATAAATGAGTGGGATAACAAAAAAACCGTACAGGGGAAAGTCATTTTTTTAGAAAGTCTAAACGATTGAAAAATAAATTTTATAAGTATACAATGAGCTTATGAAAACAAGTATTTATTTGAAGCTCCAGAAAAAATTTGGTGGCCAGTGGGTTGCGTCCAGTCAAGACGGAAAAATTATATATGCATCTTCAAAAGAAGTTGATAACATCTTTAAAAGTCTTAAAGAAAAGAAGATCTCCCCTCAAAAAACCGTAATCGGTTTTATCGATAAATATGGACAAGTCAGTGCTTACGTTTCCTTATCAATACAAACAGATTGAATTTGGTAAAGTTTTTAATCCATATATACCTGTATCTGTAA
>Ga0210046_1001331_pt1 | contig 19470 bp, 12 predicted proteins | sample CryGeyCG2114_250_FD_185461 | JGI IMG/M metagenome (GOLD analysis project Ga0210046, IMG submission 185461) | Groundwater microbial communities from aquifer - Crystal Geyser CG18_big_fil_WC_8/21/14_2.50 (SPAdes) (version 2) | ecosystem: Environmental > Aquatic > Deep subsurface > Groundwater ... | reverse complement strand
AAACACTCCTGCAACCATCGGTTCAAAAGTCACCTTCGGTTGTTCCTTGCTAATGCAATATTATGAAGAAAAATGTCTATATTTGAAACCGAAAACTAAATTGTCCGATTAATAGGGGGCTTAACCACGGTGTAGCCCCGGTCGAATGTGTATGTTTCCGAAACGTTGTTAAAAGTCCAGTTGGTTGGGTTTCTTCGTCTGCCCCAAGGGTCAAAACTTAGCCTTTCTACAACCTCGCCCTTATGGTTGGTAATGGTTTCAAAACTGCCCTGGTAATCTTTGTGGATGTAGTTCATGGTTGCTTTGCCATCCTGATCGATTACATAAATGGCAAAAAGGCCATCGCCTCCGCTGAGGTAATGCAACTGGCGCAGATTACCGTTGGCATCTTCTGTCGTTTCAAAAGTGCCATCGACAAAGGGATTTCCTGTTTGCGCCATTGCTGTCATAAAACAAAGATAGGAAACAAAATGAGCCGAATCCCACCAGTTACAAACTGGTGGGAGCGGGGGTTGTTCAATTATTTTATTTCCGTTATGATATTTGTAACCATCTCTTCTTGATTCAAAATAGGGTATTTACTGAAGAACTGTTAATTAGCGTAGGGTATAGTTGTACAGTATTTAAGTTTTATAACTTTATTCTTTTTATCAATTCTATCCAATACGCCATAGATACTTTTTAAATGAATATTATCAATATCATTTATAGTACAGAGTTTACATATGAATAGATAATTATTAAAGTGAAAAGTAATACTATCTTGTTTAATAGCATATTGAACTGAGTCTAGCGGTATTGCAACATCCATTTGATTGGTTCTTTTTTCATCACTTAAATACTTCTTGTTAGAATACCCATACTTCATGATGCGTTTATAAGTACTGTCAATATTGTAGTTTTTCTTGTCGAAGTAAAATGCAGACTGCCTTTCCCGAAATTTTAACAAATCCCAATATAAAATCAACAAATCTTTCTTTTGATACGAACCAACCAATAACCAAGGCCAGGTCTCTATTCTAGCAAATGGGTTATATTCATCTTTGCTAACTTCAAATCCATTATACAAATTGTCATTTTTACTAATATCTTTACCCTTAGATAACAAGGTTCCGCATTTAGTATTAAAAGCTTTGTCAGGACCACGACTTATTAAAACGAATCCTTTTATATAGCTATGTGATTTGTCGAAATGAGGACAATACATATATGTATCTGTTCCTTTAAGTGAAAATGGATCAGAGAATATTGATTTTAAATAATATTGATCAGAAGAATCTGCATTCGACCAGATATCGCTAAGATTAATTGGATACGACCCGTTTTCGTAGAAATAATTATCAAATACATTAAGGTACTTACTTGATGTTATGTCTTTGTTTATTAATTGAATTTTGTTTTTATTAACATAATAATCAAATACTAATCTACCAAATAAAACAAAAGCAATCACTATTAATAATGTGAGAAATATTTTTTTCTTCATAATATGATATTATTTAGGGTTTAAAACAGGTGGCAGTTTCGTCTAACGATTATCAATATAGTTATATAGTAAGGAGCCATTACTTTCATATGAATACATATACAAAACACTTCCCCAGGCAATCTTTGCAAAATATACATCAGATGGATAACCAAATAATCCAGGTGGATTAGAATGATATGCCATTGCTGATACAATAGGTGCAGCAGTTCTCATGGAAATCCAAACTTTCATTGATTTTCCATCAATAACTACGTTGGCACCGTTTATATTAATAGAAGGACTTTTTGGAGAATTAGTAAAAAAATCACTTAGTTCTGGATCCCTTGTATAATCCCATTCCTTCAAATTATCAATGATTACCTGGGCACGTAGATCATCATTTAGCTCTTTCCAATCCCATTTGCCAGACATTGATTTTACATGTTTTATTTCAGTTTGTACTTGATGCATTGCATCATTAAACAACCCGATAAAAGCTCCGGTAACTGCTCCATTGGCAAATTTTCCACCGCCAAGCGCTTCGGCAGTGCCACCAATGGCGGCACCAACAACACCATAGGCCAATGTATTATCTCCAAGATATTTTGTCATACTGCCCAATCCTATGCTACTAAAAAAACCTGATATTAGTCCTAGTTCAAAACGTCCACCCTGTATTAAATTCAGGCCCCCATAAAACACTCCGTGTGCCGCTGATCGTATGGCCAAATGTATAAATTTAGCTGAATTTGCCCACATACTACCAATACAATTGGTTGCCGCTGAAATAAAGGCACCTTTTGTTCCTTCCATCATTCCTGCACCGAGAGCCTGAGAAAAATTAGCACCACTCATCAATGCGTTTAAAACGCCACCAGTAAACCTGGCTGCTGCACCTGCGAGAACTGCAACCATTAAGGGTGCAGCTGTACCAAGTGATGCAACAGTGATGCCTGCCATAACTACAAATCCTACCATTGTACTGATAAATGATGCAAATCCAGCATCACTCATTGAATACCCACTCGGATCGGTAAATGACAGCGGGTTATTCATACAGTAGGAGTAACGGTTTAGCCCCTGGGTATGTTCAGGCATCTGCGAAAAGGGATCTGCACTTAGAAAACGACCAATCACAGGATCATAAATCCTTCCGTTCATGTTTACCAGCTCAAAAAGGTCAAGATGTTCATGGCCTGTAAAACCACGATCCATAATTAACCTGGGAGGTTCTACAAACGCTTCCCAGGTTAATGGGTTACGGCGCTTACCCCAGGCATCATAACTATATTCTTCAATTAATATTCCGTTTTCATCGGTAATGCATTGGATGGAACCCAAATGATCGGTATGAATATATTTGAAATCATATTCCGTTACATTTTTTCCTTTGGACTCTTCAATTCCGGTCATCTTATTGATGGTATATATGGCGAATAACCCGGAACCTCCGTTTAAATAGTGCACTTGTTTTTCGCTGCCATTCTCAATGACTTTTTCGTATAATCCACCTCCAACATAGTATTTTTGTTTGGTTATGTTACCTTCTTTATACTCTTTCATCATTTTCCGTTCGTGGGAGGCACCATATATGATGTCCAAAGAATTTTCCCCTTCATCAATATGCTTTATTTTATCAAATGAGGTATATTGAATTTCCTGCAATAGCAAGCTGATTGGCATATTATTACCATTTATTGCTGTCACAGCATGTGGTCTTGGCCCTTCATAGCTATAATCCCCCACATCAGATTTTTTGGTAATATTACCTAATTCATCATAACTCATCGATAATGTTTGAACCCCATTTCTTATCACACTTTCCAATCGGTTTACATCATCATATAAAAATTCCTCCTTTATCGATTTTGATCTGTCATATCTGTATTTTAAATTAGCGATATTATACCAGGCGTATTCAATATCCTGAATATTTGGCGTGGCAATTGAGGTGATCAACCCTGTATTTTCATCATATCCATGGTAGGTGGATAAACCATTTCCCATGGCAAATTCGATAAGTTGTCCCCTCGCATTTATATCACGCGTTTCCCACAGCATTTTACCGTTATCATTTTGTTGTATTTTCACCAAATAGCCATTGTTATCATAAACATTTCGTACCTCATAACCAGATGGGTAGACAAGTGTTTTTGACCTGCCAATTACATCATACGTATTTGATGTTGTGAAACTTTCTCCACCAAAAGTTTCAACCGTACTCACCGGCCTTGATAACTCATCATAATTGTATGTTTGAATAACATTGGGGGATCGTACTTCTGCAATTTTACCTATCCCATTTTGGGCAATATCATAAGTCCAAAAAGTTTCTCCTTCTGGTTCATTTGAATAGATCATGCGACCAAGTTTGTCGTATTGATAGGTCGTATATTTATTATTGGCATCTGTCTTGTTTAGAAGTTCGCCGAAAGGATTATACGTGTAACTTATTAATCCCAAGTCAGGATCATGAAGTTTTGTACGATTACCGAAAAGATCATAGGTTATTTCAGTTTTGTTATTTTTTGGATCATTTATCCTGTATAGTAAACCGTTACTATAATATTCATAGGTGTTTGAATTTCCATTTGCATCAATACTTTCAATTAACCATCCGGCAGCGTTTAAAATTTTAGTGTTTTGCTGTAATTCGGGATTTGTGATGGTTGTTTCTAAACCATTATAAGTGGTTGACATAATCCTGTTACCTGGCGAAATCTGAGTTTTAAGCCGATTAATATCGTCATACGTATATTCAGTATATAGAATGCCTGAAGCAGCACTTCCCTTAAAATAGGGGTCAGACACCTTTTTTAATAAATTGTTGTCATAATATTCTTTGTCTACATATATTTTTTGGTCGTTTAGCCCTATAGCTACAATTCGTAATTCCCGTCCAAATTTATCGTAATACGTTTTTGAAACAGAGCCACCGGAAGTTTTAGCCCATGAATAATAATTTGCCATAACAGGTTCTGTTGGCGCATCATCATCTCCCTCAATTCCCCATCTTAGCACCGAAACGGATTGTGTGCCATCAGGATTAGTTGTTTTAAGTAAACGACCAAGATTATCGTACATATATTTCATGGCAAGACCATTTGGATCTTTTAATAGTGTGATTTTCCCAGTAAAAGGATCATATTCCTTATAATCAGAATGGTCAAGAGGATCAAAGGAAGATTCTATAAAGCGTCCCTGGTTATCATATACAGTATGGTACTCGCGATCTTCCATATCAGTACCTCTTTGAATAGTCTTGATAAGGTTGCCCTTACCGGGTGCAGTGTCTTTGTAAAAATACTCTTTAGATAATTTTTGTGCATCCCAAGGTTGCTGATGTTCTTTTTTCAACATCCCTTTAAAAGGTCCATCTGTGTAATACTCAAAATAGGAAGCATGGGTAATATCGTCACTTCCGTTTTTTTGCTGGAGCACATAAGCATTTTCAAGTCTTCCCAATATCCAGTTAGTTTCGTCAGGCGAATAGTAAGTGTTCGTGTTTATTTCGCGAAATTCAAAATCTGACTCATTGGAGTTTAAATTTAAATAAGGATCATTATCTTGCATAGAATGGGAACTGGTCAAATCTCCCCATGTATTGTACCCATAATCCGTACGACTAACCTTAACCAAGCTACCATCATTTTCGTACACTTTTGATAACGTCTTTTTTAAATAAGGAAAATATTTTAAACTCCATTTGTTTTGATCCCAATACTTATGCTTGTCGTATAAATTGAAAGTCTCCGATATTGGCACTGGGTTACCAACTAATTTAGATATGTATTTCTTGTTATAAATTGGGGCAATGAAAAAGAAATCATCGTCAATTTGATAAGTTGTTAACTCCGTTAAATCTGAATTTGAAGATTGATAGGCTCTTGACACTGTCTGAAGAAAGCCAAGAAATCCTTTACCCTGCATATGAACCCGGGGGCTTTCAAAACGATACGTTGTTGATTTAATGTATGATTCACCATTAGAGGAAATCTGGTTTACAACAAACAACTGACCAGGCAAGAAAGCTATTGGGAATGTTGGAATTGTACCATCTGTTCTTATTGACCCAAAATAAGGTTTGTATTCAATTCTTTCGGTAATACCAAGCCCGTTCGTAATAGCATAAACTTTATCAATTGGAGCATCCAACAGGTACAGTCTGCCACCCTGATATTTTATATACCTGTTTGTTGGGACAGGATCGTCAACGTAGAATATATTACCAAATAAATCACTTCTTCCATCACTATCAAAATCACCAATGCATGATATGGCATATTTAGTATTTGTACCACCATATTGATGGGTTGAAACTTCAATTAAGTCATCCCCGGCAGAATTTGATAATACAATAGTAAAATCTGCTTGCATCTCATAATTCAAAGTACAATAACGCGACCTTAAAATATCACTTCTGCTGTCTCCATTAAAATCGCCCACAAAATAATTGGCATCAGCAACACAGTTAGGAATAGGGATGTTCTTATTATCCAACGTACGTACAAAACCTGCACCCCAACACTGAAATATTGAAAAATCTTGATTGTCTTTTATTAAGCATACATCGGTAACCATATCACCATTAAAGTCACCTAATAAAAAATCATCTTCTATATCAAAGTTGAAAAGTCCTTCAGGAATTGTGCTGATTACCGCATCCCAATCAGTCAGGTTATTTTTATATAAATAACTATCCCCGGTAGGATTAATCTGTAATAAGTCGGTTCTTCCATTGCCATTAAAGTCAGCAAAAACTATATTGTTTTCAACAGCAAAAAATGGCCAACTAATTCCATTTGAGCGCGTTTCGAATGGATTGGCAACGTCTGCTGTACCGTATTTACAAGTGCTAACTTCTCCATTATATAACCTAATAAGAATATCGGCTAGGCCATCACCATCAAAATCACCAACATCTGCTCGATACCCGTTATAAGAGCCGTTATAGATAATCGCCTGTGGATATAAAGTGAAACCAAAATCCTTATTAAATAAATATAGGTCACCAATAAAATGGCTATTAATGTCCTCAATTACGGTAAGCAGTATATCCGAAATTCCATCACCATTAAAATCAGCAACATGCACCTGCTGATACTTATGATTTGGATGGTTAGAAATGGATGGCGTGGCAGAAAAATTCCCCCCCCCATGGTTTCTCATAATAACCACCTCATTCGATTCATCATGAACATTAGGCCCATTTGGTCCCATGGCTTTTTGAAAGCAAATATCGTTTAAACCATCACCATTAAAATCACCTACAAAGGGTTTGCCATTGCCAGTTAATTCTTCGCTACAATTAAAATTATAATCCTCAGTCGGAATATCGGGCCAGGTAAAAACTGTTTTATTGAATTTCATTTGGTCAGTACCCACAAGCTCCAACCAGTCAAAATAGCTATTTTCTGTTGTGCCCCGGCTTGAATAATGCAGATTATAGGTGCGATAAACAGTGCCGTTAAATAATGATTTAATGGTTGTCAGCCTTTTTGTTACCTTAAATGTGTTGTTTGAGCCATGATGTTGAACACGTGTTATGATATCAGACTCTCTGTCGGTATATTCGAATAAAACCTTGCAGTTACCGTAAACAATGCTAGCAATATAACATTCCCCTGATAAAGGGATGTTCGTGTAATTGAAAATAATTTCGTTTCCAAGCCGATCTTTAATCTTATCGACAAAATAATTCATCACAGCTCTTTCAGGAAACAATGTGGCGGCACTTGATCTTTGTCTTGAATCAATACTATATCCATATTCGTAATACAATCCGCTTTTTGTTGAACTTGTAAAAAACCACCCATCGTTCCAAGCATTTTTTTGTACTCTGGAGAAGCTTTCATCTTCAGTTCTATATTCTGCCGTTTGATAACCTGTTGTTACTCCTATTTGTATCAGTTTTTGTCCATCAAGACTGTACTCTTTCGCGTTGAAATAAGACTGAAAATCAAAATTTACTTGTGTTCCACTATAGTATTCAGTTTGTCTTACACTTGAAACAGCCGACACCCCTCCTAAAGTCCATCCGGGTCCCATCACCCCATCACCTCCATTACTATTATATACCAATGAAATTTCAGGGGTCATTCCAGACACCCCCGGACTAACTTCAATGGGGATGCTATACACCGCAGAGCCTGAGCCTGAAACAGACAAACTGCCCGGAATCGTTCCTACAACTCCATTATCACCCGGGATTGGCCCTCCGGTTTCTCCTCCACCAGGGGGTTCTACATAAAAAGGATCTATACTGGCTCTAACATAGTTATTTACATCAGAGGTCGCGGAAAAATTACTGCCTGGAGGTGTTACTATATTAAACGTCATTTTAATGAAATCACTGGCCCGCCAATCTTTTGTTTCATTCGATGGTACCGGTTCATTCAACTCAAACGATGTACCTGTAATCTGTCCAAAAATAATCGAAGTCCAAATGAAAATTCCAAATGTAAGTATTGCTGATCTCATGAGCTTGCGGGTTTTGCGTTAAGCGCTGAATTGATATTTAATGATTTGTAACTATTGTTTTATCACCTTCCAGGTACTTTTTTTGCCATCAACAACTAAAGTAAGCAAGTAGGTGCCATTATCCTTGTTCCGGATATCAACTAAATTTACAGGCATGACATCATCTTGCCGGAAAATGAGCTCCCCTGTTGCTGAATGCAGGTAGATGGAAATTTTTTGATTATAAGTTACGTTTGTCATTTCAACGTTAAATTGTCCTCCGGTCGGATTGGGATATATATTGAAGGTGACACCATCCACTTCTTCCATATAACTGATGAATTTGAGGTCTGATGTTTTGAACGAATTGATAGAGTCCGGTTTATTAACAGGTGAATCAGGGACAGTTGTGAGAAAAATAACTTTTCTTAGAATCCTGTTTCCTGCATTATCGTATTCATAACTAATTGCATGTGTTTGGGCTGAAGAAAAAGCGGTTAAAAACCAAACAAAAGCCCAAAGTACCAATAGCTTTTTCATAACAAATCCTTTTAGTCCTTATTGATATGCTGCTGTTCAATTACATTCTTAAGCGCCTTGAATTCTGCTTGTTGCAGGTCCATTTGTTGTTGCTGCGTTTGAAGTCGCTTTTCCTGATCTATAATATATAGGGTTAGCTCTTCAATCTTTTGTAGCAGTATTGCATTCATTTCACCAACAGCAAAGCCGTTTTCATCAACTTCCTTCGCTGAAGGTACGTCTGGCAGGTGATTGTTTTCACTGATATATTGCTCAACTTCTGCCAGGGATTTTAAACTAAATCCCGGTTTAAAAACAAAGTCAGGCCACATATCATAATGTTTTACCATAACCTCATCTGTTATAATATAACCTTTTACTGCCAATGCATAGGGAGTAGTATTGATGGTTCCTATTCCCACTTTTCCTTTGTCGAAATAGATATCACCTGATTCTGTAGATAGCCAGGGACTGGGAGTAGGAGGCTCAATTTGAACCCATCTGGCAGTGCCTTTATCGTCAGCGCATACCAGCACTGATCCTGGCCGGGCTTCCAACCCAATTCTTATATAACCTTCGTTAAAGTTATAGAAAGACTGTGTTTTAAAAAAAAGTCCCTTTTCATATACAGCACTGATGCCATTCAAATCATCACCAAGTGCCAAACTAGCTTCATCGCCTCTGGCCCAATTAAATGGCTGAATAAATACCGCGGCGTCTTCGCCATCATCGGCACGGAGGTGGAGCTTGGCGAGGGGATTCATTTGACCATACTGATCAACTACGTTTCCAATGCCAACTTTACCAGTTCTATTTACACCCTCCGACATACTGACAAAAAAAGTTGATAGGTTACTGTTGAAACCCACCATTAAAGATTCTTGCATGTAATTGGATAACATGTAATCCGAACTAACTCCACTTCCAATGGCAACACACTTTCCAGCCATTGTTTTTACCCTTGAACCAATAGCTATACTGAAACCTCCGATTGCTGTGGTTTGAGAAAATGAACCCAGGATGATAGAACGACCTCCTAGAGCATTATTATTTGTTCCTATTGTACTGGCTCCTGTAATAGCATAAGAATCATCGCATACAACGCAAGTCTGTGCAAATAAAACAGATGATGCAAATAGCAACACTATACTGATTAAGAATATTCGTTTCATGTTCGTTTATTTAATTTGTGATAATAAGTTTTCCTGATTCAATTTGTTTGCCTTCCAGGACGATCATCCAAATATAGACTCCCAGTGGCAGGTTAATTGATTCTATTTCTGTTATTAGGCTAGTGATTTTTTGATTTAGCACCTGTTCTCCATTCTGATTAAAAAGAATCATTTCAGATCCCATATAAGAAGTTCTAATGAAAAAACGTTCGCTTGCCGGATTAGGATAAACAATGGCGTTTTGGAGTATACTTTCTTCTGATCTCTCATCAATGGCAACCGTCATTTCAATGCTGTCAAACCTATAATAATAAGCATCGTGTTCATGATCCTGCGTTAAATAGTCATACCTCGATGCACCAATAAAAATTCCACCATCGTTTGTTGCGGTGATCGTGTTAAAACGATAATATGCATCTCCACCAATATACTTTTCGGTGAGCAGGTTCATGTTGCTATCTACCTTGCCAATTACAATCCATGATGGATGATTAATCCATATGCCTATGTCAAAGTCAAACGTCCCAGCTACAAATATGGAGTTAGGGTCATAAAAATCCATGGAAACATAGCCCGGATCTTTTCTGATATCAAAATCAGGGTCGCCAACAAAACAGTTTCCCAGTAAATTAAATCCCGTGTCGAGTTTGTAAACCGCCATGCTACTCTCTCCCTGTGGGTAGGTAGTTTCAAAATAACCACCTCCTGCTATGTAATTACCACTTGGGGCCACTTTTGCCACTATAATATCATCAAAATATTTCGGAAAGTAATAAACATGTGTTTGGTTTAAATCTGTGTCAATAGAAATTGCTTGCGCAGTTCTTAAACTTCCGTCAGGATGGGCATCGATAGTCAACGCTAAATAAGCTGTAGAATCGAAATTATAGATGAAATCAGAAAGATACATCCCCGCGCTATCACCCTGATAGTACCTATAGTTCATACTGTCTCCCATCGAAGACATTTCAAACAAAACAAGATGAAAATTGGCCCCCAAATTAGTAGCAAATACAAATCCGCCATCCTTTTTTTGAAGAATATTGGGATAGATATCGCTTGAAGATAAAATCCCCGGTCTCAAATGATACACCTTCTCCCATATAATATTAAACCCTGCATCTATTTTGTAAAAGATGGAAAACATGTTTCTAGGATCATCACCATTTACATAACATTTAGCATACATAAAATATTCTATGGGGTTTGCATTGCATTGAACAATGTTAGAAATGCCAACAACCGTATCCACTTTAAAAAACTGACGGCTGAATAATGTGTCGCCGGCATTGTTAAATTTATACAAATACCTGCTAAACAAAAGACTGTCGGGGTGTTTGCTTGAAAAAAAACTAATAAAATTATAATCGCTGTCCATGATGGTGAACCCATTAATTTCATTTGCCTCAGTAGCAAATTTTACTGTGTTGGTCTGCGCAATGATTATATATGGTAGGATAATCGGAGCTAAGAAAATTATTAGTCGTTTCATGATGCCATTATTGCTCATACGTTGTAATGTCTTCCACAGGCCAATCATAGGTATTTACCAAGGTAACATGGCCTAAAAATATTTGCATGGTATGCCATATTTTAGTGTATTCCCCAGTAAATTGATCAATCAATTGATGGTCATAAACAATACAATTTGTAAATACGTATGCTGTACCATGACTATTGTTATAATCTTCCTCTTCTGAATTTATTATGTCTGTGTATTGCGGTGGGTAAAAAAGCATTTCATTATCAATAGAAACACAACACACATCATCATCAATAGCACCATAATCTTCAATAGCATGAAATAGCTTTGAATCCTTGTAGTTGTTTCTTTGGGCTTCAGGTTTGAGCCAGTAATCCCAAGGGCTAACAATTTCTAAATTGCTGACAATATTGGTTTTCTTTCTTATTTTTCCTGGGGGGGGTGCAGGGAACATCGTATTCAACACCTCATTTTCTATCTCTAATGCAGCATCTATTCCTTCGTAAGGATTTGGTTGGACTTCTGAACAATCTCCGACATCATTACCAAACCACCATCCAACTTCATTTGAGATAGGAATTGGGCCTGAATTACCAATCAAAGCACCAATACTTACGATAGCATCTCCATTGCTATCCATATCACTAACATCCAAATCAACCATTAGCAATTTCATGTTAGGGAAATTAACCCGCCCCATTTGCGCCTGGATTGTATCAATAACTCTTTCGTAGTATACCTCCATCAACTTAGGATCGTTAATTTTTTCTAGGTCGTCCAAAGGCATAATGATTTCAGAAGTTACATATTCCTTTTTGTTGTATTGATTGTCTGTGTAGCAAAAGTTAAAATTAAGTAAGCTTTCAAGCTCTATGACAGCCTCGGAGGCAGAATAAAGCTGCCCGCCAGTTTTCAGGTTAGGATTTTCGTGGTAATAGGCCATCCTTTCTTTAAATGCCAGGATATGCGCTAACATGGCTTCTGACTCATCATCCACCACGGTTTGTTTTACTTGCGCGTTTGTGTTTTCTTTTTTACATCCGTTTACCACTACCACTCCCGCAATGAGTAATGCGGCACTTCCGGCTAAAGCCAGTGCTTTAATCCGTTTCGAGAAATTGCTTTTTTTCATTTTTGTAACTTCTTTGTTAGATTACTATTTATCGTTTTAAATTTATGAGGGCATCATACTACTGCCTTTTACCTATATGTGTAAATTCGGCCCTAAATTCTATTGCTTTTTTGAACTATTTATAGCTTTGGTTGAAATTTATAAAGATACTAAATAATATCAGCAACCCATCATAGGGCAAATTGGCAATAAAATTCAGTAAATCAACCATTTTTTTTTGATCATTTTGATCGCCTATCCCAGAAGGATTATATGTATCTCACTTCTAAAACCTGCATGCTTCTTTGCCTCCTTACCCCCGTGCCTCCATGCCTCCGGCAGGTTCACCTACCGTAGGTAGGTACATTAGAAATTAAGCTCTCGTTTTGCGATGAGGACAAGATCAGGCGGAGCAGTATACGAGCATATTATGCAGTGGTTTTGAGGCTCAATTCTGAGGTGCAGCGTACCGAAAATATTGATAAGCCAATTAATTATCAAGAGATGATTACATACCCCATAAAAGTTTATTCATATTTTAACGATTCAACCGGGTTGGCTGAAGCCGCTCTCACCACGTGGAAACTGATGGTAGCCAAACCAATAATCAATGCCACCAGCCCTGAAACCGCCACCGAATACCAGTGTATTTGTGTATAATACACAAAACTCGATTCCAACCAATTGGTAATCTGCCAAATGGCTACGGGGACGGCAAACACAAACGAAATCAGGATCAACCAGAAGAATTCCCTGAATAGCAACCACATGATATCGCCTGTTAAGGCACCATTCACCTTGCGGATGCCAATTTCACGTGTTCGGCTTTCAGCAGTAAAGCTTGACAATCCCAAAAGTCCAAGCAAAGCAATAAACAGGGTGATGGAAGCGATAATCAAAAACAGGGTACTAATCCTTTGCTCGGCACCATAACTTTCTTCCTGCATTTCGCTCAACATTTTATAATCGAAAGGACGCTTGTTGCCAAACTCTTTCCAGCTTTGTTCAATATATTCGAGTGCCTGGTTTTTCTCACCTTCTTTATATCTTACCGTCGTTAAAAAACGGGGCTGACGTGAGATGAACATGATGATGGGTTCAATTTTGTTGTGAAGAGAATTAAAATTGTAGTCTTTCACTACACCAATCACTTTCATGATTCTTCCGCTAGAGCCGTCGAGTTCCATTCCATAATTTATTTTCTTTCCAATGGCATCCTCTCCCCACCCAAATTGTTTGGCTGCAGTTTGGTTAATGATGACGGCAGCAGTATCGTCTGTTCCCATATTTCGGTTAAAATCACGGCCCTCCACAAATTTAAATCCCATTGTTTTGGGATAATCATAATCGCATTGGGTGAGAATAACCGCCATCTCCTTCATCTCGTTTTCCTGTTCAACCAACATCACCTGAATCCATCGGTTACGGGAAGGTACTCCCGAGGAATTGCATGCAGAAACGATGGAAGGATTCTGCAACAGATGATCTTTAAATGCAACAGCCTGTTTTCTGAAAGAGGAATCCGGCATCTCCAGTACAACCGCATTATTTTTATCGAAACCCAGGTCTTTATTCTTCAAAAAATCAAGCTGATCGCTAACAACAATGGTGGCTATGATCATGACAATGGCAATAAAAAACTGGATCACAACAAGGCCCCTGCGCAACCAATGGCTGGCTTTCCCTGATTTACCGGCATGGCCCTTTAGCACTTTGAGGGGCGAAAAAGAGGATAAATAAAAGGCCGGATAACTTCCTGATATGATGCCAATAACAACACTTATTCCAAAAATTAGTAACAAAAAATCAGGAGTAGCAATGCCGCTAAAGGTAAACGCCTTCCCCGAAAGGGTATTAAAATCAGCCAATAACATGGAGGTAATAAGTAAAGATAGCAGATAAGCTATAAAAGTGAGCAAGAGTGCTTCGCTGATAAACTGGATAATCAACTGATATCTGTCGGCACCAATCACCTTTCGCAAGCCCACCTCTTTAGCACGCTTTGTTGCACGGGCCGTGGCCATATTCATGTAATTGATGGAAGCCAGCAATAAAATAAACGAGGCAACGATTGAAAATATTTTAATGTAGGCAATGTTTCCGGTAGGAAGATCAGCCGCCAGTTTGGAAGTCAGGTGTACCTTATCGAGTCGTGTTGCTTTTAGATCAAAGGAGGCATTCAACTGATCGCCGAGTGATTTCATGTACTTTTCGTAGAACCGGGGAAACTTCTCAAAAATGGATTCAATGTTGGAGTTTGAATTTAATAGCACATAGGCGTACAAGCCAATATTCCAGAACCTGTCAGGTTCCATGCTGTTAAAATCCTCTCCGCCAGGGCGATGCGCCAAGGTGGATACCGACATCAGAGCGTCAAATTTCAGGTGGGAATTTTCCAAAACATCGGCTACCACGGCAGTTACCTTGAACTGCATATCGTTATCCACTAAAACTATCCGGCCGATTGGATTTTCATGACCAAAATATTTTTTCGCAGAGGAGTTCGTAAGCACAATGGAATTTGGCTCAGCCAGGCATCTGTCCAGAGAACCGGCCAACAACGGATGGTTAAAAACATCAAAAACAGTGGAATCGGTATAATAAAAACGGTTTTCATAATATTCCTTATCGTCAATACGCACCAAAAGGTTGTCCTCGCCGGCAAAACGAACTACATTCTCAACTTCGGGAAATTCCAATTGCAAGGCAGGTGCCATGGGGAAAGGCACAACGGCAAAATTATCGTATTTGGTCCCTATCCTGAAACTTGACTCAATCCGGAAAATACGATCATAATTTGTATGATGCTGGTCATACGTAATCTCATCGCGGACATATAAAAAAATCAAAATAAAAGTGACCAAACCAATAGTTAAACCAATGATATTCAGTGCTGAATAGAATTTATTCTTCGCTATATTGCGAATGGCTGAAAGCAGATAATTTTTTAACATGGTTTTACAATTTACCCTCCAGGTTAGTTACTCTGGAAATTTTCCACTAAAATCTGTCCGTCAAAAAGGCGGATGATGCGGTGACTGTATTCGGCATCGCGCTGAGAGTGGGTAACCATAATGATGGTAGTTCCCTTGCGATTTAGATCGCTTAGCAGGTTCATCACTTCTTCGCCATTGGCCGAATCCAGGTTTCCGGTGGGCTCGTCGGCAAGAATTAATTTTGGGTTTGAAACCACTGCTCTGGCAACTGCCACACGCTGTTGCTGACCACCAGAAAGTTGCCCGGGAAAGTGTTTTTTCCGGTGTGAAATTTGCATTTGTTCCAGTACTTCCTCCACTCTCTGTTTGCGTTCTTTGGTCGGAATGCCAAGATAAATCAGGGGCATTTCCACATTTTCGAAAACGGTGAGTTCATCAATCAGGTTAAAATTCTGGAAAACGAATCCAATATTTTGTTTCCTGAGTTTGGCACGTTGCCGTTCGGAGGAGTTAGTTACATCGTGATCGAGGAAAATATATTTCCCTTTGGTGGGGTTGTCAAGAAGTCCGATGATATTGAGCAGGGTAGATTTTCCACAACCGCTGGGCCCCATAATGGCCACAAATTCGCCCTGTTCGATGTTGAAGTTTACCTGGCGAAGTGCTGTTGTTTCTACTTCTTCGGTTAGAAAAATCCTGGTTAAGTCGACTGATTTAATCATGATATTGAATATTTATATTGTTTGAGACGGTTAAAAGTTTCTAATGTTACAAGGTTACTCATACTTTATGGTTTCGACAGGATTGGCCTTTGATGCTACCAGGGCCCTGACGGTAGTAATAAACATGGCCAGCAGGAATGCGGCCAGGCCGCCAATGATAAAGCTTGACCACTGCAATGACATCGCATAGGCAAAATAGGACCGCCAATAATCAATTAACAGCCATGTGAGTGGAAATGCTATGGCGATGGCCACGATTACCAGCCAGATAAATTCAACAGAAAGCAATTTAATCAACGAAAATTCTGTGGCTCCCATCACCCTTCGGATGCCAATTTCACGGGTTCGCTGCAGGGCCATAAAGGCCACCAATCCGTAAAGACCCAGTGCTGCAATAAAAATGATTATCATGGTTAATACCAGAGCCAACAACCCCAGAATTTCCTCACCAGCGTAAAGTTTCGCCAATTCATGATCGAACCAGGAATACTCAAAAGGCCGGCCTTTTTCCCAGCTATCCCAACGGTTCTCCACAAAATGAACGACCTCCTGCCTGCTGCCACGGTCTACTTTGATGGCGGCATACTTTAGGAAGAACCGAATGGCACCGGGTGTTTCCTTTATATTTAGCACAAACGGCCCCACAGGTTGGTGTAATGAAGTGGCATTGAAATTAGTAAACACGCCAATCACCCGTTCTTCGCCCTGTAGCGAACTAAACCGCTTGCCAAGTGCCTCCTGATTCGATTTCCAACCCAGATGTTTTACCATGGCTTCATTGATCAGCATCCCCTTTTCGGGATCTGTTTTCATAGACTCGTTGTAATCGCGCCCTGCCAACAATTTGATGTCAAATGTCTTCAAAAAATCGTACCTCACCACAAGGGCCGGGTAAAACTGCCAATTGTCATCAGGAAGTCCTTCGGGTCTGAATTCATGGGTATTATGTGCCACACCCAGTATGTCGTCCATGGCGGTCACGCTTTTTATACGAGGGTTTTGGAGCAGCTCATTTTTAAATCCTTCAAAATTCCTGGAAATCATGGTGTTGCTTATGGGCACGAGCAAAATATCCTGTTTAGAAAATCCGGTATCGGCATTTTTCATAAAACTCACCTGCCTGAATATATTTAAAGTGATTATAATCAGGATAATGGAAACTACAAACTGAATAACCACCAAAGCTTTACGTGCAGTTCCACTCCTGGCTCCCTTTCTAATTTTTCCTTTAAAGGATTCGATGGGATTAAAAGACGAAAGAAAAAAGGCAGGATAAGTGCCGGCCAACAAACCGGTCAGAGTGGCTATTCCAATCACTCCCAACAGATAATAAGCATTGGTAAAGCGATACAGGTGAATTTGCTTGCCAGCCATCACATTAAACGTGGGCAGGGTCAATTCGATGAGCATCAATGCAATGCAAAGTGCAAAAAGTGCCATCAGCAACGATTCTGTTAAAAACTGAACCATTAGCTGAATCCGGGTGGCCCCGAACACTTTTTTGATTCCGATTTCGCGTGCCCGGTTAGCGGAGGTGGCAGTGGCTAAATTAAAATAGTTGATAATGGCAATGATCAACAGAAAGAAAGCAATACTGCCCAGGATGTAGAGATATGAAATGTTGCCGTTGGGTTCGATTTCGTAATCGAGAGTCGATTTCAGATGAATATCCAATAACGGTTGCAAATACAAAGAAACGTGTTCCTTTTCGGCGTCGTAAAAATATTTCTGAATGAATGCAGGGAAATTGGTTTCTAATTTATCTGCCATTCCCGGTTTTAGAAGCAAATAGGTCCAGCATGGATTCCAGACCCAGGTTTTTGGCAGGCTACCCCCATACATCTTGCGCAAGCTCGATAGCGAAGCTATCATATCAAACTGAAAATGTGAACTTCCGGGAACATCCCGAATGACCCCTGTCACTTTCAGGTCGAGCATTTTTTCGAACCGGATGGTTTTGCCCATGGGCACCGAATCGCCAAAATATTTACGCGCGGCAGACTGTGAGATGACCACCGAATTGATCTCATTCATAGCCGTATATGGATCGCCATAGATAAACGGAACATCGAAAATCTTAAAAAAGGTAGAATCGCCAAAAAAGAACCGGCGCTCATTATAACTCTTGTCATTGTGTTCGATCAAAGTGCGCGGAACCTGCCTGTTGAAAACCCTGGTCACATTTTCAACCATTCCCGGATAGTCGCTTTTAAGCGTCCAGGCAACAGGAAACGGACTGCTTGCCGAATTTTCGCCAACACCTTCAAAGTCGTATACATTTACAAGTCGGTAGATGTTTTCAGCCTTTCGATAATGCCTGTCGTAGCTGAGCTCATCGAGAATATAAAGCCATATCAAAATAAAACTGGCGATTCCGATGGCCAGACCGATCACATTGAGTGAAGCATAAAACTTATGCTTTATCAGGTTACGAAACGCTATTTTAAAATAATTCAACCACATGGTTTACTTCATTATTCCTGAGTAATTTGCTGACGACGGAACATCAGTGGGATTTCGGTTTCGGTGGGAGCACCTATTTCTACCAGTTCCCAGTCCTTGTCGTAATCTTTTAGTTTGTGCTTCAGCACGGTAATCCTGTCAATTTCGGGGCTGCCTTCCCAACTCAGCAATTCAACCCTGTACTGGAGTGTTTTCTTTTTCCCGTTGATCCGCACATCGATTTCAACGTTTTGTTCTTTATCGATATCGGGGATTAAAATCACTATTTCTCTCATGGCTGTGTTATCTAAAAATGAGTTTCTCTTTGTCACCGTAAGCGTCGTAGCGCGAAACAATTACTTTCTCACCCGGTTCCAGGCCTTCGGTAACTTCATAAAAGTTGGTATTTTGGCGGTTGATTTTTATATTCCGGCGTACGGCAAAGTCACCCGACGGATCCACCACAAATATCCAGTTACCACCCGTTTCCTGGAAAAACCCTCCTCTTTTAATGACCACCGCTTCGGTTTCGTTGCTGAATTTTAACTTCACCTGAAGGGTTTGACCGCGTTTAATGCCCTTTGGAGCCAGGTCGTCAATAAAATACAAATCAATCCGGAACGAACCATTGGTAACATCGGTATATATTTTCTCCACGACCAGATCGTAAGTGCTTCCACCATAATCGAAGCCTGCTTCCTGTCCGATAAACACACGAGAAATATAGCGCTCATCAATTTGAGCTTCCAAACGGTAATTATCCGGAATATCGATCTGTCCCAGATGCACACCTGATGACTTGGTTTCGCCTATCTTAAGATTAAAACTCGAGAGTTTCCCGGTGGCTGGTGCTTTCACATAGGCGTTTTCCATGTTTTTGCGCAATAGACTGACGTTCTCGTTCATACGCTTTAACGAAGTCTCAATGTCGATCTTTTGAGCTTCCCGCGAAATAGAGTCCAGGCGTTGTAATTTGAGAGATATCACCAGTTGTTTATTGGTGAATTCGGCCTCGCGACTGGCATCTTCAAATTCCTTTTCGGCAATCACGCCCTGGTCGTGAAGATGCACTTTACGTTTGAATTCGCGTTGCGCCACATCAATTTGATACTCCAGTTGTACAATTTCCTTTTGACGAATATATTTGTTCTGTTCCAA